>VFQN01001994.1_pt1 | contig 32623 bp, 28 predicted proteins | sample 3512371 | NCBI WGS metagenome assembly VFQN01 (sample SAMN10412370, study PRJNA504923) | tailings metagenome | isolation source: Replicate 2 from Balatoc abandoned mine | place: Philippines: Itogon, Benguet | collected 2017-08-28 | reverse complement strand
CCCGCTACCCGATTCCCGATTCCCGATTCCCGCTCCCCGCCGTGCAGCCATTGCGCGGCGACGCCCTTCCGCCGTACCGTCGCGCATGCGTTCTCGAACCCTCCTGCTCGCTCTCGTCGTGGCCGGCGCCGCCGGGATGCTGACCACGACCACCACCGCCCAGGACACCGCGGCACGACCGCGCGCCTTCATCGACGGCACCGGCCCTGGCTGGCGCACCCTCGGCCCCGACGACTTCGCGCCGGTGAACGGCTACAAGGACACCTGGACGTGGAAGGGCGACCTGCTCACCTCCACGGGCGTGCCGATTGGCGTGATGCGCACGCGCGACATCTTCACCAACTTCGAACTGGTCGTGGAGTGGCGCCACCTCAAGGCCGCGGGCAACTCCGGCGTGTTCGCCTGGGTGCCGATGAAGGCGCTCGACGGCCTGCCACCCGACCAGTTGCCGAAGTGGGGCATCGAGGTGCAGATGCTCGATCACGGCTACCGCGACTACTTCCGCAAGACGAGCGGCGGCAAGCCCGATGGCTGGTTCACCACCAACGGCGACATCTTCCCCGTGGGCAACTCGAAGCTCGACGTGTTCGAGCCGCGATCGCCTGACGGCTCGCGCAGCTTCCCCCGCAAGGAGCTGAGCCGCGGCGCCGGCGAGTGGAACCACTACTACGTCCGCGGCATCAACGGCGAGATCAGGCTGTGGGTCAACGGCGAGGAGGTGTCGGGCGGTCGCAGCGCCGACCCGCGCAGCGGGTTCCTCTGCCTCGAAGCCGAGGGGTCGCCCATCGAGTTCCGCAACATCCGCGTGCGCGAGCTTCCCTGACGCCGAGCGGCGGGGCGGCAGCGCCCCGCCTTCCATCGTGAGGGGCGGCCTTCCGCCCATGACGTGTCACCGCCGAATCCGGCGGGATTCACTCCTTCATTCAGTGGAGCACGTCATGAAGCACTCCTACTCGTCGCCCTTCACCCGGCTGGTCCGTCGCTCGCTGCTCGCCGGCCTGACCCTCGCCTCCGTCACGCTGCCGGTGACGCCGGCCTGTGCGCAACCGGTGGAGGCCCAGGGCAAGCACGCGCCCACGATCGTCGAATTCACCGTGGACGTCGCCGAGGATCTGCGGCAGAAGTTCGTGCCGACCCTCGTCCGGCCCGGTGACACGCAGCCCGAGCGCGGATCCTTCTACGTGACGGAGGGGCGCGTCTTTCCGGCCGGCACCATCGAGGGCGACGGCTCGGCGTTCGATCCCAACAGGTCGGGCCACATCGGCATCTGGATCGCGCGCGGCACGCACCTGGTGGCCGCCTCGGACATCCCGGACGCGCCCCTGTGGGCCCACTCGTCGCAGTTGTTCGTCCTCGGCCGTCAGGGCGTCGCGCAGATCGCGTCGGAGGGCGTGGAAGGCGCGGGCACCGTCACGCGCATCGTCACCGGCGGCGCCGGCAACTACGTGGCGTTCGTGGGTGAGCAGCGCCAGACGTTCCTCGGTGTCAACCCGACGGGTGGCGCCAACCTGCGGGTCACCTTCACGCTGAGGAAGATCGAACGCTGATCAGACGGCCCAGTCCACCGGCGCCTCGGGCTCGTACACGCAGAACGTGCCCGTGCGCACGGTGTTCTCCAGGTGGCGCCCCAGCCGGGGATGCGCCGAGCCGATCTTGCGGATGGCGTTGCGGATGCGCCACGTCACCGCGGATCGCGCCCGCTCGGCGGCGCTCCCGAGCGCGCGACGACGTCCGGCAAGCCCGAGCGCACCCGACAGGTGCTCGACGATCCGATCGAGTTCCTCCCGGGCGCGCTCGGCACGCCCCGGATCGTTGCGGGCATCCGCATCGTCGATGTCCTGCTGCAGTTCACGCACACGCGCCCGCAGTTCCCGCTGCGCGCGCTCGTCGAGCACAGGCTCCTCTCCGCTGATCTCCGCCGGGCGGCCCGCGACCTCCAGGCAGTGCAGTTCGGCGCCGGGCCTGGTGAGCAGCAGTTGCAGGTCGACGAAGCCCTTCTGGTGCGTGAGCTGCACCTCGACACCCGCGAACGCCATCGTCCAGACGTCGCCCTGCCGACGGAAGGTGGCCGCGGCGTGGTCGGTCCCGACGGGGCGTGCGCGCGCCTCGGCACGCCCTTCGTCAGGGTCGGCATCGAGCCCGGCCAGCGCCAGGCCTCGTGCGAGGCGCGCCACGTCCTCGGGGCGTCGAAGCGGATTGACGTGCAGCAGCCAGCGCAGCGCTTCGCCGGGCTCGGCGGCGCGGCCGAACCCGATGCGCTCCCTGAAGTCGTCGAGGAAGCGCTGCAGATGGCGCGAGGCACCGGCAGCGTCGCCCGAGAGCGCCGCGGCCGCGGCCGCGAACGCCGGCAGGTCCACGAACATCATGGTCGGCATCGCGGCGCACACCGCGAGGCAGTCCTCGTCGCGACCGAGCAGGAACAGGGCCAGTCCGGCCGGTGCGGCATACCACGCGGGATGCGTGGGGTTCAGCCGCATCGCCGTGTGCGCGGTCGAGAGCGCGGCGTCGGGATCGCCGAGGTAGGCCTGGCACAGGCTCGCGTGGACCAGGACGTCGGTATCGTGCGGGTTGAGCAGGAGCGCGCGCGCGAGGTGATGCGCGGCTTCGTCGTACCGGCGCCGGTACACGAGGATGCGCGCCAGGACGATGCGCGTCATGGCGTCGGAGTCGTCGAGCGAGACGGCACGCTGCGCGTACTCGTGCGCGAGCCGTTCCTTCTCGTCCCACTTCTCCCACGCCTGGCAGCTCCACTCGTTGAAATGCGAGAGCGACAGGCCCGCGTACGCGCGCGCGTACGCGGGGTCGATCTCGAGGGCGCGCTCGAAGCAGCGTCGGGCCTCGGCGTCGGCGACGACCGTTCCGGCGCGCAGGTGTTCGAACCCGCGCAGCCAGCACTCGTAGGCGTCGAGGCTGGCAAGGGGGCTGCGCCGCACGCCACCGAGGCGCGCCTCGTCCATCTGGACCGCGAGGCTGCGAGCCAGTCGCGCGACGATGGCGTCCTGCACGGCGTGCAGGTGCGCGGCTGTCGCGTCGTAGCGATCGGCCCAGAGCTGACGGCCGGTCGCGACCTCCACGAGCTGGACCGCCACGCGGATGGTGTCGCCGACCCGACGAACACTTCCGTGGACGACGTGGCCAGCGCGCTGGCCGGTGGCCGACTCGACATCCCCCGTCCACGAGGCTGCCCGGGGATGCAGCACGTCGACCGATGGGAACCTCGAGAGTTCGGTGGCGACGTCCTCGACGAACCCTCGCGCCAGCAGATCCTGCGCGGGATCACCCGACAGGCTCTCGAACGGCGCGATCGCCAGGGTGGCGGCAGGCATGGTCCAGCTGGTCCCTCACGGTGGAAGGCGCGACCTCACGCCCCCTTGAGTGAACGGTACGGCGCGGGTCCTCCGAACCACGAGAGGACGCCGCCAGCTGAGCCGGGCAGCGTGGGCGCGGAGTGGTTCCCCGGCCCGAGGAGGCCCCATGCACACAGTCACGACGAGTCACGGCACCACGGTGTCCTATACGCGCGAGGGGTCCGGCCCAGCCCTCGTGCTGGTCCACGGGTCGTTCAGCGACCATGAGACGAACTGGTCGCGGGTGGTACCCGCCCTCCGCGAGCAGTTCGAGGTGTTCGCGGTAGCCCGGCGCGGGCGCGGCCGGACCGACGCCACCACGACGCACACCCTGATCGACGAAGCGCGAGACGTGGCCGCCGTCATCGGCGTGGCCGACGGTCCCGTCTGCCTCGTCGGTCACTCCTACGGCGCGCACTGCGCGCTCCTGGCCGCCCTCCTCGAGCCCGCGGCGGTCGCCGGACTGGTGCTGTACGAGGCGCCCTGGCCCACGCTGGCCTCGCCCGATGCGTTTGCCGCACTCGACACGCTGGCGAAGGCCCGGGCGTGGGATGCCTTCGCCTTCGCCTTCTTCGCCAACGTCCTCCACGTACCCACGACCGAACTCGACGCCCTCCGCGCATCGCCCGAGTGGCCGCCGATCGTGGCCGACGCCCCGGCCTCGTACCTCGACCTCCTCGCGCTGCAGGCCTATCGGTTCGACCTGGCCGCGTGCTCGGCGCTCACGATGCCCGTGCTGTTGCAGATCGGGTCGGAGAGCCCGCGCGACCTGTACGTCACCGACGCGCTTGCCGGCGTGCTGCCCCATGCCCGGGTCGAGGCCCTCGACGGGCAGGCGCACGAGGGGATGACGACGGGTCCGGCGCAATGGGTGGCGTCGATCGCGGGGTTCGCCCGCCAGATCGTCCCGGCAGTCGGTTCGTCCCGGTGAACCAACGGTCGGCCACGCTCGTCAACGAACTGCGACACCAGAGGCCTGGGAACCGTCCACCGCGGATGCTAGGGCCCGCTCGCCGAGCGGGCCGTCCCCGCGGCACCCCCGCGCCTGGAGGAGGGCTCCACCTCCGCCCTTGGCTACGGTGGACTTCGTCGGAGATCCGTCCCTACCGAATCAGGAGAGCGTCCGTGAAGCTGGCCAGGATCATGCGGAGGCTCGCCACGGCGGCCCTCGCCCTCACCGCGGCGGCGTTCGTGGTGGCGTACGTGAGGTCGAGCAACGACTGTGAGACACGATTGGCGGCCGCGCCTCGCGATCCGATGAGGGCGGTGCTCGCGTGTGACTACGGCACACCCGACGTGATCCGTGTCGCTCGCGTGGAGAAGCCGGTGCCGGGCGACGGCGAGCTGCTGGTGCGCGTGCGGGCCGCCTCCGTCAACCCGCTCGACTGGCACTCCGTGCGTGGCACACCCATGGTGATGCGCCTGTCGTCGGGCCTGCGCAAGCCGCACGACCCGCGCGTCGGTGTCGACTTCGCAGGTGTCGTCGACGCCGTCGGGCCGGGCGTCACGGGGTACCGCCCGGGCGACGAGGTCTTCGGCGCGCGGACCGGGGCGTTTGCCGACTACATCCTCGCGACGCCGGCCCGCATCGCGCGCAAGCCGGCCGCGGTCACGTTCGAGCAGGCCGCCGCCGTGCCGGTGGCCGCCATCACGGCCCTCCAGGGCCTGCGCGACAAGGGTGGGCTGAAGCAGGGGGAGAAGGTGCTGATCAACGGCGCGTCGGGTGGTGTGGGCACGTACGCGGTGCAGATCGCCAGGCACCTGGGCGCGGAGGTCACCGGGGTGTGCAGCACCAGGAACGTGGAACTGGTCCGCTCGCTCGGCGCGCATCACGTGATCGACTACACGCGCGAGGACTTCACAACCGGCTCGGCTCGTTACGACGTGCTGCTCGACAACGTCGGCAACCGCTCGCTGTCGGAGAGCCGCCGCGTGCTGACCGAGCAGGGCCGGTACGTCCTGGTCGGCGCCGGCGGGCCGAACGACCATCGCTGGCTGGGGCCGCTGGGCCGCATCGCCGTGATGTGGGTCTCGGCGCCGCTCGTGTCGCAGACGATGGCGATGTTCATCGCGCGGTTGAGCCCCGACGACCTCGCGCTGCTGGCCGGCCTCATGGAGGCCGGTGCCGTCACGTCGGTCATCGACCGCCGCTTCCCCCTCGAGCAGGCCGCCGACGCCGTCCGCTACGTCGAGAGCGGGCGCGCACGTGGCAAGGTGATCGTCACGGTGGACTAGAGGCGGTATCGTTCAGGGACATCCGACAGACGAGCCGGCGGGCCGCGCCCGCGCTCACCCGTCGCCTCAGGAGAGTCCCATGGTCGATGCCGTCCTGCCCGCCTGCCGCTGGTTCACCGCCGTCGCCGCCTTCGCTGGCCTGCTGCTCGTCGCCGCCCCGCGGCCGCTCGCCCAGGCCCCAGCACCCAGGGATCCGGCAACGGCGCCAGAGGTGCTCGCGGCGCAGCGCCTGTTCTCGGCGTGGGCCGACGGGCAGCTCGCGTACAAGGGCGTGCCGGGCATGGTGGTCGGCGTCGTGTCCGACCAGCGGCTGGTGTGGGCGCACGGGTTCGGCATGGCCGACGTCGCCGGCAAGGTGCCCATGTCGCCGAAGACGAAGTTCCGGATGGCGTCGCACTCCAAGCTGTTCACGGCCACGGCCGTCATGCAGCTGCGCGAGCAGGGCAAGCTGACGCTCGACGACCCCGTGTCGAAGCACCTCGCCTGGTTCGCCGTGCAGAAGAGCCGCGACGACGACCCGCCGATCACGATCGAGGAACTGCTCACGCACGCGTCGGGGTTGCCACGCGAAGCCGGCGACCACTGGGTCACCTTCGAGTTCCCCACACGCGAACAGGTGCGCACCCTGATGCCGACGCGACGCGCGGCCTTTGCCCCCGAAGTGCGATGGAAGTACTCGAACCTGGCCTACACGCTGGCGGGCCTGGTCGTCGAGTCGGCGAGCGGCCAGACGTGGGCCGACTACGTGGGCCGGCAGATCTTCGAGCCTCTCGGGATGGCGGACTCGAGCGTCGATCGCAACGTGCCGGGCCTGGCCGTCGGCTACGGTCGCCGCATGCCCGACGGCACGCGCGACGTGATGCCCTTCGTCGACGCCCGTGGCATGGCCGCGGCCACCGGCATCACCTCGACCGTGGAAGACATGGCGCGCTTCGTGTCCGCCCAGTTCCTCACCGAGCCGGCGGCGTTTGCCACGCGACGCATCCTCTCGCCCGCGAGCCTGCGCGAGATGCACCGCGTCCGGATGCTCGAGAGCACCTGGACGCGCGGCAGTGCCGTCGGCTTCGCGGTCACGCGCGTCGGCACCCGCACGCTGGTGGGCCACGGCGGGAGCTACCCCGGCTACATCACCCAGACGCTGATCGACCCGGCCAGCAAGGTCGGCGTCGTCGTGCTGACGAACGCACAGGACGGCGAGGCCGGCGCCGCCGCGACGCAGTTGATGAACACGGTGGGCCAGGCCGTGGCCAAGGCCGCGGGCACCACGCCGCCGACGGTGAAGTGGGATCCCGCCTGGTCGCGATTCGCCGGGCTCTATCGGGGCCGCGCGAGCGACCAGCACGTGGTCGAGATGCACGAGAAGCTCGTCGTCATCAACCCGCAGGCGGCGACGTTGGAGGACCCGGTCGAGCTCGAGCCCATCGGCGATGGCACGTTCCGGTTCACGGCCCCGGTGGGCGGTGGCCCGGTGGGTGAGATCGTGCGGTTCGTCGAGGAGAACGGCCGGGTCGTGCGGATGATCGCCGGCGACAGCTACGTGGATCGCGTGCGCTGAACGTGCGCGTGCCCACGCGCCGGCCCCGTCGACGCGTCACCAGTACGCCGCGATGGCGATGGCCGCGATGCCGATCGGGCACGCGTAGCGGAGGGCCCAGGCGACGAGCCGCCGCGCGAGCGGCGAGGTCTCTGCCAGTTCCTCGTGCAGGATCGACCGGCTCAATCGCCAGCCGACGAGCAGGCTGGTGGCGAAGGCGCCCATCGGCAACAGGATGTTGGACGCCACCGTGTCCAGTACGTCGAAGAGGGTCTGACTCGCGAACAGCGGCAACGCTCCGAGCGGGTGCCAGCCCGAGAGGTGGCTGAAGGAGAGGACCGCGCCGATGCCGGGCAGCCAGGCGGCCGCGAGCGTGAGGGCCACCGCGGCAGGTCGGCGACGCCCCCAGCGCTGCTCGAGCCAGGCGATGACCGGCTCGAACCCCGCGATGGTGGGCGTCAGCGCCGCGAGCACGAGCAGGAAGAAGAACAGCGTGCCCACCACGCGCCCGCCGGGCACCTCGGCGAACACCGTGGCGAGCACCTCGAACACCAGTTCGGGGCCCTGCGCCGGGTTCATGCCGTAGCGGAACACGAGCGGGAAGATCATCAGCGTCGCCAGCAGCGACACCAGCAGGATCGATCCGGTGATCGCGAGCGCGGATCGCACGAGCGACGCACCGGACCCGACGTAGGCGCCGTACGCGATCATCATGGCCGACCCGACGCCCGTCGCGTAGAACGCCTGACCGATGGCCGCGAGCGCCACGGCACCCGTGATCGCCGAGACGTCGGGCACGAAGGCGAAGCGCAGGCCCGCTCGCGCGTCGCCGGTGATCAGGGCATAGGCCGCAAGCCCGCCGAGCAGGGCCAGCAGCAGAGGAGCCCTGACCTTCGTGGCCACCTCGATGCCACCCCCGACACCGCGCGCGGAGATGGCGCCGACCACGATCAGGAACGTGAGGTGCCATGCGCCCATCTCGATCGGGCTGGCGAGAAAGTCCTTCCAGATCGCGGAGATCTCGGGGCGCGACAGCCCCGTGAGCGTGCCGCTCGCGCAGACCCACGTGTAGGCCAGCACCCACCCGGCCACCACGGTGTACGGAATCATCATCAGGAAGCCTGCCGCCGATCCGACGACGCCGATGACGTTCCAGTGGCGCGATGCGCCGGAAGCCACGGCCACCGCGCCGGCAGCCTCCGGCGGGCTCACGTGTGCGCGTCGCCCGATCAGGAACTCGGCCACCAGCAACGGCGTGGCGATGACGACGCAGGCGAGCGTGAAGAGCAGCACGAACGCGCTGCCGCCACTCGACCCGACCAGGTACGGCAGGCGCCAGATGCTGCCGAGCCCGACGGCCGCCCCGACGGTCGCGATATAGAACGCAGCCGCTGACGACCATGTCGCGGTAGTGGCTCCCGGGCTGGATCGAGTGCTGCGGCGTGCGGCGCTTCGGGCGCCCTGTGGCGTGGACATGTGGCCACGAGCGTACACGCTGAACGTCGCGAGGCGGGCAACACGGGCTACTGTGATGTCACGATGCCCACCGCCATGCTGGTGTCGGCAGCCCGGCGTCCAGGGCGCAGGCCGCCAGCCGTCACGCGCCACGTCGCAAGCCTCGCGCTCCTGGCCCTGTGCGCTGCGCAGGCGTGTACGCGGTCCGTGCCGGCAGACATGGTGATCACCGGCGGTCCGATCATCACGCTGGACGACGACCGGCGTCGGGTCGAGGGGGTGGCCATCCGTGACGGCCGCCTCGTGATCGTGGGAACGGCCGACGAGGCCCGGGCCGCCATCGGGCCGCAGACACTCGTCGTCGATCTCGCGGGACGCGCACTGCTGCCCGCATTCCACGACGCCCACGTGCATCCCGTCAGCGCGGGCGTCGAACTCGGTCAGTGCAACCTGAACGACCTGCCGACGGCCGACGCCGTGCTCACGGCCGTTGCCCGCTGCGTGGACGCGCAACGCGACCGGCCATGGCTGATCGGCGGCGGGTTCGTGCTGACGGCGTTTCCTGGTGGGGCCCCGCACCGGCGCGATCTCGATCGCCTCACCGGGTCGCGTCCCGCCGCACTGAGTTCCTCGGACGGCCACACGTGGTGGGTGAACAGCGCCGCCCTCCGCCTCGCCGGTATCACCAGGACGACGCCGGATCCACCAGCAGGGCGCATCGAACGCGACCGCTCCGGAGAACCGACTGGCGTGCTGCGTGAATCGGCCACGGGCCTGGTCGGCCGGCACGTGCCCCCGACAAGCCCCGCCGAGCACGAGGCGGGCCTGCGGCGAGCGCTCGTCGCGATGCACCAGGTGGGCATCGTGTCGTTCCAGGAGGCCAACGCGAGCACCGACATCGTCGCGGCCTATCGCGCCGTGGCTCGCGCCGGAGGGCTGACGGCGCGCGTGCGGTTGTCGCTGAGTGTCGATCCGACGCGTGGCCCGGACCAGGTGGACGATCTCGTCGCCGTGCGGAAGGCGGTCGTGGAACCGGGGCTCACCGCGGGTACGGCCAAGATCTTCCTCGATGGGGTGATCGAGGCCGCCACGGCCGCCCTTGTCGATCCGTATGTACCGCTGCCTGGCCACGACGCCCATGAGGCCACGCCCACCAACGGCCTGGCGACGTTCTCGGACGACGCCCTGACCGCCCTGGTGACGCGCCTCGACCGCGAAGGCTTCCAGGTGCACATGCACGCGATTGGCGATCGTGCCGTGAGGCAGGGGCTCGACGCGATCGAAGCCGCGGCTCGCGCCAACGGCCCTCGCGACAGGCGCGCGCATCTGGCGCACGTGCAACTGGTGGCCCCGGCAGACCGTGCCCGCTTCGCCGCGCTCGGCGTGGCTGCCAACATCCAGGCGCTCTGGGCGTTCGCCGACCCGTTCATCACCGACCTCACCGAACCGCGGCTCGGCCCGGTGCGCTCGGGTTGGCTGTACCCGTTCGCGTCGCTGAAACGCGCGGGCGCACGCCTGGTCGGCGGCAGCGACTGGTCGGTCACGTCGGTGAACCCGCTGCACGCCATCCAGGTGGCGGTCACGCGCACGCCCCTGACCGCGCCATCGGGCACACCATCCTGGCTGCCCGACGAGCGGCTCGACCTGACGACGGCGCTCGAGGCCTACACGCGCGGCGGCGCGTGGGCGAACGTCGAGGACGACCGCAGCGGGTCGATCGCAGTGGGTCGGTTCGCGGACCTCGTGGTCCTCGAACGCGACCCGTATGCGGTGCCCATCAGCACCGTGCACACGCTGCAGGTGCTGTGGACGCTGAAGGAGGGACGCGAGGTGTTCCGCGCGCCCGGGTTCAGGACCGGGGACGGCTCAGCTCGTAAGCCTTCATGATCGTCGCGTACTTGGCGATCATGTTCGGCACCTCCCACGCAGGCATCTCGCCGGCCCGCGCGTAGGCGAGGAAGTTCTCGGTCACCTGGGCGAAGTGCGCCTCGTGGCCGACTGCGTAGCTGGCCGGGACGACCACGCGGTGGCGCTGGCCGTCGCGCTCGACTCCGATCCCCGGGTAGCGCGCCTGCAGTCCCTCGACGGCTGCCGCGAGCGCGGCATCGTGTTCGGGTGCAGGCACCGACGAGGCGCGTTCCACGTAGAGGACCGGCGCGAACTTCTCTTCGGGGCCCTGCCGAATCACCAGGCTCGCGCGCGTGCCGTGCATCGCCGAGAAGTGCGTGTCGCCCGTGCCGTCCGGGGCCTCGAAGTTCCAGATCACCGACACGCGCGCGTGCACGTTGCGCAGACGATAGGTGAAGGCGCCGTTGGAGAACACCTGGAGCGCGCCATCCTTGACGTCCTTCTGCAGGAACGCGGGGAACGTCTTCTCTCCCGTGACCTTCTCGAACTGCGCGGGCGTGATGGCCGTGGACCAGCGCCGCGCCTGCAGCACCGTCGCGTCGTCGGCCGCCAGGGCCTGATCGGGGAACGCGGCCCACTGGACCATGTCCACGAGGTGCGTGGTCACGTCCACGATGCCTTCGCCCTGCTGGTCGACGTCGAAGAACCACGCCGGCCGGATCAGCGGCGACCCGGACACGACCTTCGAGAAGTGGTGCACGCTCTCCTTGGTGATCGCGGGCTTCTCGGGCGATCCCGGGTCGAGCGTGCCGAACAGCGCGGGCACACGCGAGAGTTCCCGCTGGAGCGTGTTCGTGATCTCGAAGCGCTCCGTCATGATGTCGTAGAGGAGCACGTCCTTCTCGCGCGCCGTGCGGAACGCGGCCTCGAGCCGGGCCAGATCGTCGGGCGTCCGTGCCATCGGCTTGTCGGCCAGCACGTGGAAGCCGGCCTCGATTGCCCGCACGATGTACTCGGTCTTGCGGGCGTTGTTGCCCGAGATCACGACGAGGTTGCCCTGCCGGTCGGCAATCATCCGATCGAGGAAGTCGGCGCCCGTGTGCACCTGCTCGTCCCAGCTGGTGGGATTGTCGGCCCGCGAGTTGTAGCTGCGGATGCGCGCCAGGTGCTGCTGCAGCTCGGGGCCCTCGGGCGCGTACACGTGCACGACGGGGCTCACGTCGGGGTACATCGACTTCTGCACGAGCGCGGCGTGGAAGTGGCCCGGGTCGAGCGTGAGCAGGCGGAAGCGTGCGCCCTCGGCAGCAGCGGCGCCGGCCTGTGCTGCCTGCGAGGGCTCCGGGGCCGACCGGCTGCAGCCAGGCAGGAGGACAGGCACCGACAGGGCGCCGGCAGCCAGGCCTCCGCGCTGGAGGAACGAACGACGGGTCAGACGGGACTCGGGAACGGACGACATCATCGTGGAGGGTCTCGCGTGGATCGACGACGGACGCGACATGCGCCCGGCTACTTCACCTGAATGGTCTGGAGGTGCCTGACGAGCGCGTCGATGCGCGCCTTGACGGACGCCTCGTCGGATCCGCCGCTCGCCTGACGGAACGCATCACCCCACACGGGCATGTCCTTGCCGCCGTGCCCCTTGACGGGCTCGCGGCCATCGACGATGCGGGCGACCATCGCCGCGTCGAACACCCCGTTGTTGCGTGCCGCCAGCCCGGTCAGATCCGCGGGGCGTACCTTGAGCATCTCGGCCAGCGGCCCGTCGCCCTTGGCGCCGGAGCCGTGGCACGTCGCGCAGTAGGTGCGGAAGAGGTCGCTGCCGACGAAGGCGACCGTCTGCACGCCCGGCGCCTCCTGCCCGACGCTCGTTGCCCGTCCGATCGACAACGGCGTGAGCACGAACACCGCCAGCACGACCACAGGGATGAAGCGGATTGTCGATGACATCGCTGCCTCCGCGACGCGGGCGCCCCGCCAGCCGGGGCTCCGACTGCCTGGTAGGGACGGCCGTCCCGGCCGTCCGCCTACTGGAGTGTACGCCGGTCGGGCTCAGGCCTTCATCACCGCCTCCATCAACCCCTTGATGTAGCCGATGGCGAACAGCGCGCCGAGGTTGTTGTAGCCCGGAAAGGCGTTGTCCTCGAGACCGGTGACGGTGGCGACGTGGTCGGGACGTATCGGGCCCCGGAACCCGACGTCGTAGTACGCCTTCATCGCCCCGTACATGTCGTTCTGCCCATCGTCGTGCCACGCCTCGACGAAACTGGCAGGCGTGCCGCGCACGTCCCTGAAGTGAACGAAGTGGATGAGTCCGCGCTCGCCGAACCAGCGGATGGCCGCCGGCATGTCCACGTGCGGGCCCTGACTGGCGATGCTGCCCTGGCAGAAGGTGAGGCCGTTGAACGGGCTCGGTCGCAGCTGCGTGACGCGCTTCAACGCATCGACCGACGTGATGATGCGCGGGATGCCCCTGAGACGCTCGACCGGGGGGTCGTCGGGATGGAGGGCGAGCTTCACGCCGTGCTTCTCGGCCTCGGGCACGACGGCGTCGAGGAAGTACTCCAGGTTGCGCCACATGTCGGCATGCGTGAACCTGTCGCCGTACTCGGTGAGATCGGGGCTCGCCCTGTCGAGGTCGAACGCGGTGACGAGCGAGCCGCCTCGATCGGGGCGGGCGTTGTCGCTGCGCGACCAGCCGACGGCCGGCATCCAGTTGTAGCAGATGACGCGCGGTCCCGCCGTCGCGCAGTCTCGAATCAGCGAGATGAAGCGCGAGATGTCCTCGTCGCGTCCGGCCACGCCGAGCTGCGCGCGCGTGAGGTTCACGCCCTCGAGCACCGTCCACTCCAGGCCCGAGTCGGCATAGGCCTGTCGGGTCTCGGCGACGCTGCGCCCGGCTCCGCCCACACCGCCGAGCACACCCATCTGCCGGGCCATCGACACGCGCTCGGGACGTCCCTTCACGCCGCCGGCGTGGAAGTAGGCGAGCGACAGCGTCATCCACGCGCAGGCTTCGTCCCACCGCTGCCCAGGACGCCGGCCGGCACTGGTCTGTGTCGCTGCCGTCTCGACGCCGGAGGCCGCCAGTGCCGCCAGGGCGGCGCCCGTGCCGATGAACGATCGACGTGATCTGCCCATGAGGTCCTCCCGTGTGCGCGCGATGGTACCAGCGCACGGGGCCGATGGTCAGGACGAGACGTCGCGATCGACGAGGCGCCACGCAACGGCGCACGCAACCCCTAGGATCAGACCACCCGACAGCACCACGGAGACGTACTGCAGAGCCCCGATCACGCCCGGTGTCTTCGGGAGAAGTCGTTCGTTGATCCAGACCGTCGATCCACCCAGAAGCCAGCCCACGGGCGTGAGGAGCAGCCACCACAGTGGGCGGGCGACGACGGCACGAAGCGCGAGCGACTGGAATGCGGCGGCGACGACACCACCGAGCGCCACGCACACGGCCAGGGCGTAGGGCACGGGTCTGCCGATGAGGTGCGACAGGTCCACGACGAGGAATGGAATCGTGAGACCCGCACTCGTCGCCACCACCCAGGGCCGCACCGTTCCGAGCCGGCTGGCGAGCGCTCGCCCCTGGAGCAGGCCCACACCGAGGCCCATGCCGATCGGCAGTGGGGACTGCAGACCAGGAGCGCCGCCGCCATCGGCGACGATCACGAAGACGATGGCGAGCACGAACCCCAGGCACCAGCCGAGGAACGTCGGAGCAATCCAGCGGGGCGTCATCGCACCTTCCGTGGCCTGAGACATCAGGCCGTCGGAAGGTGGAATCGTAATCCGGCCGGCGAATCCGACACACGAGGTGACGGAGACGCAGGCCGTTCGGGCCGACGCTACTTCGCGACGGCCTCGCGGTCGCGCGCGTTGCGGACCGCGTCGTGGGTCACGCGGACCTGGGCTGCCTGCCGCTGGACGATCGCGGCCACCGGCGCGGGCAACCGCTCGGCGAGTGCGGACTCGTAGGCGGCCACGGCGGCATCCTCGCCTCGCTCGGCCTCGGCGAGGATCGCGTGGTCGTCACGCCCGGTGATCGCGGACTTGATGTCGATCCAGCCACGGTGCAACGAACCGCTCACGCTGCCCGATTGCTCGGGATCGCCACCGAGACCGCGCACCTGGGCCTGCAGCTCGCGGGCGAACTCGCCGCGCTGGCGGGCGTACTGCTGGAAGCTGGCCTTGTGGGCCGGGCTGGACAGCCCATCCGCTGCGGTGTTGAAACCGATCTCACCGTCCTTGCAGGTCTCGATGAGGCTGTTGAGCGTCGAGATGATCGTGTCGTTCTTCATGCCTCCCTGGAGAGCAAGTCGGATACCACCCCGCACGCGCGCATTCGCGCCACCGCGCGGCACTCGATCTGCGACGGCCGGGTTGGGCTGATGAACACCCTGGCCGAATGTGCGCAACACCCGCAGCCTCGACCGATCGAGATGCCGGGAGCGGCCGGGCGGAACCGCTCGAGCGCGCGTCACTCGGCAGCGAGCATCGCGTCGACAGCGGGTCCGGCGGCGAGCCGGAGCTTGCGGTAGAACTTCGGCTTCGTCGCGCGGCCGACGAACTCGCCGACGGCCCGTCCATCGGCGTCGTAGCCGGTGAGCTGATACTCGAAGAGCGGCTCGACCATCACCTGCCCGTCCTGCACACGGCTGACTTCGCCGATGTGGGTCACCCGGCGGACGCCGTCCTGCATGATCTCGTGCTGCACCACGAGATCCACGCTCGCCACGATCTGCTTCTGGATGGCCCAGAGCGGCAGCGCGAGCCCACGCGAGAGCAGCATGAGCTCGAGTCGCGTGATGGCGTGATCCGGGGAACTGGCGTGCAGCACCGCCATCGACCCATCGTGCCCGCTCGTCATCGCGTGCACCATCTCGAACGCCTCGTCGCCGCGGATCTCTCCGACGATGATCCGGCTCGGGCGCATGCGAAGGCTGTTGCGGAGCAGGTCGCCGAGCGTGATGGCGCCGGCCCCTTCGGCATTGGGCCGGCGCGCCTCGAGCCGCACGCAGTGCCGCACGGCGAGGTCGAGTTCGGCCGTGTCCTCGATGACCACGATGCGTTCGGCCACCGGGATCTCGTTGGCCAGGATGCCGAGCGTGGTCGTCTTGCCCGATCCCGTGCCGCCGGAGAAGACGATGTTCAGGCGCGCCTTGACGGCGCAGGACAGGAATGCGGCCATGCGCGGGGTGAGCGTGCCGCGACGCACGAGGTCGGGCAGTGCACGGACCGCCTTCGTGAACTTGCGGATGGTGACCGCCGGCCCCTGCAACGAAACCGGCGCGATGCACACGTTCACGCGCGACCCGTCGTCGAGGCGCAGGTCGAGCATCGGCGTGCGCGCGTTCACGCCTCGGCCGGAACCGGCCACGAGGTTGTCCACGAGGAGGTCGAGCTGCGCCGAATCGACGAACGGCGACGGGATCTCGGCCATACGGCCGTCACGCTCGACGAACACCTGCCCGGGCCCGTTGACGAGGATCTCCGTGACGGCGGGGTCCTCGAGCAGCGGCCGGATCGGGGCGATGCCCGGTTTGTCGATCAGTCGCACGCGGCTCCTTTCCTGCCGTGCGGCAGCCGCACCTGATGCACCGGCCGGGGAGCCAGCCGCCGCCCGGCAACCGGCGCGTCCCGGGGCAGAACGCACGGCGGGGCGATTCGCCACCGCGGACCGCCCCGAGGCGCGAGCCGGCTCACACCGGCCCGGTCGCGGTCCTCAGTGGCCGTGGCGGCTGTTGCCGTCGATCTGGCTGCGCACTTCTCCACCAGGCCAGGCGGTGCTGTGAACGTTGACGTACGTCACGCCCGCCCGCATCGCGGCAATCAACTCGTCGAGTTCGCCGGTGTTGATGCCCTGAGTCCTGGCCCCTGCGGTCGCCGGGATGTTCGGACTCACGTCTGCGGCGAAGATCGTGCCCGAGATGGTCGCCGGTGGGGCAGGACACGGCTGGATACCAACCGGGCCGTTCCCCAGATTCGTGCACAGGAACACGCTGATGCCCCCGTTCACGCCCGCGCTCCCGAGGTGGATGTGCGCCTGCTGGATGGCGCCCTCGAGGTCTGCGTAGTCGAGCTGCCAGTCGATCTGCGACCCGTCGTTGGCGATTCGCGCCTGGAAGCGGCCGTTGCCGGCCGTGGAGACGGCGGGCACCTCCTGGTATCCGGACAGGTACTCCTTGATCACCTTGAACCCCTGCTGTGCAGCCACCGTCGATGCGGCGACTCCGATCAACAGGCCCAGCACGATGACGGACTTCTTCATGGGAACCTCCTCGGGCTCGTTCCAGGACTTGTCGCGGGTCGGGGTGCCGCCATCATAGCGCTCATCCGTGCCCACGCCGCGAGCCGGACCCCGGCGCCGGAGGGGAGGACGAGCCACCGCTGCAGCGGCCGCACGACACGGCCGATTGAGACGGCAATGGCATCGCGCTTCGCGTGGGTAGCGTTCCGCGGGCGCGTGCGGACGCGCATGGTGATGGGCGTCGCCCTGCTGACGCTGGCTCTCGGGTATGGCACCTGGGCCACGAACCGGCTGGCGTACCGGGGATCGGAACGAAGCACGTTCGACCAGCCCGTGGTCGAGGCCGCGGGGCGTGTCGTGCGGCGACCCGACCGTATCCCCGACCTTCCGACCCGCACCACGACCGAGCTCGAGCTCTCGGCGGTCGCGCGCGACCAGCAGGATATGCTGTTCGGGCTCACCGTGCTGCTGGCGCGGCTGCTCGTGGCCGCTCCCGTGGCCGGTCTCGGCCTGGTCCTGCTCACGGCCGGCGCCACCGAGTGGGAGGTCCGCAGCGAGCACGCGGCAGAGCCGGCAGCTCGCTAGGCCCGGACCCTCGGCATCGGCATGTTGCGAAACGTTCCCATCGGTCGCTGGCTCGGCGCCTGGCGGCTCACCCTGGCGATGGCCGCGCTGGCCACCGGCTGGATGCCGGTTGCGGCGATGGCAGGCGACACGGTTGCGGCGTCGCACCCCATCGTCCTGCAGTTGAAGTGGTATCACCAATACCAGTTCGCCGGGTACTACGCGGCCGACGCGCTCGGGTACTACGCAGAGGAAGGACTCGACGTCACGATCCGTGAGGGCGGAGCCGATCGCCCGCCCGTGCAGGCCGTGCTCGCCGGCCAGGCGACGTTCGCCGTGACCGACGCCGACGTCGTGCTGGCCCGGTTGAAGGGCGCCCCGCTCGTCGTCTGCGCGGCCATCTTCCAGCACTCGCCCTACGTGTTCATGAGCCGCGCGGATCGCGGCATCCGCACGCCGGCCGACCTGGTTGGTCGTCGCGTCATGGTGTCGGACGACCAGGGCGCCGCGCAGCTCCGGGCGATGCTCGTGCGCGAAGGCATCGACCCGGCGCGAGTGGACTTCGTGCAGCAGTCCTGGTCGCTCGACGACCTGATCCAGGGCCGCGTCGATGCCGCGTCGGCCTACGCCATGGTCGAACCCGCCCAACTGCGCGCGCGCGGCATCGAACCGGCGCTGTTGCGCAGCATCGACTACGGCGTGGACTTCTATGGCGACACGCTGTTCACCTCGCGTGCCCAGGTCGAGAAAGCCCCCGAGCAGACCGCGGCGTTCGTGCGGGCCAGCCTGCGAGGGTGGGAGTATGCGATGCGCCATCCCGAGGAGATGGCCGATCGCATCCTCGCGCTGCCCGGTGTCAGGCAGCGCGGCATCACCCGCGAGCTCCTGCTTGCCGAGCACAAAGGCATGCGCCCGTTCGTGCTGGCCGACATCGTCGCGATCGGGCACGTGAACCCGGCCCGGTGGGAGTCGATCGCGGGGACGTTCCTCGAGCTGGGGATGGCGCCGCAGGCCAGGCCCGTGGCCGACGTCCTCTCGGGCTTCGTGTATGCGCCGCCGGGCGCCGCCGACGGAGAGCTCGTGCGGTGGGCCATCCGGATCGGCGCGCTCGGCACGGGCATCGCCGGGCTGGTCGCACTCTGGACGCTCCAGCTGCGCGTCCGCGTCCGGGAGCGCACCGAGGAACTGCGCGCCGAGGTCGGGCAACGCGAACTGGCCGAGCAGGAACTCCGCCAGAGCGAAGACCGGTATCGGCGGCAACGCAATGCGCTGATGGCACTCACGGCCACCGATCCGCCGGCACGCGAGGACCTCACAGCGGCCCTGCAGCGCATCACTGAGGCCACCGCGCACACGCTCGGCGTGGCGCGATCCAGCGTCTGGCGCTTCACGACGGAGGGCGACGCCATCGAGTGCGTCGACCAGTTCGATGCGTCGTCTGGACGGCACGACGCCGGCGCGCGGCTGGCCGTGGCGTCGGCGCCGTCGTACTTCGCGGCGCTCGACGAGCGGGACGTGCTGGCCGCCGAGGAGGCCGGGATCGACCCTCGCACACGCGAACTGGCCGACGGCTACCTCGCGCCCCTCGGCATCGCGTCGCTGCTCGATGCGTCGATAGCGGTGGGAGGACGCGTCGTGGGCGTCCTGTGCACCGAGCAGATCGGCCCGCCACGCGCCTGGCGGGCCGACGAGCAGGCCTTCGTGACGGCCATGGCCAACCTGGTGGCCCTGGCCTACATCGACGCGGACCGCCAGCGCGCCGAACATCGGGTGGCCGAGCAGGCCGCCCTGCTCGACAAGGCGCAGGACGCCATCGTCGTGCGCGATCTGGACCACCGTGTCACCTACTGGAACAAGAGCGCCGAGCGCATCTTCGGCTGGACCGCCGAGGAAGCGATGGGACAGTCGGTCGAGGCCCTGCTGTACCGGGAGGGCGACGCGTTCGAGCGTGCCTTTGCCGAGGTGGTGTCGCGCGGCGAGTGGACGGGTGAGATCGCCAAGGTGACCCGGTCGGGCGAGACCGTCTTCATGGAGGCGCGCTGGACGCTGGTGCGCGATGCCGGGGGCCGGCCGAGCAGCGTGCTCGCGATCGAGACCGACATCACCGCGCGCAAGCACCTGGAGCAGCAGTTCCTGCGGGCCCAGCGCCTCGAGAGCATCGGCACCCTGGCCGGCGGGATCGCGCACGACCTGAACAACGTGCTGACGCCCATCATGATGGCCACCGAGCTGTTGAAGGCATCGCGAACAGACGCGGCCAGCCAGGCCATGCTCGAGACGATGGCGTCGAGCGTGCGCCGTGGCGCCGACATGGTGCGGCAGGTGCTCTCGTTCGCGCGGGGCCTCGAGGGCCGTCGCGTGGAGGTGCAGGTGCGGCACCTGCTGCGCGAGATCGAGAAGCTCGCGCGCGAGACGTTCCCGAAGAACATCACGCTGACGACCGAGCTGGCGGAGGACCTCTGGCCCATCCTCGGGGATCCGACGCAGTTGCACCAGGTCGTCCTGAACCTCTGCGTGAACGCCCGCGACGCGATGCCCGAGGGCGGCCGCCTGCGCCTCGCCGCAGCCAACGCCCGGCTCGACGAGGACTTCGTCCACGCGCACCTCGGCCGCGAGGCCGGTCCGCACGTGCGCCTCACCGTGGAGGACTCCGGCGAGGGCATCCCCGCGGCGGTGCTCGACAAGATCTTCGATCCCTTCTTCACCACCAAGGCCGTGGGCAAGGGCACCGGCCTCGGGCTGTCGACGTCGCTGGCAATCGTCAAGAGCCACGGCGGCTTCTTCGACGTCGCGAGTGAGGTCGGGCGCGGCGCGCGGTTCGACGTCTACCTCCCGGCGGCACAGGTCGGTGGCCTGGGCGACGCGGGGGCCGAGACCTCTCCCGCGCGTCAGGGGCAGGGCGAGACGGTCCTCGTGGTCGACGACGAAGCGTCGATTCGCGAACTGGCGACACGCGTGCTCGAGGCGCACGGGTATCGCGTGCTCGTCGCGGCCGACGGGGCCGAGGCGATCGAGACCTTCGCACGGCACGGTGACGCGATTGCGGTGGTGATCACCGACATGATGATGCCCGTGATGGACGGTGCCTCGCTCATCGCCAGGCTGCGCGAGATCAGCCCGTCGGTACGCGTCATCGCCACCAGCGGCATGGCCGCCCGCGCCGACGTCGAGGGCCTGTCGGTCGTGCGCATGCTGGTCAAGCCCTACACGATGCAGCAGGTGCTCGACGCCCTCCGCGAGGCCGTCGGCGTCTGAGCCGCGCACGCCGGTCATGCACGGGATCGCACCCGTGCAACCGTCGCGCCCACGCCGACGCTCGACGCGAGGAACGCCGCGCATGCCGGGCCTGCCGGCAGGTCCAGGTGGTAGGCCGCCGTGAGGGCCAGCGCTGGCACCAGCGCCCCGAGCAGCGCCGCCAGCGCAAACGTCGTGCGGATGCTCCTGGCCACGATCAGCGCCGTGACCGCCGGCAGCGACAGCAGCGCAAACGTCGGGAGTGCGCCAATCTCGTGCACGGCGGTTGCGGCTGCCACGCCGATGGCGAGGTTGAGGGCAAGCGACCACGACGTCGCGTGCACGCCGGCCACCCTGGCCGCCTCGGCGTCGAAGGTGACGAGCAGGAAGCGGTCGGCGCAGAGGACCTGTATCGCCAGCACGACCACAGCCACGGCCGCGAGTGCCGCGGCGTGATGTGGCTCCACGGCCAGCACGTTGCCGAACAGCAGGTGCAGCGTGTCCGCGGTGCCGCCGACGGCCTGCGAGAGCACCAGCACGGTGACCGATGAGGCCGCCGTGTACGCCCACCCCATCAGCGACTCGTCCGAGACCAGGCGCGAACCGCCGGCGTCTCCGAGCCCCGCCGCCGCCAGCACGCCTGCCACGAGCGAGAGCGTCTCCGGCGGCCAGCCGAGCGCCGCCGCCACGGCCGCCCCGAGCGTGGCCGCGTTGGCGAGCACGAGGCCGAAGAACACGACGCGCCGGATCACGAGGTAGACCCCCAGCAGCCCGAGCGACAGGCCGGTGGCGATCGACGCCACCAGCGCGAGTTGCATGAAGGCGAGGTCAAGCACGCCGATCCTCCCCGACGACCAGCGTCCGACGGCCCGCCACGGCGCCGACGTGCACGGGCACGCCGTACAGCGCGGTCAGCCGCTCCTCCTGCAACACGTCGTCGGCGGGGCCCTGCAGGATCGCGTCCCGGCCCATCAGCAGCATCGAGGTCGCCAGATCCATGACGACCGGCAACAGGTGCGTCACGAGCACGATGGTCAGCTGACGGCGCTGATTCAGCTCACGCAGGAAGGCGATCATCGCGTGCTCCCCGGCGATGTCCATTCCGGCAGTTGGTTCGTCGAGCACCAGCAGATCGGGGACGCCGGCCAGGGCCCGGGCGACCAGCACGCGCTGCTGCTGTCCGCGCGACAGATCGCGGAAGAGCGCGGGCGCCAGCGCCTCGTCGCCGAGCAGGCCGAGCGCCCGCACCGCCGCCTCGCGGTCGGCCGGTCGGCGTCGATGCCAGGGTCCGCGTGTCGCCAGCAGCCCCATGGTGACGACCTCGAGGGCCGTGGCCGGCAGCGAGACGTCGAGGCGATCGCGCTGCGGCACGTAGCTGATCGCGAGGCCAGCCCGCCGGGTCACGGTGCCGTGGACGGGCGGGAGAAGGCCGAGCAGCGTGCGCACCAGCGTGGTCTTCCCTGACCCGTTCGGGCCGACGATGCCGAGGACGTCACCCTGCGGGATGCCGACCGTCACGCCCCTGAACAGGACCCGCCGGCCGTAGCCGAGCGTGAGGTCCTCTCCCCGAATCACCCACTCATTCCCGGTGATGGTCATGGTGATGCTGCGGGTGATGGTGCGGTCCGCCGGTCCTGTCGATGGCCGACATCAGCACGCGGAGATCGTGCTCGAAGAGCGACAGGTAGTCGTCGATGCCCCTGGCTCCGCCCACGGAGGGCGCCAGCTCGACGACGATGGCGCCTGCGTCGCGCGCGATGGCATTGGGCGTTCGTAGATCGAAGTAGGGCTCCACGATGACCAGGTGGACGTCGAGGCGACGCATCTCGGCCACCAGATCGCGCGTGTGCGCAGCCGATGGCGGGATGCCGGGTCTCGGCTCCACGTAGCCCACGACCTCGAGGCCGAAGCGGGCCGCGAAGTTCGACCACGAGCGGTGATAGGTGACCACCTTCGTCCCACGGTAGGGCGCGAAGGCGGCGTCCCACTGCCGCTCCGCGTCGGCCAGTCGCTTGTCGAACGCCGCGAATCGCTGTGCGAGGTACGCCGCCTGCTCGGGTCGCAACCCCGACAGCGTGTCGAGCAGGTCGTGGGCCACCCGACGGCCGTTGTCGGGATCGAGCCAGTAGTGCGGGTTGCCGAGCGCGTGCACGTCTCCCATGGCCCTGGTCACCGGTCCGGTCGGCACCTCGAGGATCCGCGCCGTGCGCGAGGCGTCGAGATAGCCGGCGGCACCGGGCTGGATTCTGGCATTGCGGCTCTGCTGGATGAGGGGCGGCAGCCAGCCGATCTCGAGGTCGCGTCCCACGAGCACCAGCAGGTCGGCCCGCGTCAGCTTCAGGATGAAGCTGGGCTTCGGCTCGACGAAGTGCGGATCCTGGTACCCGCGGGCGATGGCGTCCACCTGCACCGCGTCACCACCGACCTCGCGTGTCAGCGCCGCGAGATCCTCGGTGGTCGTGACCACCGTGACTGGCGCCGCCCCAGGGGATGGCATCAGCAGGAGCGCCCCGACCAGGATCGTGCCGACGCCAGCGCTGGCAGCCCGCTTGACCTGCCGGTGAGCGACCTCAGAAGGTGTGCGCACCGTGCGCTCCGATCGAGAAGAGGAGCTGCAGGAGCACCTCGTTGGATGTCTCGCTGCCGGCATACCGCACGCGCCGGTACTGTGTGCGGACCTGGCTGAACTCGCTCGGCCAGAAGGTGAGCAGCCACGACGTGCCACGGTCGTGGAGCTCGGGATCGAAGGCGTACTGCGAGTAGTCGTACCGCACGCCGGCGAACCACCGGCGCGCGAACTGGTAGTCGGCCGCCGCGTACGTGCCGAACGCGGTCCTGGCCATGTCGGTGCGCCGGCTCCACACGAGCTCCGTTCTGGCAAGGACACGGTGATAGATCGCGCGCCGCAGCGGGCGATAGCGGAACGTCGCATCCATGCCGACGAGTCGCGTCGACGCCGACGGCTCGAACGTGTCGGGCCCGTACGCGAACGAGGCGCCGAGGTCGAGGTTGGAGGCCTCGGTGAGGTCCTCGTAGCCCCGCAGGCGGCCGATCCACGTCAGGTCGCTGCGGCTGGCCGAGGAGAACCGCTCCGACTGCTGGCTCGAGACCTCGCCCGTGAACTCGAGGAACACCCACGGGTTGGGCACGAGGCGAGACGCCGAGACGGCCGGACCCGAGATGCCCTCTTCCCCGCCCACGAGGTTCCTCACGACGAGCGGGCGATCCGACCAGGGCAGCGCGTGCGTGTGCATCGTGTTGACCTTGCCGAACGCGTTGCGCATCGAGCCGGCCTTCACGGAGAGGCCTCCGGGCAGCGCCGGAAACGTGACGAAGGCCTCCTCGACCTCGACGCCCTCCGGGCCGAACGCGAGGAATACGTCACCGCGTGCATACGGATCGACGATGGCCTGCAGCGAGGTCTCGACTTCGGGAAGGTCGAGCGCGGGCGTTGCATCCACACGATTGCGACCGGCCACCGCCACGAAGTTGCCGATGGCCGCGAGATCGGGGTTGAAGATCTTCGACAGCACGCTGGCATTGCCGTAGACCGGCAGCGTGCCCTGCGACGACCCGGCGGCGCCGGCAGGAGCGGGAGCCGTGGTGGGCCGTGGCTGGCCGGGCGGCTCGACGACGGGCACGGCCTGCGCAATCGCCTGCGCGCCGTCAGGGGCGGGCCCCTGTGCCTGCAGCGCCGCGAGGCTGGCCTGCAGTTGACGCAGCTGCTCGCCGTACTCCGCACGCAACGCCTCGAGTTCGGCCCTGAGCCGTGCAACCTCCTCGCGCAGCTGCGACTCGGACGCGGGCGTCTGCGCCGCGACCGGCAGGCCGCCGATGACGACGACCAGGACCAGCACCGCTGCACGGCAGACACGGGGGGACACGGCCCAGGCAGCCACGGCCCTCCATCGCCGGAACGCGTTCGGGCAACTCGACGCGTGCATGGGCGTCCCGCGGCCGACCCGGCACCCGGATGGCCGACGACTCGCAGAACGAAGGCGCAAGTCGGATGCCAGTGGGCACCGCACGCCGGGGCGGGCTGAATCTGGTGGGCTCCTGGAGGTGGTGCGGAATAGTGCCCGCCGTGCGCAGATCTCCCGGTCCTCAGTGGCGCTGAAGGAACGTCGCGACGCCGTCCATCAGCATCTGCACGGCCACCATCACGAGCAGCATTCCCATCAGCCGCTCCATGGCCACCAGGCCACGCTCGCCGAGCACCCGGAAGAAGAACGTGGACGAGAGCAGGATGACGCCTCCAGCCGCCCACGCCACCGTGACCACGAAGAGCAGCGTCATCGTGGAGGAGGGTACGGTGCTCTGCAGGAGGAGGAGCGTTGCGAGGGTGGACGGTCCGGCCACGAGCGGAATCGCCAGGGGCACGATGAAGGGCTCCCCCTCGAGCGCGCCTTCGGTGAGCGATCCCTGCCCGGGGAAGATCATCTTCAGCGCGATCAGGAAGAGGACGATGCCACCGGCGATGCCGACGGCCTCCTGCTGAAGCCCGAGAAACGTCAGCAGCGCGTTCCCCATCAGCAGGAAGAGGACGAGGACTCCATATGCCACGCCGAGCTCGCGCAACAGCACCCGCTGGCGGCGCTCGGGCGGCACCGCCTTCAGCACCGACAGGAACAGCGGGACGTTCCCGAGCGGATCCATCACGAGGAACAGCGTGACGATGGCGGAGAGCACGTCCATGCGGAACATCCGTCACGGTCTGGGGCGGCCGGGTGGGACACCCGGCCCTACCCCTGAGCCCGGCCCTACCTCCCTGAGCCGGCCCTATCTCTGGGCGGCGTCACCGCGGCGTGGATCCCGGCGCCGGCGTGCCATCGTCGCGCAGGCGGTTCACCGTCCACAGCACCCCGCGGGCGACCAGGTCGAGGTACGCCTCCGTCGCCATCGTCTCGGTGTTGTGGCCGAGCGAGGTGACGAACACCCGCGCCTTGCCATGGGTGTTGGTCCAGATGACGGGCGACGTCTTCTGCGTTTCGGTGCTGTAGGCCTCGGCGATGGGTGTCATCGACGGCCACGTCCGCTCGATCTCGTAGAGTTCGTCGGACTGCGGCGTCTCCCACGACGCGGGCAGGCCCCGGGCAACCGGGTGCGTGGGCGCCACGGTCTTCACGGTGAAGACGCGCTGCTTGTCGTGCCGCATGCTGAACGCGCCCATGAGTTCGCCCCAGGCCTTCGACGTCGATCGGCGGTAGCTGTGCACCGCGCCGTGCAGGATGACGGCGCCGACGCCGCTGTCGCGATGCGCGCCCGCCAGGCGCTCGATCCACGCCGGATCGACCACGTGCGAGAACGACATGTTGTAGACGACGACGTCGAAGTCCTTCGTCCACGCCGTGTCCTTGTGCCTGTCGATGAGCGTGTCGGTGGAGGTGCCTGCGGTGTGGTCCACCGTCCACGCGAGGCGGACGCGCGCGGCGAGTCCCGGGGGCACCACGCCTTCCTGCGCCTTGAAGTCGTGGAAGCCGCCCCCCGTCACGTAGAGCGCCCGGAGCGGCGCGGCCACCTGGACGTCGGCGCGCGGCGGAGACGCCGCCTGGTATGCCGCCACCGGCACCAGCAGGGCCACGGCCCCTGCCATGAGAAGAGACAGCCAACTCGTCGAGACGTTCACGCGGCGCATCCGTGCCTCCCCGCGCATCCGGCGTCGCGGCGCGGATGCGAGGGCGCGATTATGGCACGCCATGACGGGAGGGCCGGCTCTCCCCCTCGACTGCACGCGGGGCACGCGGGCGGGCCGCCGGGCGATCCCCACTCATGAAGGTAGGGCCGGCTCTCCGAGCCGGCCGACGGGCGCGGCGTCGCGGGATCAGTCGCGCGACAGCATGGCCGCAAACACCGCACACATGCCCACGAACACGGCGGCGAATCGCACCTGGTGCCACTGCCACCAGCGACGCAGGTAGTCCTCGTAGCCCTGCGGCAACGCCTCGGGATTCCACGACGCCAGCTCCTGGTTGATCGGTACGTGAACCGTCAGGGTGACGAGGCTCGCGACGACGCCGAAGGCAGCGGCCACCGCGAGGAGGATCGCCGTGCGACGCTGACGCCGGTGGGCAATGACCGCGGCAACTGCCAGGAACGGTCCACCCATGCCCGTGACGGCGATGGGCACGGCAATATGGCGATCCAGTTGCTGGAAGAACTCGACATACGTGCGTCCCGACATGTCGAACGGGTTCTCGCCCATCCACCCCCAGAACGCGCGCCCGGCGGTCAGCGCAAACAGCAATGCGGCGCCGAAGAGCAAGGCATCGCACACGACCCGGTCCCGGCGATTCACTGCACCAGCCATGACGCAACGGCCCTCCATGCCTGCGTGTTGCCGACGAGGGCTCGCGCCGGGAAGAGCGCGAGAATGCCGAGGCCCACGCCGAGACTGACCCATCGCGCCCGCGCCCCGATGACGAAGTCGCGGGTGGCCAGGGCCAGGACCAGCGCGCTCATGACGGCAATCATGGAAGGAAAGTGGCCGCTGATCCCGGGGATCCGGGTCACCGCTGGCCACATGAGTCCACCGACGCTGCCGAGGAGCATCAGCCGCTTGTGCAGGTCGGGCCGGCGACGCCACGCCAGGCCTGCCACCGTGAGGCTCGTGAAGACGGCCATGTCGACGAACCCGACGATCAGGAACCCGAGCGCATCGGGGTAAGGCCCACCGGGCTGCCAGCCATGGCGCGCGCCGCGGATCGCCGTGGCCACACCCGTCACGAGCATCAGCGGAACCAGGCCCGCGGCCAGCATTCCGAACCGACGATGCGCCGCGACCTGCCCCTGTCTCACCAGGCCGATCTGCACGATGAGCAGCACGAGCCATACGCTGAAGAGCACGGCGTGCAGGTGGACGATGACCGGCAGGGTCGCTGCGATCGGCACCCCGTTGGCGTGGTGCGTGGCGCGGGTCAGGGGCCAGAAGTAGTAGCTGGCCCCGAAGCCGGCGAGCATCACGGCGAGCATGGACGCCGCCATGCCGGTGAAGAAACGCCGGTCGTCGAGCCACACCGGCGATGCGAGGGACTGGTGCATGCGAGCCTCCGGTCTGGCCGTCCGCCGAAGGTCGGCAGGCGGCGACGTCGGGCCGATGCTGGAACACGAGCTGCGCCGCCGGGAGTAGGAACCGGTCCCCGTGCGCGACGTAACGGTACTTACGTCCTGTTCTCAACGACTTGCACGGGCCGCGGCCTATAATCCCCGCCGTGCCCCCGCAGGAGTCGCTTCGTCCCGCAGAGGTCGAGGCCTGCCTGGAGCGCGTGCTCGAGAGCGCGACGTTCCGAACGGCCGAGCGTTCCCGTCGCCTCCTGCGCTTCATCGTCGACGAAACCCTGCAGGGACGCGCCGACCGGCTCAAGGACTACACGCTGGGCGCCGAGGCGCTGGGTCGGGGCGACGACTTCGACCCGCGCGTCGATCCGGTGGCCAGGGTCGAGGCGTCGCGCCTGCGCTCGCGGCTCGACGTCTACTACGCGACCGAAGGCGCCGACGACGAGGTGCGCATCCTGCTGCCGAAGGGCGGCTACGTCCCCCGGTTCATCGCTCGAGCCACTGACCCGACACCCGGGGCCGTCAACGACACCGACCTCGCGCCGCGTCGGTTTCCCGGGTCACGCGCGACGTCATGGCTGCGGCCCATGGCATGGGCCGTCGTCGGCACGCTGGTCGCGGGAGGCGCGTGGCTGGTCGGTCGGCAGTCTGCGGCGACGAGGGCGCCGATACTCCACCTCGAACTGACGACGCCGACGACGACCGATCCGGCATCCATCGCGATCTCGCCCGACGGGCGTCGGCTCGCCTTCGTCGCCAGCGATCAGGGCGTGCCGCGCCTGTGGGTGCGTGACCTCTCGTCGGCGGTGCCGCGACCCCTGGCCGGCACCGACCACGCCGCACTCCCCTTCTGGTCGCCCGACGGCCACGCACTCGGCTTCTTCGCCGACAGCCGCGTCCGCCGGGTCGATCTCGGCACGGGCCTCGTGCGCACGATCTCCTCGGCGCCGGTGCCCGCCGGCGCCGCCTGGAGTCCTGAGGGCGTCATCCTGCACGGCCTGGTGCCCGACAGCCCGCTCTACCGCGTGTCGGCCGACGGAAGCGGCCTCGAAGCGGCGACGCGGCTCGTGCCAGGTCAGGTGGGCCATCGCGCACCCGTCTTCCTGCCCGATGGCCGGCGTTTCCTCTTCCAGGCCACGGGCCGTCCCGACGTCAGGGGTGTGTTCCTCGGCGAACTCGGCTCGACGACAGCGCGGCGCCTCGTGGCGGCCGATGCACCGGCGCTGCTGGCCGGGCCCGACGTGCTGCTGTTCGTGCAGCGCGACACGCTGGTGGCGCAGCGGTTCGATCCAGCCTCGGCGACACTCCTCGGCGCCCCCGTCGTCGTCGCCGAAGACGTGGTTGCCGGACCGGGCGCAGGCCCCGCGGCGGTATCGGCGTCGACGTCAGGCGCCATCGCCTATCGGACGGGCACGGCCGGTGCAGTCCGCCGGTTCGTCTGGTTCGATCGTCGCGGGCGCGAGGTGGGATACGTCGGCGACCTCGAAGCGCGAGGCCCGGCGTATGCGTCGCTGTCGCCGGATGGCCGCAGGATCGCGATGCAGCGAACGACCGACGGCAACACCGACATCTGGATCGTCGACGTGGACCGGGGTACGGCCGTGCGGTTCACGTCGGAGCCCGGGCCCGAGATCGCGCCCGTGTGGTCGCCCGGTGGCGACCGCATCGCCTACGCCGCGGCCGGCGACGGCACCTTCCAACTGGTGGAGAAGGCCCTGCAGGGCGCCGACGCGACGCTGCTGGTGCGGACTCCCCAGGCCAAGCAGGCCTCGGACTGGTCGCCAGACGGACGTCACCTGCTCTACCGCACCGTGACCACGGATCCGGCCGTCGACATGGACGTCTGGACCGTGCCACTCGACGGCGATCGCACGCCCGTCGCCCTCGTGCGCACCCCCTTCGAGGAACGCGACGCGCAGTTCTCTCCTGACGGGACCTGGGTGGCGTACCAGTCCAACGAGTCGGGACAGTACGAGGTGTACATGCAGCCATTCGGACGCAGCGGTGAGCGGCTGCGCATCTCGTCGCGCGGCGGCGTCCAGGCCCGCTGGCGCGCCGATGGACGCGAGCTGTTCTACCTGACGCTGAACGGTGAACTGACGGCCGTCCCGCTCGCGTGGAGCGACGGGGGGCGGACCGTGACGCCGGGCTCGCCGGCGCCGCTCTTCACCGCGCGCGTCGGCAGCATCCAGGGCATCTCGCGGCACAGTTACGTGGTGAGTGCCGACGGCGAGCGTTTCCTGTTCGACGTCCTGTTCGAGCGGCAGCCGCCACCCATCTCGATCATCCTCAACTGGGCGGCACCCGGTCGGACGGGCGGCGGTTGAGACCCCCGCGTACGCGGTCATGCGGCGACAACGGGGCGGGCATCCGCGCGCGCCGTCGCCTGGCCGCGACGGGCACCCACCACATCCAGAGCCCCGTGCCCCACAGCACGAGCAGCGTCAGGCCGGCCGGCAGGAAGATACCGAGCTTCACGAGGTCGCCGCCGAAGAAGGATCCGTCGTGGATGGCCTCGATGACGTCGGACCGGCGATAGGCCACCTGCAGGACCCGACCCGTGCCGAGATCGACCTGCACTTCGTCGCCACTCTGCATCCACACCTTCACCACACCGCGACCGGGCCGCACGTCGAGACGGTTCACGTCGTCCCACGTGCTGGCCTGCAGTCCCGGCACTTCGCGCACACTCGCCAGGATGCCCTCGAGACCGATCACGGGCGCCTGTCCGGTGCCACGGTGCTCGGCCGGCTGCACCCACGTCCAGTGTTTCTTGGCCTGGAGCAGCAGGCCGCTCGCCACGATGACGAGGATCGGCAGGGCGGCAGCGGCAGCCAGCCAGTAGTGGACCCGCCGATTGACGACGTTGAAGGACATGCCGGCTACCCCACGACCTGCCGCGCTGCGACGATGCCGAGCCATCCGGCGAGGAAGCCGCCGATCACCGTGAGACCGACATTGAGGGCGGCGGTGTCCGGCGCGCCGTCCTGCAGCAGGCGCGTGGTCTCGTAGTTGAAGCTCGAGTAGGTCGTCAGTCCACCCAGGAACCCGGTGGTCAAGGCCGTCCGGAGCGCCGGCGGCCACGCGACGATCGTGGCCGACTGCGTGACGAACGCAATCAGGAAGCAGCCGGCGAGGTTCACGGCGAGCGTGCCGAACGGGAAGGCACTGCCGAAACGCTGCGCGGCCCAGAGCGCGACCAGGTAGCGCGTGCCGGATCCCGCCGCGCCTCCCACGCACACCCAGAACAGTCGGTCCACGTCACTTCCTCCCGTCGGCGGCAGGACGCAGGTCGAGCCGCGTGCGCGTGGCCTTCTCGACGGCGGCGCGCGTGTAGTTGAGCGGGAAGTAGCGTCCCTGCGCCCACAGCGGCGCGAGGTCGCGGTAGTGCGGACTGGCTGCATCGCCAGACTGCCCCGGCGTGTTGATGGCGACCGAGGCGTCCCAGTTGCCGACGTCGGCCACCATGCGGAACGACGCGCCCGACGTGAGGTGGTAGTCGGAGGCGCGGTAGCCGGTGGCCATCGGCGTGGCGCTCGACCCGCCAACCGGACCGGCGGCGACGGTGAGCCGCCGCCGGGTGGTCTCGTCCACGCGCGCGGCCAGCGGATGGTCGAAGACGGCCTGGTGCAGTGTTCCCCACTTCCACGCAGCGGGATCGGGTCCGAGCCGCTTCTCGAGGTCGGCGGACGCGTCGGCCAGCGAGTCGGTCAACACGCGCCGGCGCTGCTCGACGGTGAGCCACCCACCGTGCCCCTCGAGCACCTGGAGCACGCGGGTGGCGTCGCCGTTGCCGACGCGTGCGACCGACGTCGCGGGCACGACGGATCGGACGACGGCGCGACGGAGGTGCGCGGCGAACCAGACCTCGAACAAGGCCGCGGCTCCGCTTTCGGGATGCATGCGTCCGTCCCACGCGCGCAGGAGGTCGAGCGCGCGACGCACCGCGGGTCGATCGTCGGTCACGCCGCCGAGCAGGGCCACGATGCGCTGCGCCGGCACCGACGTGATGTCGAGCTGGTACGCGCGCGAGTCCTCGAGACGATGGGGACCTGGCGAGGCGAGCAGGTGGTGCAGGCGCCGCGCGCGGAAGTCGTCGCTCCATTCGTAACCGACGCCTTTCGAAGCGGCCGGGTGATCCGAGGGGATGTTGTTCTCGTTCGCGGTCATGACGTATCCGGAGGCCGGATTGAAGGTCCGCGGCAGTTCGTCCATGTCGCGGTAGCCCGCCCACTCGTAGCGTCCGTCGCCGGGCACCGGCGTGAGGCCATCCCAGTTGGGCCGAATCACGGTGAGGCCCGCAGGAATCCAGCCGATGTTCCCGCTGGTGTCGGCATAGACCTGGTTCTCGCCCGGCGCGCCCCACCGGTTCATCGCCGCGGCGAACTGGTCCCACGTGCGCGCCCGCATGTACTCGATCGAGCCGAAGTAGGGCGCCATCCCCTCGTCGAGCCACGCGGCCCGCAACGCGAAGGCCCGATGCCGCGCGGGGTCGGTCTCCAGCACCGGCCCGTGCCGCGTGAACGTGATCGTCACGTCGCGTGGGGCCTCGCCACGCACCTCGATGCGCTCGGTCAGCGACTCCATCGGCTCCCATCGTCCCTTGTACCGGTACTCGTCGGGACGATCGGGATTGGTGTCGTAGACGTAGAGGTCCTCCTGGTCCATGTAGAACCGCGTGAGGCCGAATGCGATCGCCTCGTTGTGCCCGACGGAGATGCCCGGCAGGAACGGCTCCCCCGCGCCGATCACGTCGAGCCCCGGCGCGACCAGGTGACTGATGTAGCGCAGGCTCGGCGCCCCGTGCGCGCGATGCGGGTCGCTGGCCAGCACCGGCCGTCCCGTGGAGGTGCGGCCGGGCGCCACGGCCCAGTTGTTGGAGCCCTGCGCGACGGCCGCTTCGGGTGTGACGCGCGCCAGGAGCGCGAGCGCGGCCGCTGGACTGCCGTCAGCCCGTCCTCCGGGACGAAACTGCGGACGTGCGGTTGCCAGTTGATACGCCTCCCGCAGCGTCTCGAAGGGCAGCGCGCACGGATCGAAGCCCGGCGCGAGCGTCGGCGTGACCTCGGGCACGAGCGCCCGCCGCATCCAGTCCACCCG
>VFQN01001993.1_pt1 | contig 32628 bp, 30 predicted proteins | sample 3512371 | NCBI WGS metagenome assembly VFQN01 (sample SAMN10412370, study PRJNA504923) | tailings metagenome | isolation source: Replicate 2 from Balatoc abandoned mine | place: Philippines: Itogon, Benguet | collected 2017-08-28 | reverse complement strand
TGTTCGGCTTCTGGCCGAAGCCGGTGCTCGACATGTCGTCGGCCTCGGTCAACGCACTAGTCGCGCAATATCAGACGGCAATCGGCAAGACCAAGAAGGCCGAGGCCGACCTGCGCAGCGCAGGTGACAAGCCAAGCAACGTGCCAGGTAAAGCGCAATGACCGGCGAGCTCCCAAATCTCATTCCAGCGCTGCCGGAGATCATCCTGGCGGTTGGCGCGATGGCGCTGCTCATGGTTGGCGCTTACGGCGGCGAGCGCACCAATTTCGCGGTCAGCACCGGCGCGATCGTGCTGCTTGTGGTTGCCGCGATCGCGGTCGTCATGCTGCCCGCAGGCCGCTTGTCGACCTTCGGTGGCAGCTTCGTGGTCGATGATTTCGCGCGCTTTGTGAAAATTCTTGCCTTCGGCGGCACCGCCGTGGCGATCCTGATGTCGTTTGATTACGTCAAGCGCGCCGGGATGCGGAAGTTCGAGTATCCGATCCTCATGCTGCTCTCCGCCGTCGGCATGGGCATGCTGATCTCCGCGACCGATCTCATCGCACTTTATCTCGGCCTCGAATTGATGAGCCTCTCGCTCTACGTGATCGCTGCGATCGACCGGGATTCGGTGAAGTCGACCGAGGCGGGTCTGAAGTATTTCGTTCTCGGCGCATTGTCATCGGGCATGCTGCTTTACGGTGCGTCGCTGGTCTACGGCGCGACCGGACATGTTTCCTTCGCCGGTATCGCCCAGGCTGCGCCACAGGGCGGCCTCGCGCTGACCTTCGGCCTGGTGTTCCTGCTCGCCGGTCTCTGCTTCAAGGTCTCGGCCGTGCCGTTCCACATGTGGACGCCAGACGTCTACGAAGGCTCGCCTACGCCGGTGACGGCATTTTTCGCTGCGGCGCCGAAGGCTGCGGCGATGGCGGTGTTCGTGCGCGCCACCATGACAGCTTTCCCGACCGTTACCCTGCAATGGCAGCAGATCGTGGTGTTCGTATCCATCGCCTCGATGGCGCTCGGTTCATTTGCAGCCATCGGTCAGACCAACATCAAGCGGCTGCTGGCCTATTCCTCCATTGGCCATATGGGCTTTGCGCTGGTCGGGCTTGCAGCGGGCACACCGGAAGGCGTGCAGGGCGTTCTGATCTATATCGCGATCTATGTTGCCATGACGCTTGGCACGTTTGCCTGCGTGCTGTCGATGAAGCGAGCTGGCGGCATGGTCGAGAATATTTCCGATCTCGCGGGGCTGTCGCGTACTTCGCCGATGATGGCGTTCCTGCTGGCGATGCTGATGTTTTCGCTCGCGGGCATACCTCCGCTCGCCGGTTTCTTCGCGAAATTCTATGTATTCATCGCGGCGATCAATGCCGGGCTCTACGCGTTGGCGGTGATCGGTGTGCTGACAAGCGTGGTCGGCGCCTATTACTATCTCGCCATCGTCAAGACGATGTATTTTGACGAACCACAGAAGAGCTTCGAGCCCATGCCGGGCGAGCAGGCGATCGTTCTTGGTGTCGCCGGGCTGTTCAACCTGCTGTTCTTCGTCTACCCCGCGCCGCTGCTCGATGCCGCAACGGCTGCGGCCAAGTCGCTGTTCTAGGACGCGATCGTTTCATGTCGAAGCGATCACCGCGACGGTCCGTCATTCGATGACCTTCGCGCTCGGCTCGCGCGCAATACAGGCGGGGCATCGTCTCATCGTTCACGAAACGCTGGACTCGACCAACAGCGAGGCTCTGCGGCTAGCGCGGTCGGGCGAAGGCGGGCCACTCTGGATCGTCGCGCGCGAACAGACCGCCGGCCGCGGACGGCGGGGGCGTGAGTGGGTTTCGGCCGGCGGCAACCTGGCTGCCAGTCTGCTCTTCGTTGCGCCGGTACCGCCCGCCGTGGCCGCGACCCTTGGCTTCGTGGCAAGCCTTGCGGTCCAGGAGGTCTGCACCGCGCTGGCGCCGGGCGTCTCATTCGCGCTGAAATGGCCGAACGATGTCCTTGCCGGTGGCGGGAAGGTGGCCGGCGTGCTGCTCGAATCCGAGGCCCGGGGCAGCGATCTGGCGATTGTCGTCGGCGTTGGGATCAATCTCGCTCGTGCGCCGGAGGGGACGCCGTTTCCAGCTCAGTCGCTGAAGGCGCTTGGTCATGGCGGAACGGCGGAGAATGCGCTGACCCTGCTCACGGACGCGTGGACAGGCTGGGTGGAACTCTGGGACGAGGGGCGGGGATTCGCGGGCATCCGTGACGCATGGCTCGCGCGCGCCCCGGGAATCGGGCAAGCGATTTCGGTGCGCAATGGAGATCGAGTGGATACGGGCATTTTCGACACCCTCGACGAGGCCGGGCGGCTGATCATGCGCAAGGCGGACGGCGTGAAGACAGCATTCAGTGCCGGTGACGTGTATTACGGCGATGTGGCCGGCGGCGGAGCGGCGACCTGATGGCGGCACCTGAACAACTCGTTTTCGCTCCGCTTGGCGGTGTCGGCGAAATCGGCATGAACCTGTCGCTCTACGGCCTTGGCGACGAGCGTCGTCGGCAGTGGATGATCGTCGATTGCGGTGTCTCATTCGCATCTGAGGAGCATCTGCCGGGAATCGACCTGATGTTCCCGGATATCCGCTACATCGTCGAGGAACGCCGCAGTCTTTCCGGCATCGTCATCACCCATGCGCACGAGGATCATTTCGGTGCGCTGTTCGATCTGTGGCCGCAATTGCGCGTCCCGGTTTATGCAACGCCGTTCACCGCGGCGCTGATCGAGGCCAAGAAGGCGAGCGAGCCGGGCGCGCCGGACATCGACGTCAAGGTCGTGCAGAATGGCAGCCGCTTCCATGTCGGACCGTTCGATGTCGAACTCGTTTCGATGTCGCATTCGATTCCCGAATCCAATGCACTGATCATCCGGACGGCGCTCGGTACGGTGCTGCATACCGGCGACTGGAAGCTCGATCAGACGCCGGGCGTTGGCCTGCCGACCGACCAGGACAAATTGCGCCGGCTGGGCGAGGAGGGCGTGCTTGCGGTCGTCGGCGACTCCACCAATGCTGTGCGCGACGGACGCTCGCCCTCGGAAGCCGATGTCGCCAAGACGCTCGCCGAATTGATCGCGGCTGCGCCGGCGCGGATTGCGGTGACGACCTTCGCCTCCAATGTGGCGCGTGTTCGCGCGGTCGCGGAAGCCGCGCGGGCCGCAGGCCGAGAGGTCGTGGTTGTCGGCCGCGCCATGGAGCGCGTCGCGCAGGTCGCGCGCGAGACCGGCTACCTCGACGGCATTCAGGAGTTTCGGGGGCCAGACGTCTACGGATATTTGCCGCCGGACAAGGTGGTCGCGTTGTGTACGGGCAGTCAGGGCGAACCGCGCGCCGCGCTCGCCCGCATTGCAAATGACGACCATCCCGACATCACGTTCTCCCGCGGCGACCAGGTGATCTTCTCGTCACGCACGATCCCGGGCAACGAGAAGGCGGTGTCATCGGTGATCAACGGCCTGATCGATCAGGGGATCAAGGTCATCACCGACCGAAACCATCTGGTCCATGTTTCCGGACATCCGCGGATCGGGGAGGTCGAGGAATTGCTCGGCTGGATCAAGCCAAGCATTCTGGTCCCGGTCCATGGTGAGGCATTGCATCTGTCCGAGCATGCCGCGATCGGCAAGAGGCTCGGCATTCCCAACGTCGTTAATTGCCGCAACGGCGACATGGTGCAACTTGCGCCCGGAGCGCCGGGCATCATCGACGAAGTCCCGCATGGCCGGGTCTACAAGGATGGCGCGGTGCTGATCGGCGCCGATAGCCGGACAATCGCGGATCGCCGGCGGCTCGGCTTCGTGGGCCTGGTCACGGTGGCGCTGGCTCTGAACGAGAAGGGCGTGATGCTGGCCGATCCCGAGGTCGAGCTGTTTGGCATACCGGAGCGCGGCAAGGATGGGGCGGTGCTCGCCGATATCGCGCTCGACGCCGTGCACGAGACTTACGATAGCCTGCCGAAAGCGCGTCGGCGGGATCCGGACAGCGTCGCCGAGGCGGTGAGGCGCGGCGTGCGGGGAGCCGTTGCCCAGCAATGGGGCAAGAAGCCTATCTGTCACGTCCACGTTCTTGCGGTATAGTCCGGTCATGATCGGTCGACTGAACCACGTGGCCATTGCCGTTCGCGATATCGCGAAGGCGTCCGAGATTTATCGGACCATGCTGGGTGCGCAGGTATCGGAGACGGTGCCGCAGCACGAGCATGGCGTCACGACGGTATTCATCACACTGCCGAATACCAAGATCGAGCTGCTCGAGCCGCTCGGCGTGGATTCGCCTATAGCTAAGTTTCTCGACCGCAATCCGGACGGCGGCATCCATCACATCTGCTACGAGGTCGACGACATCATCGCGGCGCGCGACGCCCTTAAGGCGAAGGGGGCGCGGGTGCTGGGCAGTGGAGAGCCGAAAATCGGTGCGCATGGCAAACCGGTGCTGTTTCTGCATCCGAAGGATTTCCTCGGCACGCTCGTTGAGCTGGAGCAGGTCTGAGCATCACGCTCGCCGCATGAGGATCGGGTCTCCGGCGCAATTCGAGGAGCATTACGGGAGCGCATGAGCTGGACCACGGGACTGGCGATTTACTTCCTGATCTGGTGGCTGACGCTGTTTGCTGTCCTCCCGTTCGGCGTGAAATCGCAACACGAGGCTGAAACCGAGCCGGGTACCGATCCCGGTGCGCCCGTGTTGCCGCGCATGCTGTCCAAGCTGCTTTGGACCACGCTCGTTTCAGCGGTGATTTTCGCAATAATCGCAGTGATTTACCAGTATCGCCTGATCGGTCTGGATGACATTCCCGGCTTGCCGCGGCCGCCAAAGGGCTTCTGATTGAGGGCAGGGGGCCGGCCGCGCCCGGCAATTGATCCGGCGCCCTGATCATTCGGAACGATCACGCGGCTTTCTGGTTAATGGTGCAGGCAGCCGATTAGGCAGCCAAACGCCGGACGGCCATCACCCCCTCCCCCCGAAAGAGGTCGTCCGGCACTTTTTTATTGACACTGAAATGAAAAAGAGCAGGGCTCTCGCCCTGCTCAAAAATTTTGCAACCGCTTCCAGCGTGGCTTTTTGCTCGATTATGAAGCGTCGGCGGCGCCTTTGGCGCTCGCGATCCTCCCAAGACTTGGACCGGTTGGGCAGCCGCTGCCCAACGCGAAGGCGATCAGCTATAGCATTTTTGTGACGCACGGCAAGACTTTCGTAGAGGATCGTTATCCTGCCCATGTTTTGGGCCTGCCTTGAATTTTCGGCTGCAATCCGGTTTCAGTGGCGCTTCCAAAAACGCCGAGGTCGGCTGATTCCCGAAAGAACCCAATGCGATTGTCGCGGTATTTTCTGCCGATCCTGCGTGAGACTCCGAAAGAGGCCGAGATCGTTTCGCACCGTCTGATGCTTCGGGCCGGCATGATGCGGCAGGAGGCCGCCGGCATCTATGCCTTTCTCCCGCTTGGTCTGCGCGTGCTCAACAAGATCTGCCAGATCGTTCGCGAAGAACAGGACCGCTCCGGGGCAATCGAATTGCTGATGCCGACGATCCAGTCGGCCGAGTTGTGGCGCGAGAGCGGACGCTATGATGCCTATGGCAAGGAGATGTTGCGGATCAAGGATCGTCACGAGCGCGACATGCTCTACGGTCCGACCAACGAGGAAATGATCACCGACATTTTCCGCGCTTATGTAAGGTCCTATCGCGATCTGCCCCTCAACCTCTACCACATCCAGTGGAAATTCCGGGACGAGGTCAGGCCGCGCTTCGGGCTGATGCGTGGCCGGGAATTCCTTATGAAGGACGCTTACTCCTTCGACCTCGATCAGGCTGGCGCGCGACACTCCTACAACAAGATGTTCGTCGCCTATCTGCGAACCTTCGCCAGGATGGGGCTCAAGGCGATTCCAATGGTCGCCGAAACCGGACCGATCGGCGGAAACCTCAGCCACGAATTCATCATTCTGGCGTCGACCGGCGAAAGCGAGGTCTTCTGCCATCGCAACTATCTCGACTTCGAGGTGCCGGGCGAGGGCGTCGATTTTGACGACGTCGGCGGTCTCCAAGGAACCGTCGACCGTTGGACATCGCTTTATGCGGCCACATCCGAAATGCACGACAAGACTGCCTTTGAAGCGCTGCCGGAAGCGGCCCGCGTCTCGGCGCGTGGCATCGAGGTCGGACACATCTTCTATTTCGGCACCAAATATTCAGAACCGATGAAGGCTGTGGTCGCAGGGCCGGATGGTGCGGAGCACGCAGTCCACATGGGCTCCTACGGCATCGGGCCGTCGCGCCTTGTCGCCGCCATCATCGAGGCGTCTCACGACGACGCTGGCATTATCTGGCCGGAAAGCGTCGCCCCGTTCCGCGTCGCGATTCTTAATCTGAAACAGGGCGATGCGACGACGGATGCAGCCTGCGAAAAGCTCTATACCGAATTGCGGGCGCGCGGTGTGGATACGCTGTATCATGACCTTGACGAGCGGCCGGGCTCCAAATTCGCGACAACGGACCTTATCGGTATTCCCTGGCAGGTTGTGGTCGGACCAAAAGGCTTGGCGGCCGGCCAGTTTGAGGTCAAACGTAGGGCGGACGGAACTCGGGAGATGCTTAGCCCGGACGAGGTGCTCAATCGTCTCGGTTGAGCTTGGGCTGCGACGGCGTCGTCGCGGATTCGCACGAAACTGTGTGTGTCAGGGCCGGAGCGGCATTTCGCGGTGGCTTGAAACCGCCAGAATCTGATGAAATCGCCAGATTCAGGAGACCGAATGAGCGAACCCTCCGCGACGCGGCCTTTTGCGCCTTTTGAATGGATGCTGTCGTTGCGCTACCTGCGGGCGCGGCGCAAGGAGGGATTCATCTCGGTCATCGCCAGCATTTCGTTTCTGGGGATCATGCTGGGTGTTGCGACGCTGATCATCGTGATGGCGGTGATGAACGGCTTCCGCAAGGAACTGCTCGAGAAAATCCTCGGCATGAACGGCCACCTTCTGGTGCAGCCGCTGGAATCGCCTCTGACCGACTGGAAGGAGCTGGCAACGCGTTTGAGCGGCGTTCAGGGCGTGCGCCTCGCCGCTCCCATGGTCGACGGTCAGGCCCTGATCTCGTCGCCGTTTCATTCGACGGGCGTCGGCGTACGCGGCATGCGCGCGGCCGACCTCGACAAGCAGGCGTCGATTTCACAGAACCTCGTTCAGGGGACGCTTGAGGGGTTCGACGACGGGCAGGGGATCATTATAGGCAAGCGTCTGGCGCAGGCGCTGTCGGTCCAGGCGGGAGATAACGCGACGCTGGTCGCGCCGCGCGGAGCTGTCACCCCGATGGGCACGACGCCGCGGATCAAGACATACAGGATCGCTGCCGTCTACGAGATCGGCATGTCGGAATACGACTCCAATTTCGTGTTCATGCCGCTCGCAGAATCGCAGGCTTATTTCAATCGCGCGGGCGATGTCACCGCCGTCGAGGTTTATATCGACTCGCCAGATCGTTACCGCGAGTTTCGTAAACTCCTGACTGATGCTGCTGGTCGGCCGATTTTCATCACCGATTGGACCCAACGCAACGCGACTTTCTTCAACGCGCTGCAGGTCGAGCGCAACGTGATGGCGCTGATCCTGTCGCTGATCGTGCTCGTGGCGGTGATGAACATCATTTCCGGCCTGTTCATGCTGGTGAAGGACAAGGGCCGCGACATCGCGATCCTGCGCACTATGGGCGCAACACAGGGCGCGATCATGCGCGTGTTCCTGATCACTGGCGCCTCCATCGGTGTCGTAGGCACCACGCTTGGCTTCGTTGTGGGCGTTCTGGTCTGTTCAAACATCGAATCGCTTCGGCAATTTGTGGCTTGGCTGACGGGGCGCGAAGTATTTGACCCGACTCTTTATTTTCTGTCGCGCCTGCCTGCGGAGCTTGACGCGGGCGAGACGACTGCGGTGATCGTTATCGCACTTGCGATGTCACTTGCGGCGACGCTTTATCCGTCGTGGCGGGCAGCGCGGCTCGATCCGGTCGAGGCGCTTCGCTATGAATGAGCACGTCGTGGCGGACGATCAGGCAGCGAGCGCGCGAGCCGCGAAGCCACCGATTCTCTATCTGAACGCGGTTCAGAGGCGCTACCAGCAGGGCGAATCCGAACTCACGATCCTGCGCGGCGCAGAGCTTGGCTGCTGGCTCGGTCAGTCCATCGCGCTTATTGCGCCGTCCGGCGCCGGCAAGTCCACGCTGCTCCATATTGCGGGCTTGCTGGAGCACCCGGATGGCGGCGAAGTTTACGTTGACGGCAAACCGACGGCCAACCTGTCGGATGCGGAGCGTACTGCCATTCGCCGGATGGAGATGGGCTTTGTCTATCAGGCGCATCATCTTCTCCCCGAGTTCTCCGCGGTCGAGAATGTTATGCTGCCCCAGATGATCCGGGGATTATCACGATCGGAAGCTCTTAAGCGGTCAAGCGATCTGCTGGCCTATCTCGGTCTGAAGGCCCGGCTGGATCACCGGCCGGCAGAGCTGTCAGGCGGAGAGCAGCAGCGCGTCGCGATCGCGCGTGCGGTCGCTAACGCGCCCCGCATTCTTCTGGCGGACGAACCGACCGGAAATCTCGATCCGCATACCGCAGATCACGTGTTTGATACACTCCGGCAACTCGTCAGCGCGTCAGGACTTGCGGCAATTATCGCAACCCACAATCTCGACCTGGCGCGCCGCATGGATCGTCGTGTGACCATACGCGAGGGGGTCGTGGTTGAACTGGATTGACCCTGCTCATCTCAGACGGTGTCATGTTCCGGTGGTATCAACCCGGTATTGAATGCGCGCGCAGCCTTCCTATCTCGCCCCGGCATCGCCAATCCGCCTCAAACCATGACGAGCCATGACTGAACCTGCAAAAGCGACCGATGTCGTCGGACGTGAGCTGCGTCCTTTGCCTTCCCTGATCTTCGGATCGCGCTGGCTGCAATTGCCCCTCTATCTCGGCTTGATCGTGGCTCAAGGCGTGTACGTGGTGCTGTTCCTCAAGGAACTGTGGCACCTGATCCTGCATTCGATGGAATTCACCGAACAGCAGATCATGCTGGTGGTCCTCGGTCTCATCGACGTTGTGATGATCTCGAACCTTCTGGTGATGGTGATTGTTGGCGGCTACGAGACATTCGTGTCGCGGCTGCGTCTCCAGGGCCATCCCGATCAGCCCGAATGGTTGAGCCATGTGAATGCCAGCGTCCTGAAGATCAAGCTGGCGATGGCCATCATCGGGATATCATCGATTCATCTGCTCCGGACGTTCATCGAGGCCGGTAATCTGGGCAGCGACAAGTCGAACTACACCGAGGCGGGCATCATGTGGCAGACCATTATCCACGTGGTGTTTATCCTGTCCGCCATCGGCATTGCGGCCGTCGACCGCATGGGGCAGGTGCCGGGCTCAAACGGCCGCGCGGCTTCACACTGATCTGAATGCGCTTTCGGCTCCGGCTTGGCTCTCCCGGACGGGCGGATTTGAGCCGCTCACCACGCTTGACATAGAACAAAAACAGAACTATGTTCCTGTTCCGTTCTTAACTAGAGCGGTCAAGCGAGTTACCCAGGCAGGGAGCCACTCATGTTTCGCGCTGTTGTGGAAGAGGCCGCCGCATTGGCTTCGCTGTCGCTCTTTCTCGGAATGATCGCCATATGGGCGCAGGTGCTCGGCGGTCTTTAGTCGATCAGAATTGTGGTTGCGTGTTCTGTGAGTTGCGTTGTGCGTTTGGTGCGTCCGCGGGAAAAAGGACGCGGTTTCGGCTGGGCGCCCATCGGGGGGTAGAACCTTCGGAGATGGGGCCCGGCTGCTTCCTTATGCCCTTTCAAGCGACTGAGCCCACGCGGGCAGGTAGCTGTTTGATAGCCGTCCTGGGGAAATCGGGCGCGCAGGACTGACCAGCCGCATTGGTGGTGGACTTGTCGGCGCGCAGTTCGCACGATCGCAGTCGAATAACCAGATTCGCGAGGCGTAACGGTGTCGGATGCACCCTTCGTGCACCTGCATGTGCACTCTTCCTATTCGCTGCTCGAGGGCGCACTCAAGATCGGCAAGCTGGCGGACCTCGCCAAGGCCGATCGGCAGCCGGCACTCGCGCTGACCGACACCGACAACATGTTCGGTGCCTTGGAGTTTTCCGAGAAGCTCGCCGGATCTGGAATCCAGCCGATCGTCGGCTGCTGTTTTTCCGTCGATTTTGGCGATCAGCCTCGCGATCCGCGTAACCCGGCCCATAACAGGACGCTTCCGCGGCTGGTCCTTCTTGCTGCACGCGAAGATGGCTACCGGCGGTTGATGACTTTGTCGTCACGTGCCTTTCTTGATTCGCCTGACAACGAGCCGCCGCATCTGCCGATTTCGTGGCTTCGGGAAGGGACCGACGGCATCATCGCCCTCACCGGAGGGCCTGCCGGCGCGCTCGATCAGGCAATCCGGCTGGGGCAGCTCGATCTTGCGCAGACCCGCGCAGGTATATTGCGCGACCTGTTCGGTGATCGGCTTTACGTTGAGCTGCAGCGTCACGACCTCCCCGAGGAGCGAGCCACTGAACCGCACCTCCTCGACATTGCCTACGCGCAATCGCTGCCGCTTGTCGCGACCAATGAGCCGTTTTTCGCCACGCCAGACGATTATGAATCGCATGACGCGTTGATTTGCATTGCGGAAGGCCGGCTTATTGCCGAGACCGATCGCCGCCAGCTCACACCTCAGCATTATTTCAAAAGCCGCAAGGAGATGGCGGCGCTATTCGCCGATCTGCCCGAGGCCGTCACCAACACTGCGGAGATCGCTCAACGTTGTTCATATCGTCCGCGCACATTGAAGCCGATCCTGCCGCGCTTCACGACTGACGATACAGATGAAGGCGCCGAGTTGCGCAAGCGCGCGCAGGACGGGCTGGAGCGACGGATTGCGGCCCACGGTCTCGCTCCGAACGTGACCCGCGAAGAATATGACGCCCGGCTCGCCTTCGAGATCGATGTCATCGAACGGATGAAGTATCCGGGCTACTTCCTGATCGTTGCGGACTTCATCCAGTGGGCGAAGACGCACGATATCCCGGTAGGGCCGGGCCGTGGATCGGGTGCCGGCTCTCTTGTCGCCTATGCGTTGACTATCACAGATCTGGACCCGATCCGGTTCGGTCTGCTGTTCGAGCGCTTCCTCAATCCGGAACGCGTGTCGATGCCGGACTTCGATATCGATTTTTGTCAGGATCGCCGCGACGAAGTGATCCGCTACGTGCAGGAACGCTACGGACGCGATCAGGTGGCGCAAATCATCACATTCGGCACCCTGCAGGCGCGCGGCGTGCTGCGCGATGTCGGCCGTGTGCTCGAAATGCCCTACGGACAGGTCGATAAGCTGTGCAAACTCGTGCCGCAGAACCCCGCTAATCCGGTGACGCTGGCGCGCGCGATCGAAGACGAGCCGAAGCTGCAGGCCGAGCGCGATGCCAATCCGACTGTCCGGCGCGCTTTTGACATCGCCCGCAAGCTGGAAGGGCTTACGCGGCACGCCTCGACGCATGCTGCGGGCATTGTGATCGGAGACCGGCCGTTGGCCGAGCTCGTGCCGCTGTATCGCGATCCGAAATCCAGCATGCCGGTGACCCAGTTCAACATGAAATGGGTTGAGCCGGCTGGGCTCGTGAAGTTCGACTTCCTCGGCCTCAAGACGTTGACAGTGCTCAAGACAGCTGTGGACCTTCTCAAGGCACGCGGTGTCGAAATCGATCTGTCGGCGATACCGCTCGACGACAAGAAGACCTACGAGGTTCTTGGCCGGGCGGAGGCAGTGGGTATCTTCCAGCTGGAAAGTCAGGGCATGCGCCGCGCGCTGCTCGATATGAAGCCTGACCGCTTCGAGGACATCATCGCACTGGTTGCGCTCTATCGCCCGGGACCAATGGCGAATATTCCGACCTATTGCGCCCGCAAACATGGTGACGAAGATCCCGACTATATCCACCCGAAGCTGGAAGAGGTGCTGAAGGAGACCTTTGGCGTCATCGTCTACCAGGAACAGGTGATGCAGGCTGCGCAATTGCTCGCGGGCTACTCGCTCGGGCAGGCCGACCTGCTGCGTCGCGCCATGGGCAAGAAGATCCGCAGCGAGATGCAGGCCCAACGCGAAGGGTTCGTGAAAGGTGCTGTCGAGCGCGGCGTTCAGAAATCGCAGGCCGACGCCATCTTCGATCTGCTGGAGCGCTTCGCCGAATATGGCTTCAACAAGAGTCACGCTGCGGCATATGCATTGGTGGCGTATCAGACCGCATACATGAAGGCGAATTATCCGGTGGAGTTTCTCGCCGCGTCGATGACGCTGGACATGGGGAATACCGACAAGCTTGCCGAATTCCGTAACGAGGCGGAGCGGCTCGGAATCAAACTCGAACCGCCGTCAATCAATCGGTCCGGCAAGGCTTTCGATGTCGAGGGCAACAAGATCTTCTATTCGCTTGCGGCCCTGAAAGGTGTGGGCGGGCAGGCCGTGGAATCTATCGTCGCGGCGCGCGGCGCGAAACCGTTCCGCGATCTGACCGACTTCGCCTCGCGGATCAATCCGAAAGCGATCAACAAGCGGGTGCTGGAAAGTCTCGTCGCAGCCGGTGCCTTCGATGCCATTGAGCCGAACCGGGCGTGCGCGCATGCTGCGGTCGAAACCATGATGGCCGTTGCCCAGCGCTCGCATGACTCGGCCGAGAGCGGGCAGAACGAACTGTTCGGCGGCCCGTCGCATCGCGAGCCTATGAGGGTACCCCATGCCGATCCCTGGGCACCGTCGGATCGCCTTCAGCGGGAATACGATGCGATTGGCTTTTTCCTGACCGGCCATCCGCTGGACGACTATGCCAAAGCGCTGAAGCGCATGCAGGTCCTGAACTGGATGGAGTTCTCGAAATCGGTGCGTGCCGGCGCGTCCGCCGGACGCACAGCGGCGACCGTTGTGTCGCGGATCGAGCGGCGTACCAAGACCGGCAACAAGATGGGAATCATTGGCCTGTCCGATCCAAGCGGGCAGTACGAGGCCATCCTGTTTCAGGAGGGTCTGCAGCAATATCGCGACCTGCTGGAGCCGGGAAACGCAGTGCTGCTTTATCTGTCGGGCGAGGCGCAGGGCGAGGATGTGCGCGCCCGGATCCAGACCGTCGAGCGGCTCGATCAAGCCGCCGAAAAGGTTCAGAAGAGCCTGCAGATATTCCTGCGCGACTCCGCGCCCCTCGACTACATCACCAACAGGCTGGAGCCGAAAGGCGACGGCGAGGTCCATTTCGTCCTGATGCTGTCGGACGGTGGCGAGGTCGAGATCAGGCTGCCGGGGCGGTACAAGGTTTCGCCGCAGGTCGCCGGTGCGATCAAGGCGGTGCCGGGCGTCGTCACGGTAGAGGCTGCCTGACGCCGTAGCCTCCGGATCATCATTTCCGAATCATTGCCGCGACGTCAGCGCTTGGTGTGTTGTCTGGATAGGAGGCTCGCGAGGGTGCAGCCCCGATCAATGGGCATCGTCAATTCGGTTCGATGCCTGCCTCGCGGACATAGGTGCCCCACTTTTCGAGCTCCTCGCGAATGTAGGCATCCATCTTGTCGGCTGGGAGCGGGGAGGCATCAAGGCCGGATGCGGACACCCGCTTCTTCATCGCATCCGATGCCATGATCTCGGCGGTGGCCTTGCTGAGCTTGTCGGCGATGTCCTTCGGCAGATTGGCCGGTGCGAACAGGCCATTCCAGAAGGTCAGGTCGAAACCGGGATAACCCACTTCCTGCATGGTTGGGACATCCGGCAGCAGGCTGGAGCGCACCCCGGACGAGATCGCGAGCGCCCGGACCTTGCCGCCGGTGACCGCTGACAAGGCGGCCGCCACGTCGACAAACGTCATGCTGAGATTTCCGCCGATCACGTCAGTCAGCGCCTGAGGCGTGGACTTGTAGGGCACGCGCGTGATGTCGACGCCGCCCACGCGCTTGATCCGTTCGGACGCAATCTGCGAACCGCTATTGGACATTCCGTAAGTAAGCTTGCCGGGCTGTTCCTTTGCCGCCTTCACGATGTCGGCCACCGATTTGAAATCGGATGCAGGCGAGACCACCAGAACAGCACCCGCGGTAGCGAGGCGCGAAATCGGGGTGAAGTCCTTGATCGGGTCGTAACGCAACTGCTTGAATAGATGCGGATTGGCGGAATGGGTCGAGTTGCCGCCCATGAACAGCGTGTAGCCATCGGGCGCCGAACGGGCGACATAGTCCGCCGCGGGGATGCTCGCGCCGCCGGGGCGGTTGTCGACAACAACCGGCTGTCCGAGTTTTTTTGACAATTCATCCGCGAAGGTGCGCGCCGTCACGTCGGTGCCGCTACCAGCTCCGAAGGGCACCACAAGCGTAATCGGTCGTGTCGGATAGGTTTGTGCTGAGGCCTGCGCTGCCGCAACAGTGAACAGCCCAACAATCAGAGCACGCAACATTTTAAAACCTCGCTTCATCGTCAGTCGTTGAGCCAGCTAGCAAGACAGGGGCCATTCACTTTGGCCGGATCGGATCGAGGACAGCGTCAAGATCGATCTCATCAAGACCCGGAAACGCCCTGCGTCTGAATACATCGCGCATGCTCATGGGAGCCGTTGCATCGATTCCGACTTTCCCGCGATGCGCGTCCCGCACGTCCGCACGCTGGAAACTGCCAAGCCGCGGAATCATGTAGATTCCGGTCTCGGGCGTGTTGCGGGTATGAAACGCCCAAAGCACTTCCTGCGGATCGTGCACGTCGACGTCGGCGTCGACGACAACCACAACCTTCATCCAAGGATGCGCCGCGAGCGCCGCAAGCATGACCGCGCGCGCCTGCTCGTCGGAAGTCTTCTCGATTGAAATAACGCAACCGAAAATATGACCGGGCGTTCCGATATCGCGGATCTTTGCGAACGCCGAGACGCGTTTGTAGACCTCGGTCTGAAGCGGCACGCCGAGCAGCGTCGAATCTTCCGGGCCTCCTGCCAGGATCACGTGATAGATGGCGTCGTTGCGTCGCGTGATCGCCGTCACGCGCATGACGTTGTTCGGGGCCTTGGCGACATAGCCATCGGTGAACTCCCCAAACGGGCCCTCGTCTTCCATGACATGCGGCACGACATGGCCTTCGATCACATACTCAGCATCAGCCGGCACGAGCAGGGGAACGGTCTTGGCCTGCACGACGCGCAGACTCGATCCTTGCCAGCCGCCAGCGATGAGCAATTCGTCCGCTTCGAAGGGAATCTTCGAGGCCGCGCTGAGCATCAGCGAGGGCGGGGCGCCGATTACGACCGCGATCGGCAACGGCTCATTCTTGCGCTCTGCGGCGGCCTGATACTGACCGAGATGCTGGGGGGCCATCATGCGGATCCGCATATGGTCGCCGCTCACGATCTGGATTCGGTTCCAGGACGCGTTGTGGATTCCGGTGTCAGGGTGTCGGGCGATGACCACCCCTGCGGTGATGTACGGCCCGGCATCCTCCGCGCAATGGACGATCTGCGGGATTTCGCTTTCCACGCGGATATCATCGGTGACCACTCTCTCGTGGACCGGCGCCGACGAGACAGTCTCTAGGGGGAGCGTTCGGGCCTCCCGCTTGACCAGTTCCGGCAGGATGCCGGGCAAAGGCAGATCGAGTGAGTCGGCGAGGATCGACCGCCTGCACAGAACGTTGGTGGCAACCGGGGTCGGGCTCCCCGTAACGGCGTTGAACAGGAGAGGCTGGTTTGGACCCTTCTGGACCTTGCGCATGATCGCGACCAGTTCGTGCCGTGCGTCCACAGGCCGGCTGATGTGGCGCAACTGGCGTTGAGCGTCGAGGCGGGCCAGCAGGTCCCGGAACGATGTTCGCGCAGGCATACGGACGGGTAACCTCCAGTGGGGGAGTCGGGCCAAATTATACTAGTCGGTCTCGTCAGGGCAGAGGTGTTTGCGCAAAGCCGCCGGGCGGCGGGCCTCGCCCCTTTTCCTTGCGTTTTGCGGGCCGGGCAGCTATATGCGCGCCCATCTCACACGCGGATCAGGGTTTGCTGCCCCCATAATGGGGCTGGCCGGCCATCCGGTGACGGTCGGTACTCAGCCGGCCGTTCACGTCATCCGCGGAGGACAAACCGGAGAAGATCAATGGCGCTGCCCGATTACAGCATGCGTCAGCTTTTGGAAGCTGGCGTTCACTTCGGCCATCAGGCCCATCGCTGGAACCCGAAGATGGGGAATTACATCTTTGGCGTTCGCAACAACATCCATATCATCGACCTCGCGCAGACTGTGCCGATGCTGCATCAAGCGCTGCAGGCGGTTTCCGATACCGTCGCCAAGGGCGGCCGTATCCTGTTCGTCGGCACCAAGCGCCAGGCGCAGGACGGTATCGCCGAAGCCGCGAAGAAGTCCGCGCAGTATTACGTCAATTCGCGATGGCTCGGCGGCACGCTGACCAACTGGAAGACCATTTCCGGATCGATCGCGCGTCTTCGCAAGCTCGATGAAATGCTCTCCTCGAATGAGGCGCAGGGCTACACCAAGAAAGAACGTCTGGACCTGCAGCGTGAACGCGACAAGCTCGACCGTTCGCTCGGCGGCATCAAGGATATGGGCGGCTTGCCCGACATGCTGTTCGTGATCGATACCAACAAGGAAGACATCGCGATCAAGGAAGCGCAGCGCCTGAATATTCCGGTCGCCGCGATCGTTGACACCAATTGCGATCCGAACGGGATCACATACGCCGTTCCCGGCAACGACGATGCGAGCCGCGCTATCTCTCTCTACTGCGATCTGATTGCGCGCGCCGCGATCGACGGCATTGGCCGTTCGCAGGGCGAGCGCGGCATCGACATTGGTGCAGCGGCCGAACCGGTCATGGAAGATCTTCCGGCGGCAGCCGATGGCGGTTACGAGGCGTTGCCTGGACCGCGCGGGGTGGCCGACGATCTCAAGAAGCTGCCGGGCGTGTCCGGTTCGATCGAAAAGCAGCTCAACGATCTCGGCATCTTCCATTACTGGCAGCTTGCTCCGCTCTCTCACGATCACGCTCACCGGCTTGGCGAAGAGGTCGGGTTGCCGGGCCGTGCCGATCAATGGGTTGCGAAGGCCAAGGAATTCACGGCCGACGCCGAGTAGCGGCTCAGACACTGCGGCGCGGGACACACCTGCGCCGCATCCTCCCTTTCTCGGAACTTGTTTTGGATATTGTCATGGCAGAGATCACCGCAGCGCTCGTCAAGGATCTGCGCGAACAGACCGGCGCGGGCATGATGGATTGCAAGGCCGCGCTCACCGAAACCAAGGGTGACGTCGAGGCTGCGATCGACTGGCTGCGCAAAAAAGGCCTGTCAAAGGCCGCCAAAAAGGCAGATCGGGTCGCAGCCGAAGGCCTGATCGGTATTTCGACTGCGCCCGGCAAAGGCGCGATCGTCGAGGTCAATGCGGAGACCGATTTCGTCGCTCGTAACGATCATTTCCAGGGTCTGGTCAAACTGATCGCCGATGCCGCGCTCACCAATGGCGGCGACGTTGAGGCTGTGCGCGCCGCCAAGGTCGGCGACAAAACGGTTCAGGATGCGATCGCTTCGGCGGTCGCGACCATCGGCGAGAATATGTCGCTCCGCCGCGCGGCGTCGCTTGCTGTCGGCAAGGGTGTGGTCGGCACCTACATGCACAATTCGATCTCCGAGGGGCTCGGCAAAATCGGCGTGTTGGTCGCTCTTGAATCGCCCGGCGACACACAGGAACTGGCTGCGCTTGGACGATTGGTCGCGATGCATGTCGCTGCGGCCGGTCCGCTCGCCGTTGACTCGTCTGGTCTCACCGCCGACGTGATCGAACGGGAGAAGGCAGTGCTCTCCGACAAGGCGAAAGCATCCGGCAAGCCGGCGAACGTGATCGAGAAGATCGTCGAATCAGGCCTCAAGAGCTACTACAAGGAAGTGTGCTTGCTCGATCAGCCTTATGTGCATGACGACAAGAAGTCTGTCGCACAGGCTTTGAAGGAGGCCGAGAGCAAGGTCGGCGGTCCGATCAAGGTCGTTGGCTTCGTGCGCTACAAACTCGGCGAAGGCATCGATAAGCAGGAAAGCGATTTCGCAGCTGAAGTCGCCGCCGCTGCAGGCAAGAGCTGAGGGCTGGCTCACAAACAGCGAGGACGATCACATCATGGCCAATCCGGTCTATGGACGTGTGGTCGTCAAGCTCTCTGGCGAGGCGCTGGCCGGGCCCGCCCGCTTCGGCGTTGATCAGACAGTCGTCGAAACGATTGCGGCCGACATCGCTGCGTCGCGGAAGCTCGGGGTCGAGATTGCGCTTGTTGTCGGCGGCGGCAACATCTTCCGCGGCGTCGAAGTGTCCAATCGCGGCGTGTCCCGTCCCACCGGCGACACTATGGGCATGCTCGCAACCGTGATGAACAGCCTCGTCCTTGAGGCTGCTCTCGAGCGACATGGCGCTGCTGCGGCCACCCTCTCGTCTGTTCCGATGCCGACGGTTTGCGATCATTTTTCCCGGCGCCGTGCGCTGGAACTGATCGGTGCCGGTCGCGTGGTCTTGCTGGCGGGCGGTACGGGAAATCCCTATTTCACGACCGATACGACGGCTGTCCTGCGGGCCGCGGAGCTCGACTGCAATGCAGTTCTGAAGGCCACCAACGTCGACGGTGTTTACGACGCCGACCCGAAACAGAATAAGTCGGCCAAGCGATTTGAAAGGCTTAGCCCTCGCGAGGCGCTTGACCGCAACCTGAAGGTGATGGATTCGACGGCGTTCGCGCTTGCCCGCGAAAATGCTATGCCTATCATCGTTTTTTCGATCCGCGAGCCGGGTGCGGTCGAGGCGGTCTTGCGCGGAGCAGGCCGCGCGACCATCGTGGCCGACTAGGCCTTTGAGATTCGGGCCACAGACGGCTGGCGACTGGCGGATTCGCGGGTTGGTCCGAAAACGATTCAGACGATCCCGACGAGGCGATCCAAGAGAACGGTGAGATGGCAGCGACAAACCACGACATCAACGACCTGAAACGCCGCATGCAGGGCGCTCTCGGCGTCCTCAAGCAGGAACTTTCGGGGCTCCGCACGGGCAGGGCCAGCGCGAGTCTTCTTGAGCCTGTTCAGGTCGACGCCTATGGCTCGCATATGCCACTGTCGCAACTTGCGACCGTGAGCGTCCCGGAAGCTCGCATGTTGAGCGTTCAGGTCTGGGACCGGTCAATGGTTCACGCGGTCGAGAAGGCGATCACTGCGGCCAATCTCGGTCTCAACCCTCAGACCGAAGGCCAGGTCATTCGGTTGCGCGTGCCGGAGCTGAACGAGGAACGCCGCAAGGAACTGGTCAAGGTTGCTCACAAGTATGCCGAAGCAGCGCGCGTTTCTGTAAGACACGTCAGGCGGGATGGTATCGACGTGATCAAGAAGTTGGAGAAAGACAGCCAGATTTCGAAGGACGATCACGAGCGCTATTCGACAGAGATTCAAAAGGCGACCGACCAGTCTATCCATGACATCGATCAGTTGCTTGCGACCAAGGAAAAGGAAATCCTGACGGTCTGACGGCTGTCCGGGAGCGGACGACACCAATGTCGATGCCCAAGGTTTCACTCGCTGGGGATACCGGTTTTGCGGTGCCCCGGCATGTCGCCATCATCATGGATGGTAACGGTCGCTGGGCCGCCGCGCGCGGGCTTCCGCGCGGGGAGGGGCATCGGCGCGGTGTCGAGGCCCTTCGGCGTACGGTGCGGGCGGCAGGCGACATCGGGATCGATATCCTCACGATTTTCGCATTCAGCTCCGAGAACTGGGCGCGGCCGAAATCCGAGATCAGCGATCTGCTAGGTCTGCTGCGCCTCTTTATCCGCAACGATCTCGCCGAATTGAACAGTAACAACGTGCGGGTCCGGATCATCGGCGACCGGCTTACGCTGTCTCCCGATGTGCGGCGCTTGCTCGAAGACGCCGAACAACTGACGCGTCGCAACGACGGCATGACGCTCGTGGTCGCCTTCAACTACGGTGCGCGGCAGGAGATCGCCCGCGCTGCACAACGGCTTGCTGAAGAGGTTGCGGCGGGACGGCTGTCGTCTTCTGATATCACCGCGGAGCGCCTTTCGCAGTGTATGGATGCGCCCGATCTGCCGGATCCCGATCTCATCATACGAACCAGCGGCGAGCAGCGTCTGTCCAACTTTCTGTTGTGGCAATCTGCTTACAGCGAACTCGTGTTCGTACCGACTTTCTGGCCGGACTTTGATCGCGCGGCTCTCGATCAGGCGATATCGGAATATGCCCGTCGCGAGCGTCGGTTCGGCGGACTGGCAGCGGCTGGGTCCTGAGCATGGATGGTGGCAAGCCATCGATCCCGCTGACCGAGACGACATCCACGCCGTCGGCGCGTAATCTGTGGCTACGAGTGGCTTCCGCAGCCGTTCTTGCGCCCCTTGCAATTGGTGTTGCCTGGTTTGGTAACTGGCCGTTTACCGTCTTCTGGGGTTTGGCCGCAGCGGCGGTCTGGTGGGAGTGGATCGGGCTCGTCGAGCCGACCGGCCGGAACGTGTTGCTCGCCACCGGCGCATGCGCGCTTGCGCTTCAGGCGATCCTGTTCGAAACCGGCAACCTGTCGATCGCGATCATGATAATCGCCCTTGGCGTACTCGCCGGGTTGGTAACGGCCGGAAAGCAGGCACCTGCGGTCGCCGGCGGCATGGTGTATGCCTCAGCGTTGCTGATGGCTGCCGCAATCCTGCGCTCCGACGTGAAATACGGGTTTGCAGCTGTCGTGTTTCTCTATGTCGTGGTCTGGGGGAGCGACATTGGCGGGTTCTTCGCGGGCCGCGCCTTCGGCGGACCAAAGCTAGCGCCTGCGATCAGCCCCAAGAAGACCTGGTCGGGCGCGATTGGCGGAACGGTTGTTGCGGTTGCCGCGGCCATTGGATTTGCCTCGCTGTTTTCGCTCGATAAGCCTTTGACAATCGCGGTCCTCGCACTTGTTCTGTCGATCGCCTCGCAATGCGGCGACCTCTTCGAATCGTGGTTCAAGCGGCGTTTCGATGCGAAGGACGCGAGCGGTCTTATCCCCGGCCATGGCGGCGTAATGGACCGGCTGGATGGCTTCATCTTCGCGGCGGTCGTTGCGGCGATCATAGGGGTCGCGCGTGGCGGCGCAGAAGCGCCGGCCACAGGTCTTCTGGTTTGGTAATCAATGACAACCTCTGCACCTCGGCATCATTTCGACTCGGCGACCTTCGATGGCGCACCGCGCACCATCAGCGTGCTCGGGGCGACCGGCTCGATCGGCACGAGCACTTTCGACCTCCTGATGCGGCAGCGCGACCGGTACAAGGTCGCGGCCGTTGCCGCCCAGCGCAACGTCGAGGCACTTGCAAAGACGGCCATTGCGCTCGGCGCGCGGTTCGCGGCCGTTGCCGATCCCGCAGGATATGCCGCGTTAAAAGATGCGCTCTCAGGCACACAGATCGTGGCTTCTGCGGGCCCGGACGCGGTCATCGAAGCTGCGGCCCAACCCGCTGATCTGATCGTCGCCTCCATCAGTGGCGCAGCCGGGCTCGCGCCGACCATGGCCGCAATCGAGCGCGGCACCACGGTCGCGCTCGCAAACAAGGAGTGCCTGGTCTGCGCCGGCGGATTGTTCATGCGCCGCGCCGCCGAAAAGGGCGCTAGCATTCTTCCTGTCGACTCCGAGCATAACGCCCTGTTTCAGGCGATGGCTGCAGGGGCGCGCTCCGATGTTCGTCGTCTCATTCTGACTGCATCCGGAGGACCTTTCCGCACCTGGACGGCGGAGGCGGTCCGGAATGCAAAGCCAGAACAAGCGCTGCGGCATCCGAACTGGTCGATGGGCGCAAAGGTGACGATCGATTCCGCGACGTTGATGAACAAGGGTCTCGAACTGATCGAGGCGCATCATCTGTTCCAGATGCCGGAGAGCGAGATCGACGTTTACGTGCATCCGCAATCCATCGTTCACGGCATCGTCGAGTTTCGCGATGGATCCTTCATCGCGCAGCTTGGCGCGCCGGACATGCGGATTCCGATCTCGCATTGTCTGGCATGGCCGGATCGAATGGACGAGCCTGCCAGGCGCCTACGCCTCGAGGAGATGGCGAACCTCACCTTCGAGGCCCCCGACCTTGATCGCTTTCCGGCATTGCGTCTGGCTCGCGAAGCGCTGGTCACCGGCGGTGCTGCCCCCACTGTTTTGAACGCTGCCAATGAAGTCGCGGTTGCGGAATTTCTTGCTGGCCGCCTCGGATTTGCCGCCATTCCGTCGCTCGTGGAGGCTACTATGGTTGCTGCCGCACGACAGGGGATCGTTCGGGAGCCGGCGAGTGTGGATGAGGCGCTGACGATCGACCGGATGTCCCGCGAGATCGCTGCTACGCTGAAGTCTTCGGTCTCAGCTGGGCACTGACCAGCCGTATCGGGTTTGGGGGATTAGGGTTCGCTCATGAGCTTTTTCGAGAATCTGAGCTTGTGGGGTGGTGGGTTTCCCGGCTCTCTGCTCCCGTTCCTGTTTGTTCTGACCATTGTGGTATTTTTTCATGAGCTGGGTCATTTCCTGGTCGCGCGGTGGTGTGGGGTTAAGGTGCTGGTGTTTTCGGTCGGTTTTGGTCCCGAAATCATCGGGTTCAATGATCGCCACGGTACACGCTGGAAAATATCCGCAATTCCGCTTGGCGGTTATGTGAAATTCTTCGGCGACGAGGACGCGGCCAGCACACCAGATTTTTCGGCTGCCTCGACCATGACCGCGGCCGAACGGCGGCAGAGCTTCCATCACAAAAGCGTCGGCAAGCGCGCGGCTATCGTGGCTGCCGGGCCCATTGCCAATTTCATACTGGCCATTCTCATCTTTGCTTCGATTTTTGTGTTTTACGGCAAGCCTTCGACATCGGCGCGGATCGACGGCATCCAGCCCGATAGCGTCGCAGCTGCAGCCGGCTTCCAGCCTGGCGACGTGGTAGTCGCCATTAACGGCAAACCGATAGAAACATTCTCCGAAATGCAGCGCGTCATTTCGACGAGCGCTGGCGAGGAGCTTGCCGTTACCGTTGATCGCGGCGGAACCCGGCTCGAGCTGAAGGCCACGCCCGCCCTTCGGGAAATGAAAGATAATTTCGGCAACACCCATCGCGTCGGCGTTCTCGGTGTGAGCCGGTCCGTGGCTCCGACCGACGCCCAGCACCAGAAGGTCGGAGTTCTCCCGGCTCTGTGGATGGGGGTTGGGGAGAGCTGGTTCGTCGTTGAGCGTACGATGTCCTACTTGGGTGGGGTCGTGGTAGGCCGCGAGAAGGCTGATCAGCTGGGGGGCCCGATCCGGATCGCTCAGGTCTCGGGTCAGGTCGCAACGGTGGGTTTCGTGGCTTTGATGAACCTTGCCGCGATTCTTTCCGTCTCGATCGGTCTGCTGAACCTGTTTCCGGTTCCACTTCTGGATGGCGGTCACCTTTTGTTCTACGGAATCGAGGCCGCCCGGGGCAAGCCGCTCTCCGAACGGGCTCAGGAGATGGGTTTTCGGATTGGTCTGGCGCTTGTCGTCATGTTGATGATTTTTGCAACTTTTAACGACATCATTCACCTTACCGCCTCCTGACACCTCTTGCTGAGGCATCTGTGTGGCGAGGGGGCAACGTGGCAGGGCTTAGTCGGGGAAGTGGTCGGTTTCGTTTGCGCCATCGGTCTGAAGCTGTAAAAACGAACAGTGTTAGATACTTGGTTACGATTCTGACGGCCAAAGGGGTGGGACAAGAGCGCGTGGGAATGCGAAGCGGTAGCCGGGTGATGCGTAGGGTGAGGCTTGCGGCCTTTATCCTCGGGGGTGTGTTTTTCGGCAGCGCTGTGGGAGCGCTGACGAGCTCTCCCGCTTTTGCTCAATCTACGAGCAGCATTGTTGTTGAAGGCAATCGTCGCGTCGAAGCCGAGACCATTCGGTCGTACTTCAAGGCCGCCGGCGGCGGCCTCAATGCCGCGTCGATCGATGAAGGCTTGAAGGGGCTCTACGCCACCGGATTGTTCCAGGATATCCGTATCCGCCAGGCCGGCGGACGACTGATCGTGACCGTGGTCGAGAACCCGGTGATCAATCGGATCGCGTTTGAAGGTAACGTCAAGGCCAAGGACGAGCAGCTGCTGGGTGAAATCCAGTCCAAAGTCCGAGGATCGCTCTCGCGACCGATCGTGCAGTCGGACACGCAGCGGATTATTGAACAATATCGCCGGAATGGCCGCTACGATGTGCGCGTCGTTCCGAAGGTCATCGAACTTCCGAATAACCGCGTCGACCTCGTGTTTGAAATCACGGAGGGAAAAAAGACCTCGGTCAAGACGATCCGTTTCGTCGGCAACCGGGCCTATGGGGATTACCGGCTCAAGGACGTGATCAAGACGACGGAAGCGAACCTTCTCAGCTTCCTGAAGTCGAGCGATGTCTACGACCCCGACCGTATTGAAGCTGACCGGGATCTGTTGCGCCGGTTCTATCTGAAGCACGGCTTCGCCGACGTGCGCATCGTATCTGCTGTGAGCGAATACGATCCTCAGCAGAGTGCCTTCATCGTTACTTTCACCATCGACGAAGGCGAACAGTACAAGTTCGGAACGGTCGATATTCAGTCGAATGTCCGCGCTGTCGACGCGGCGTCTCTCGCCGGCAAGCTGACTGCCAAAGCCGGCGCGGTCTATAATGCCGAGGCGATCGAGAAGTCCGTTGAGGCAATCTCGATTGACGTCGCCCGGCGCGGTTATCCGTTCGCAGTGGTTCGGCCGCGCGGTGATCGCGACTACCAGGGTCGGCTGATCAATGTCGTGTTTACCGTCGAGGAAGGTGCGCGCGCTTATATCGAGCGTATTCAGATCCGGGGCAATACGCGAACCCGCGACTGGGTCATTCGGCGCGAGTTCGATCTCGCCGAGGGTGACGCCTATAATCGCGCGCTGATTGATCGCGCCGAGCGACGCCTGAAGAACCTGAACTATTTCAAATCGGTCAAGATCACGAACGAGCCGGGCACATCGCCGGATCGCATCGTGATCAACGTCGAAGTCGAGGAACAATCCACCGGCGAATTCTCCATCTCGGGCGGGTATTCAACCCAGGACGGCTTCCTCGGCGAAGTCTCGATTGGCGAGCGAAACCTGCTGGGCCGCGGCCAGGCCGTACGTGCGGCCGTACAGTATGGCCAGCGCGCGCGCGGCTTTGAGCTTTCGTTTATCGAGCCATATTTTCTCGATTATCGGATGGCGCTTGGTCTCGATCTGTTTGCCAAGGAGACCAACAACCAGCAATACACGTCCTACGACACCACCACGATCGGCGGCACGGTCCGCCTTGGTTTCGAACTGCGCGAAGATTTGGCTCTGCAGCTTCGTTACTCAATCTACCAGCAGGAAATCACGCTACAGGACGGTTACAATTCCTGCTATTCGACCGTTCCTTGGATACCTGGTGTGACCAATGCGTCAGGGACTGCGTGCTCAGGGGTATCTCTGGTTCCGTCGCTGCCGGTTCGCTTGAGCTTCAATCAGGGCGCTCAGCTTACGTCGATGGCAGGTTACAGCCTGATCTACAACACACTCGACAACAACCGTAATCCGTCGGCCGGCATTCGCGCAGAACTGAAGCAGGAGCTGGCCGGACTTGGCGGCGACGTAAACTTCCTTCGGACGTCGGGCGATGCCCGCTTCTACCATGAGGTAATCCCTGACTACACGGCGATGCTTCGCCTCCAGGCAGGCAACGTTACTCCATGGAACGGTAATAATCTGCGCTTCAACGACCTGTACCAAGGTGGTCCCAACCTGGTCCGCGGCTTTCGTCAGAATGGCTTCGGTCCCCGCGATCTGACGCCGTGGACAACGCAAGACGCGATTGGCGGCACCAATTTCTGGGCCGCGAGCCTCGAGTTGTTTATTCCGCTGCACTTCATTCCGAAGGACATTGGTATCCGCGGATCAATTTACGCAGATGCGGGAAATGTCTGGAATTACAAGGGGCCGACCAGCGTCCCGGGTGAAACCATGACCTTTGCAGATTCGAAGCTCATCCGGACGTCGGTTGGTGCCGGATTGATCTGGGATTCGCCTTTCGGACCGCTGCGCTTCGATTATGCGATCCCGCTGACCAAAGACAGTTACGATATCGTCCAGGAGTTCCGCTTCGGCGGCGGGACCAAGTTCTGATCGGAGTCGAACGGGTTCCGAGCAGCCGCCCAAAAAACGTTGTGAGCCGGCGGATGACCGAACCGATATTCTTCAAGCGATCCGATGGTCTCACCGTAGGCGACGTCGCGACGATGTGTGGCGCAGCGCTTTCGGATCCGGCGCGGGCGGGGCACGTCATCAGCAATATCGCGCCGATTGATCGTGCCGGTCCGCGTGACCTTACGTTCTTCGAGAATGTCAGCTATCTGACCGGTCTACGGAATAGCCGAGCTGGCGCGTGTTTGATCGCAGAACGATTTGTCGCCGATGCTCCGGCCGGCCTTCTACTTATCGTGACCAAGGAGCCGTATCGCAACTTCGTCGCGGTGACGCGCAAGTTATATCCGGATGCCTTGCGGCCGTCTTCGCTCTTTGAGGCAGACGGCATCATGCCGGGCGCGACGGTCCATCCGAAGGCGCGGCTTGAGGACGGCGTAACAGTCGAACCCGGCGCCGTGATCGGTCCGCGGGCGGAGATCGGAACGGGGACATTGATCGGAGCCGGCGCCGTTGTCGGCAGCGAAGTCCGTATTGGTCGGAACTGCAGCGTCGGTTCTCAGTCGTCGATTATGCACAGTCTGATCGGTGACAGGGTCATCCTGCATCCGGGGTGCCGCATCGGCCAGGACGGATTCGGCTACGTCATGGGCGTCCGTGGCCACGCCAAGGTTCCCCAGGTGGGCCGTGTCATCATCCAGGACGATGTCGAGGTTGGAGCCGGGACCGCTATCGATCGTGGCGCTATCCGCGATACAGTCATTGGCGAAGGAACCAAAATCGACAATTTGGTTCAAATTGGCCACAATGTCGTCATCGGACGGCATTGCGTGATTGTCGCGATGTGTGCGCTTGCCGGAAGCGTAACATTGGAGGATTTTGTCGCCCTCGGTGGCCGCGTGACAATCAATAACCACGTCACGGTTGGCGAGGGAGCTCAAATCGCTGCTATGAGCGGTGTAAACTCTGACGTTCCGCCGGGGGGACGCTGGGCGGGCTTGCCGGCGAAATCGGCGAAACTCTGGATGCGAGAGATTGCATGGCTCGCGCGGTCGTCCAGAAGGCAGGGCGTTGAGAAAGGCGGAGCCGGGTTTCAGGGTTGAATGTGATGGATCAAACGGCGACGAAACTTGAGAGCGCGGACATTGCGCAGATATTGAAGGCCCTGCCGCATCGCTATCCCTTCTTGATGGTCGATCGCGTTCTCAACATGCGGGCTGATGAATTCGCGATCGGGATCAAGAATGTGACAGCCAATGAGCCTCAATTCATGGGGCACTTTCCCGAGAATCCGGTATTTCCCGGCGTATTGATGATTGAGGGTATGGCGCAGACTGCCGGCGTCTTGTGCATCTGTTCAGGCGAGGCTGGCAGCACAACCAAGAGCGTGTTTTTTCTGACCATCGACAAAGCCAAATTCCGTAAACAGGTCGTGCCCGGCGACACCATAGAGTATCACGTGACCAAGATCGCGAGAAAGCGGATGATGTGGTGGTACCGGGCCGAAGCGCGCGTGCAAGGTGCGCTTGTCGCAGAGGCCGAGGTCGGAGCAATGATCGTAAATGCTTGATGTGGCCGAAACCAGCATCGACCCGACAGCGCGTGTCGCGCCGGGTGCGGTGATCGGCAAGGGCGCTTTCGTCGGGCCCTTTTGCGTCGTTGGTCCTAACGTCACTCTCGGCGATCAGGTGCGTTTGATCAGCCATGTTGTGCTGTCAGGGCATACGACGATCGGCGAGCGAACGACTGTTTATCCGTTTGCGTCGCTCGGAATGCCGCCACAATCTGTCAAGTATCGCGGTGGCCCGACGCGCCTGATTGTCGGCAGCGACTGCGAGATTCGCGAAAACGTCACGATGAACACTGGTACCGAAGACGACGGCGGTCTCACCTCGGTCGGCAACAAGTGTACCTTCATGGTCGGTGCGCATGTCGGACATGACTGCAAGGTCGGCAACAACGTCACGCTCGCGAACAATGCTGTGCTGGGCGGCCATGTCATCGTCGAGGACTTCGTCTTCATGGGCGGCCATTCGGCCGCGCACCAGTTTGTTCGGATCGGCGAAAGCGCAATGATCGCCGGTGTGACGGGCCTCGGCGCGGACGTGATTCCGTTCGGGTTCGCGATCGGTCAGCGCGGCGAACTCGACGGCTTGAATGTCGTCGGGATGCGGCGGCGCGGCTATTCGCGGGCGGATATCCATGGGCTGAGGCAAGCCTATCGTGCGCTGTTCCTGGTGCGTGGGCATTTCAAGGAACGCGTCGAAGCTGTTGAACGGGGCTTTGCCGACGATCCAGTCGTGGCCAAGGTGATTGCCTTCATCAAGGCTGGTGGCTCCCGGCCGCTGATGAAAGCAGGGAAGACAGGCCAGGCCGGAGACAGGGGCGCGGCCGGGGACTCATGACCGCTACGGCCCTGCACGACGACGCGGGTCCGGTCGCAATCATCTGCGGGGGCGGTACCTTTCCGTTCACGGTGGCTGATGCGCTTGTCAAGGGCGGCCGGCCTGTTGTGCTCTTCGCATTGAAAGGGTGGGCCGATGGCGAGCGCGTCAAGGCCTATCGCCATCATTGGGCGCATATCGCTCAACTCGGACGCTTCTTGCGATTGGCGCGGCGCGAGCGTTGCCGCGATGTAATTTTTATCGGCACTCTCCTGCGGCCGAGTTTCAGTCAGCTGATCAACTTCGACCTCGCCACGTTGCGGGTCTTGCCCTCCGCCATTCGGCATTTCTATGGGGGCGACGATCATCTCCTGAAGGGGATGGCGCGCATGCTGGAGGGGCACGGATTCAGGCTGCTCGGTGCTCACGAAGTTGCGCCCGAGATCCTGGTGCAGGAAGGCTCGCTCGGGCAGGTTTCGCCGAAGGCGGGTGATCTCGAAGACGTCCGGCACGGACTTGAGGTGCTACGCGCGATCGGACCGCTTGATATCGGGCAGGGTGTCGTAGTCGCTAACCGCCACGTCATTGCGGTCGAGGCCGCAGAAGGTACCGACCAGATGCTGGCGCGCGTTGCGGATCTCCGGCTGAGCAAGAGGTTCCGCGCACCGTTGGGCACCGGTGTTCTCGTCAAGGCACCGAAACCCGGCCAGGACAGACGCTTCGATCTGCCTTCGATCGGGCCGCGGACAGTCGATGGGGTCGCAGCCGCGGGACTCGCCGGAGTTGCTGTCACAGCGGGCGGGACCATCGTGGCTGAGCCACAGATTGTGGTCGAAAAAGCCGACCGCGCCAAAGTGTTCGTCCTTGGTATCCCCGAGATAACAGGCGCACCTCAATGAAAGTGTTTCTGGTTGCGACCGAGGAATCCGGTGATCGTCTCGGTGCAGCTTTGATGCAGGCACTCAAGGAAAGACTCGGCGACGATGTGACATTCAGAGGCGTGGGCGGTTACGAGATGGCGGCCGAGGGCCTGCCATCGCTGTTTCGCATCGACGATCTTGCCATAGTCGGCCTGGCCGGCATTACGCAGGCGCTTCCGAAGATATTGTCCCGCATTCGTCAGACCGTCCGCGCGGCACTCGATGAAAAGCCGGACGTGATGGTGATTATCGACTCGCCCGATTTCACGCATCGGGTCGCGCGCCGTGTCCGCAAGAAGAACCGTGCGATTCCGATCGTGAACTACGTCTCCCCATCGGTCTGGGCGTGGCGCCCGGGAAGAGCCGGGGCGATGAGCCGGTACGTCGATCACGTGCTTGCACTGCTGCCGTTCGAACCCGAGGTGCACCGGAAACTCGGCGGACCGCCGTGCACTTATGTCGGTCATCCCTTGGTCGAACAGATCGACGAACTGCGCCCAAATCCCGCGGAAGCCGAGCAGCGAACCAGCGGGACGCCCTCTCTCCTGGTGCTGCCAGGCAGCCGCAAGAACGAAATCCGCCGGCTGATCGAACCATTCGGCAGGGCGATCGAGCGCGTCGCGAAGACGGTTTGGCCGCTCGATATCGTTATCCCAACCACGCCGCATCTGCAGGATCTCGTGTTGCGCGAAACGGCCAACTGGGCGTTGCGACCGAAGGTCGTGGTGAAGCGGGAGGATCGCCGGGCAGCGTTTCGCAACGCGCGCGCGGCACTCGCAAAGTCCGGCACGGTGACGCTTGAACTCGGCGTATCGGGCGTGCCGATGATCGCCGCTTACAAGGTCGCTCCTTGGGAGGCCGCGATCGCGCGGCGCCTGATCAAGGTACCGTCCGTGATCCTCACCAATCTGGTGCTCGGCGAGAACGTCGTGCCCGAATTCATCCAGACCGAATGCACGCCGGAAAAGCTAGGGGCGGCGCTGACGCCACTCCTGTCCGACACGCCCGAACGACGCAAGCAGATCGAAGCCTTCGCCCGTTTGGACGAAGTCATGGGGATCGGTACGGCGCAGCCAGCCCGGCGGGCGGCGGAAATCGTGGAGCAGGTCGCCCGGAAAGTGCGCCCAGCGGTCTGAGATCAGCCGAAACGCTGGCGTCCGGCCCCGTTAGCGCCTAATTTGCGTCCTCTTGTCGTTATCGCCCGCGACCGGCGAAGTTCCCATGCGAAATGGTCAAAATTTAAAAACACCAGCAATTACAGGCGTTTGCGGTTATCTCCCGGATTACGTTCTGAGTAATGCCGAACTGGCGCGGATGGTCGACACGTCCGATGCGTGGATCACCGAGCGCACCGGCATTCGCGAACGCCGCATCCTGAAGGGTGAGGGTCTTGGCACATCCCATATGGGCGCCGAAGCCGTGAAGGGATTGCTGGAGCGGACCGGAAACAAGCCTGGTGACATCGACCTGCTGATCTGCGCAACGACAACGCCGGACATGGTGTTCCCCTCGACTGCCAATTTGATTGCCGACATGGTGGGGCTCGGGCCGATCGGGTCGTTCGACGTTCAAGCCGCGTGCTCGGGCTTCATCTACGCCATCACCATTGCCTCCCAATTCGTGGCTAACGGTCAATGCCGGAAGGTCGTCGTCGTCGGCGCTGACAAAATGTCGACCATCATCGACTACACGGATCGCGCGACGTGCGTCCTGTTTGGCGACGGAGCCGGTGCTGTTCTAATCGAGCCGAGCCAGAACGGCGAAGGCATCATGGACACTCTGATCCGGTCCGACGGTTCGGGCATGATCCACCTTCACCAGAAAGCCGGCGGAAGCCGCATGCCACCGAGCGCCGAAACGGTGGCGAAGCGTCTCCATTACGTGCACCAGGAAGGTGCTGCGGTCTACAAATTCGCGATCGCCAAAATGGCTGAGGTCGCCGGCGAGATCATGAGCCGCAACAATCTGCGCGGTGACATGATCAAATGGCTGGTGCCGCATCAGGCCAATCGCCGCATCATCGAATCCACGGCTGAACGGATGGGTATGCCGATGGAGCGCGTCATGATGACGATCCAGAAATACGGCAACACCACTGCGGCGACGATCCCGCTTTGTCTGTGGGATTACGAAAGTCAGCTGAAGACCGGTGATCGGCTGGTTCTTGCGGCTTTTGGCGGCGGCTTTACCTGGGGCGCGGCCTACGTGACGTGGGCCTATGACGGTTCAGAACGTGTTGCGCAAATCAACGGCAATGGTGCGCACTCCGCGTAACCCGTCGCATCAACGCGGCGGCTGAGCGCACCCGAGAAGCAGGCTTACTTGCCGTATTTGTCCCACGCCCACAGCGCGGCGAGGACGATCAGCGAGCCGACAAAGGCCGCAACCACATCGCGAAGCGAGATCGAAATCCGGTCGAGGTTGGGAAACAGTCCAAGCATCCGGAACAGGAAGCCACCCACCAGCGCGCCGACAAGGCCAAGGGCGGCGTTGCGCCAGACGCCGAAGCCGGCCTTGTGCCAGGTGATGGCATAGCCCGCGAGTGCTCCGCCGAGCAGGCCCACGATGATCCAGACGATGAATTGCGAGACTGTCGGCATGGCTCATCTCCCCCTAGAGCGATGGGGCAAATCTACATGCAACCGCGGTGCACTAGAAATCAAAAGGCCGGCTGCGGGAGCCGGCCTTTCTAAAAAACTGGGACTAACTCAGCCCGTCATGCCTTCCGGGTCGAGATCGGCACGTAGTCGCGCCGGGTCGGGCCGGTATAAAGCTGGCGCGGACGGCCGATCTTCTGCTGCGGGTCCTCGATCATTTCCTTCCATTGCGCGATCCAGCCGACCGTACGCGCAACGGCAAAGAGAACGGTGAACATCGAGGTCGGGAAGCCCATCGCCTTCAGCGTGATGCCCGAATAGAAGTCGATATTCGGATAGAGCTTCTTCTCGATGAAATACTCGTCGTGCAGCGCGATGCGCTCGAGCTCCATCGCGACCTGCAGGAGCGGATCGTCCTGGTGGCCGACCTCGGCCAGCACCTCGTGGCAGGTCTTCTGCATGATCTTGGCGCGCGGATCGTAGTTCTTGTAGACCCGGTGGC
>VFQN01001991.1_pt1 | contig 32653 bp, 32 predicted proteins | sample 3512371 | NCBI WGS metagenome assembly VFQN01 (sample SAMN10412370, study PRJNA504923) | tailings metagenome | isolation source: Replicate 2 from Balatoc abandoned mine | place: Philippines: Itogon, Benguet | collected 2017-08-28 | reverse complement strand
ACCACATGGCCGCCCCGCAGCTCGCTTGATTTTCAAGACAGCTGCTCGGATCCTCGTATCCTCACACCTTCAGTTTCCTGGATCCTCACACCTTCAGTTCCCAGAGAGTCAATCGAATAAATTGCCGGGATGGACGCCTCTACCCATCTCCTCCCGACTCGTCGTGGCTTCAGTGGCGACGACCTGATCTTCACGCTCAACGCGGCCGCGCAGCAGCGGGCAGCCAGCGGGGCGTCGGTCATCAACGCCACGGTTGGTGCCTTGCTCGACGACCACGGCAAGCTGGTCGTGCTGGACAGCGTGATGCAGCTCTGGTCGCAACTCACGCCGCTCGAGATCGCGCCGTACGCGCCCATTGCCGGCGATCCGGCCTTTCTCACGGCGCTCACGCAGCGCCACTGGCCATCTCTCACGAGTGCCGGAGTGGCGGTCGCCACGCCGGGTGGCTCGGGCGCGCTGGCGCTTACGCTGCGCAATCTGCTCGAGCGTGGCCAGACGGTGATGACCATGGCGCCCTTCTGGGGCCCGTACAGCACCATTGCCGTGGAAGCCGGTGTGAAGCTGGAAACGGTGCCGTATCCGGCGCCTGGCGAGCCGCTGGACGTGGGGGCCTGGGAACAGGCCATGCGCGATGTGCTCGACGCGCAGGGGCGTTTGCTGTTCTGGCTCAACGATCCCTGCCACAACCCAACGGGGCGCAGTCTCTCGCGCGCCGATCGCGAGACGCTGCTCTCGGTGCTGCGCGACATTTCGTATTCGGGGCCGGTCACGCTGCTGCTCGACCTGGCCTATCTCGACTACGCGCGGGATCCGCAGGCGGTGGCCGAGGCGCTGGCCGACTATGCGGCCTTTGGCGCCGAGGGCCAGGTGCTGGTGGCGGCGAGTCTCAGTCTCAGCAAGGCGTTCACACTGTACGGCTCGCGCGCCGGCGCGCTGGTGTTTCCGTGGTGCAATGACGCCACGCTCAAGGCCGCGTTGGTGACGAGCTGCCGCGGCACCTGGAGCAACTGCGCACGCGCACCCATGAGTGTGCTCAATCGCCTGGTGAAGGATGACGCAGCCCAGGCGGCGCTGGCGACGGAACATGCGCACTGGCGGCAGGTGCTCACGACGCGCGCGGAGGCGCTCGACGCGGCGCTCAAGGCGGAAGGTCTGGCCGGTGCGCCATGGGACGGCGGCTTCTTCGTGACGCTGCCGGCACCACCCGATCCGCTGCGCGTGAGTGAGGCGTTGCAGCGGCACGATGTGTTTGTCGTGCCCATGCCCGAGGGGCTGCGTGTGGGCATCTGCGGACTCAAGGCGAGTGACGCGTCACGTTTTGCGGCGGCGTACAAGGCCTCATTGCAGGGCAACTGATTACCACGGATTCCTCGGACAACGCACGGAAGAAACAGGATGAACAACTATTGGTTCTTCCGGGCTTGAAGTGGATCTAGCCCGATGCGTGTGTTTCGCGACCAGGCAGTTCAACGTCGACTGCTGCTCTCTGCGAACTCTGCGCCCTCGTTTCCTCTGCGTGAGCTGTTGACCGTCCGGCCGTGACACCGGCACTCGTTGCAGCCGAGAGTTCGCCAACAGCTCACGCAGAGAATAGGAGGAAGAGAGGGCGCAGAGAGAAGCTGTCTGGGTCAAACTGCCTTGTCGCGGATGACGCGGATTGGGCGGAAACCACACGGATCAGACGTGAGACTCAATCAGTAGACGATCGACTCCCCCGCGCTCTCTGCTGTTCTCTTGCAGTTCTCTGCACCCTTCCGTGCGTTGTCCGTGGAATCCGTGGTAATCAGTTCAAGACTGGCGGATCAAAAAGTGCCGCCAAGCAGCACGGCGTTGGCAAAGAGTGGCAGACTGCCGCGCAACTGATCGCGGTACACCGGGTCGTGCGCAAAAAGAATCACACGTCCGCGGCCCACGCTTTCGGTCCAGAGATACGGCGAGCCCGCAATGCGCGCCGCCGACTCGGGCCACCAGTAGCCGGCCAGCTTCACGCGCTCGACGGGGGCAAAGCGCACCACGGCTTCGCCCGCACGCAGATCACGCGGCACGGTGAACACGCGGTCGCTGTTGGCGAACACCGGGATCTCGCGCTCGAGCACGCCGGCCATGAGCGGCGAGAGCGTATCGATGCTGGCACGCGCGAGTACGCCGGGCAGACTGGCCGGCAGCGGCGCGCCGCCTGCGCTGTCAGCGCGCGCGGTATCGCGGCGCACACGGGTGCGCACGAGTCCCGCACGTTCCTGCGCCGCCCAGGCAGAGGCTGCGTCGAGGGTGATGAGCACGCCACCGCCCCGCACCCAGTCCACGAGACGCTGACGGCCCGCGTCGCCGAGCACACGGTCGAGCGCACCAGCCTGCACGCTGGGCATGATGATGGTGGTGAACTGCGCGAGATCACCGCTGCTCACGAAGTTCGCGTCGATGAGCGCGGCCGGGTAGCCGAGGCGCTGCTCGAGCGCATACCAGCTGAAGCCGAATGAGGTGCCGTTGACGGGAGCGCCACCCAGCAGCGCGACACGTGGCCGTGTGATGGGCACGACGCTGTTGCTGCCCAGGTCGGTGCCACTGTCCACACCAGCCGAGGGAATGGCCGCCACCGCCGCGCCGGTTTGCGCCACGTACTGCACCATGCGGTCGTGAATGTCCGCCGCGTTGGCGGCCACACGCACCACAAACGCGCCGTTGGGGAAGGCCTGACCACGCGACGTGAAGCCATAGGGCGCGTGCCACACCTTGACCGAGTCACGCAGCAGCGCGCCCAGCAGACGAATGCTGGCCTCACTGCCAGGCGCGAAGGCATAGCCATATTGTGCACGCGGCAACCCCGCCACGCGCACGTTGGGCAGCTCGGCGGGTGCGAGCGCCGCGGGCATGGCGGGCACGGTGTGCGCGCTTACGCGATACACCAGCGGCAGCGACCAGGCGGTCATGTCGTAGAAGCGATTGCGCTGACCCGTGCGACGCAGCTCGAGTTCGAACTTGACGAACGCCGAGTCGAGCGCCGCGTCGGGCTCGAGCAGTGCCTTGGCCAGGTGACCCTGCGGCTGCGAAAAATCCACCACGAAGCTGCCGGCCTTGAACGAGGCCGGCGCGGTGACGCCGGTGAAGTAGGCGCGCGCGCCGGGCAGTGTGGCGTCGGACTGCAGCTGCTTCACTTCGATGCCGTTGTCGAGCAGCTTCTGCGCCAGTGAGTCGGCGCGGCCCTGCTGATCGCGCGGAAACACCACGCCACGCATGGGGCCGCGTGCATGCACGGCCACGGCGTTTGCGCGGGCCGTGGAGTAGTCGGTGAGCAGCTCGGTGCGACGGCGCGCGCTGGTGAGCACGGTCATCCATTCGGCCGCGTAGTGTTCCCACGCCGCCTGATGCAAGGTGCGCAGCGTGCCATCACTGCGACGCACACTGCCGCCGCTGCTCGAGGCACTCTCGAACAGCATGCCAATGGCGCCGGTGAGCATGGGCCAGCCTTCGCCGTAACCGGGATAGAAGGAGTCGTAACCCTCACGCCGGAAGTACGACCAGCCCTTTTCGTCGAATGCGCTGCCATGTGCGGCCGCGAAGATGTCGAACCACTTGGGCAGATGCTTCGGGTTGTTCTGGTTGTCAGGCTCGCGTGGCGGCGCGAAGTAGAACGATGCACTCGAGCCCTGCTCGTGCAGGTCCACCGCCACGTGTGGCATGTAGCGCAGGAACTGCTGCACACGTCCACGCGACTCGGGATGCGACTGCGCGTACCAGTCGCGATTGAGGTCGAAGTAGTAGTGCGACGTGCGCGGACCGGGCCAGGAGCCGGCGTTGTTGAGCGCCGACGGGTCACTGGAGAGCCCGAGCGGCGAATAGAAGCGCGTCACGTCATGTGTGTGCCGCTCGCGGCCGTCGGGGTTCTGATTGGGATCGATGAGCACGAGCGTGCTGTCGAGCGCGAGCCGCGTGTCGGCGTCTGTGCCGGCGGCCAGCTGATACAGCAACGCGAGTCCCGCTTCCACACCACTGGCCTCGCCGCCGTGCACACTGTGCGCCAGCCAGACGATGCCGGGGGTGCGCGCAATGGCGCCCTGCAGGTCGCTGGCGCCCTTGCCGCGCGGATCGGCCAGCAGTTGGGCGTCACGGCGAATGTCGTCCAGGCGCGCGAGGTTGCGCTCACTCGAGATGGCAATGAGCAGCAGCTCGCGGCCTTCGAACGAATGCGAGACGGTGTCGACTTTGACGCGCTTGCTGGTGGCGGCCACGCGCTCCACGTAGCGCATCATCTGGCGGTGCGTGGTGAAGCGACTGCCAAGCGCATGCCCGATGACCGATTCGGGCGTGGGAACGCTGGGGTCGTAGGTGGCGCCGGGGCGCGACCAGCTGTGCTGGGCTTCGAGCGGCAGCGCGGACGCCCCAATCAGGAGGCTGGCCAGCGCCATGCGACGGGCAGTGCGGGGAATGTGCGGCACGTTGAGCGCGGTGGGTTGAAGTATCCGGACGCAAAGGTGAATCGGCAGAGCGATCCGGCAGTACGATTGGACTGCGACGATTTCAGTCGGGCAGGTGCACGGACTGGTAACGCACGGCATGACGGGGTTCGGCCATCATGGGCTCCACCGCGTCGCGCCAGCGGGCGTAGTGTGCGGTGGCCTTGTGGGCCGCCGGCGCGTCGGCCGTGCGATAGGCCTCAATGAGCACGAAGCGCGTCGGGTCGTCGTCCTGCTGAATGACGTCGAAGCGCGCGACGCCGGGTTCATTCACGCTGTGCGTGGCGTTGTCGAGCGTGGCCTCGCGAAAGGCGTCCACGAATTCCGGTTTGACGTGCACGTGCACGGTGACAACGAGCATGGGCAGGGAGGCGGGGCGAGGCGCCACGGACGGCGCGGGTCACGGGGGAGTCTGATGTTCCGGGTGATCGGAACTCCGAGGCACTCAATGTTACCACCGAACGATCGACCGGACAGCCGTCCGGGTGGGCCCGCCGGCCCGTTCTGATCGTCGCGTCCGATATCACACCAACGTCCTGCACCGTCCGCGAAACGCAGACCAATGACTTACGTTGTTGCCATGTTGGCCTTGCAACGGAAGGACGTCCCCGCGGTCGCGGTGCGCGCGCATGTTCCAGTCGTCCAGATGGACGATGAGTCCGCGGTCACACCGTTCAGGTGACTGACCGCATGCGCAGTGCCCTCGTCCTGCTCTCCCTGCTCGGCGGTGTGCAGGGCGTGTTGCTCGCGGCCGCCCTGAGCTTTCGCCCAACCAATCGGCGCGCCAACCGGCTGCTGGCTGCCCTGCTGCTGGCCATGGCGACCTATCTGATCGTTGGGGCCTACCATCTCGGCGGCTATGTGTCCCGCTGGCCCTGGGCCTTTGGATGGACGCATCCGCTGCCGCTGCTCTTCGGGCCGCTCGTGTATCTCTATGCGCGCCATGCGGCCGACGGCGACCGCAGTCTGCGCGCCGTGGACGCGCTTCATGTCGTGCCGGCGATTTTTCTGATTGGCTGGAGCCTGCCCGTCTATCTGCTGCCGACGAGTGAGAAGCTTGCGCTGTACGCGCAGATTCAGGCGCGACAGCTCCCGGAGATGCTGGTCCAGAATCTCTGGGCGTCGTGGTGGCTCAAGATCACTTCGGGTGCCGTGTATACGGTGGCCACCATCCGTGTGGTGCGTCAGCATCGCCGCGCGATGGAGCAGCAATACTCCTCGCTGCGCAGTGTGACACTCGATTGGTTGTTGCTGCTCTGCGTGGCGAGTGCGGCGGCGTGGGGCGTGGTCATGGCGGCGGGAGCTGCTGAACCTCTTCGCCTCGTCCCGCCTGGAACGGGTGACCAGCTCGTCACGGTCGTGATGACGGTGGCCATCTTTCTGCTGGGATATCGCGGGCTGCAGCAACCGGAAATTCATATCGTGGAGGTGCCGCCATTGGCGGACCGACCACCGGCGAGTGGACCACTGGCGCAGGAGCCACCCGTCGCTGCGCTGGACCCGGCGTCGCCCTTGCCACAATCCGGTGACCGCAACCGTGAAGGCAACAATGAACGCACTGGTGAGCGCAGCAGTCTGACCCCGGGCACGGCGCGCGCGCTCATGGACCGACTGCGTCAAACCATGGAGCAGCAGGAAGCCTGGCGTGACGCGGATCTGACGCTGGGTTCACTGGCACAGATGGTGGGCACGACGCCGCACAAGCTGTCCGAGCTCCTCAATACGCAGGTTGGACAGTCCTTTCACGACTATGTGAACGCGTTCCGGGTGGCCGAGGTTCAGCGTCGTCTGCGTGATCCGGATGAGGCCCACCGGGCCGTGCTCACCCTGGCACTCGATGCGGGCTTTGCCTCCAAGTCCACCTTCAATGCGGTCTTTCGCCGGCAGACGGGTGTCACGCCGTCTGCCTGGCGCGCGGCCCATGCACCGCCGGGTCCGACGGACTGAAATGATCGGATCGGGTCGTCGCCTGCGCGGCCCGTCCCACCAGTAGCCGATTGCAGGTCCGATTCGATCGCATGGGACGTCCACATGGACCCAATCGTGCGACCGGCGCTCGCGCTGATGATTGCTTGGCCACCACACCCGCCGCCCGTTACCGAGTCTGCGCACTCTGCAGCCGCCGGCGATGCCTGAACGGACCCCTGGCCCAGGATCACCATGCGCACCACGCTTTTCGCTCTCGTTTGCAGTTTGTGTATTCACACGCTGATACCCCGGGGGGTCTGCGCGCAGCCCACGAACTGGACGCTTGATGACCAGTTCGGACGTCCGCATGCCGCCTCGGAGTGGAAGGGCCGGACCGTCCTGCTGATTGCCGGCGCGTCGCCAGCGGCGGCGACCTTCGCGGCCTGGGGTGATGCCATCGTCGCGGCATATGGCCGCGGCCAGGCTGGCGGCGCCGACTCGCTTCCATTTCTCGTGGTGGGTTTGGCCGACATCGGCAATGCCCCACGCGTGCTGCATCCGCTCATTCGTCTGCGTTTGCCGCGCAATCGGGCGAGACCCGTTCTGGTGGACTACCGGGGCACCGTCTCGCGGAGCCTGGGCGTGGAACGTCTGACGTCCAATCAGATGGTGCTGGGCCCTGATGGCCAGGTGCTGCTGCACACCCGCGGCGTGCCGGTCGACACGGCGCAGGCCCGTCTGATTGCCGACGCGCTGCGCCGCTCCGTGGAACTGGCTGCGCGGCCTGCGAGCCAGAGACTCGCGCCGTGAGCCACGCGAGGACCCACGCGAGGACCCAGGTATCGTGGCGAACACGGGCTGGCCGAGCCGTTCTCGCGAGCCTGCGCTGGTCCGGGATCAGCCTGGTGCTGTTGCTGGCGGTGGCCGTGGCGGTGCTGGCCCTGTCACAGTACGCCTTCTACGACCCGGCCACTGACACGCGTCCGGCCGTGAACTTCGTGCGACATCCGGTGGCGATTGTCTTCCACGCTGTTGGTGCGTCATGTGCGCCCCTCATAGGGATGCTGCAACTTTCAACCCGACTGCGTCGGCGCTGGCGCAGTCTGCACCGATGGCTGGGGCGCTTCTATCTCGTGGTCTGCGTGGGTATCGGCGGCACGGCCGGTCTCTGGCTCGCCTTCTTTGCCTATGGCGGCGCGGTGGCGCGCGTTGGTCTCGGGTTGATTGCGGTGCTGTGGTTCGGCACCAGCGGTATGGCCTATCTTGCCATACGTGCGGGCGACGTGCGTGGCCATCGCGAGTGGATGTGGCGGAGCGTGGCCGTTGCATTGGGTGGCATCACACTCCGGGTCTACCTGCCCATTCTCGTCACCAGCGGCGTGTCCTTTGTTGTGGCCTACCGGATCGTGACCTGGGCCTCGTGGGTGCCCAATCTGCTGGTCGCCGAATGGTTGGTGAGACGGTCGCGGCCCAAGCTCGTCACTTCCTGAGCTTCGTACGGCCAGGCATCTTCGACGGGCGGTATGTGAACCGCGGTCGATGTGTCCTGTCGATTCTCCCTCGTCCTTCACGCATACGCCATGTCCAGCAACCTGCACGAGCTGTCCACGGAGACCCTGCACGCCATGCGCGGACAGATTCTGCGCTGGATCATTGGTCTGTTTGCCGTGGACGCGCTGGCCGTGGTGGCGTTTGTCGTGGTGCTGATCAACCGACCGGGCATGAACGTGGTGCCGTTCATTCCGCTCCTCATTCTTCCCGGTCTGGTGCTCACGCCTTTTCTGCTGCGTCTGACGGCCATCAAGAAGGAACTCGAATCGCGCGGCGCTGGCGGAACGCGCGGCAGCGCCGGCTGATTCGCAGCAACACCTAACGACAGCGCGCCATCGGGATGTCCATGCCGCGCGTGCGCCCGTTGGTCACCGCGGCAATGCGCGCCACCACGGAGTCGGCACCCACGCGCCGATAGCTGATGGTCTGCGGAAAGTCGTGGGCCAGGTTCTCGAACACGGCCAGCGTGTCGGTAATGGTGGTGGCCGCAAAGGCTGTTTCCTTCTGTCCGCTGGGCAGCGCGATGTAGGACAGACGTCCGTCGTGCAGCGCAATGCGTAGCCACTCCCAGGCTCTGGTGCTTGCGCCTGCCACGGTGCGGCTCATGCCATGCATGCTGCCACCGGCCGGAGCCATCCACTGCTCCTGGGTGACACGCGCCGCGCTGCGCTGCTCCCAGCACCCGGCCAACCACTGCAAACGATGGATATCCATCGTGGCGGGTGGCGTCGAGCTTGAGCCAGCCGGTGCTTGAGCGCCGGCTCGCTCGGGGGCGAATACGCAGAGAACGGCCAGGGGCAAGAAACGCAGCGCAGAACGCATGAGTGGGGAGCAGGGGACGAGGACAGCAGGGCCAGCGGGAACCGGCCAATTCACCGTAGCTTATCGGAAACCCGCGGCGCGGCCTTGGACTTTCGCGACAGCACGCGGGAGTTTGTGTGACCCGTATTTCACCCTCTCCCAGCCAATTCGGCGATGCAGTATCAGGAATGGCCAGCGCCGGCTGGCACCGAGCATCTGATCCGCTGTCTCTGGACATTGCAGGACGGATCAGGTGAGGCAGCCACGGCAGAGGATGCTACGGCAGAGAATGCCACGGCAGAGAATGCCTCGGCAGAAGACGCCCACACCGACGAGGCTGAGCCCGCACTGCCCGACGGCTGTCCGGAGTTGCTGCTCAACTTTGGCGACGCCTGGTGCCGCGTGGAGCGCGATGGCACGCATCGGAGGCAGCCGGCGGCGTTTCTGGTGGGCCAGATTACCGGCCCCTTCGCCGTCTATCCCACGGGCCGCGTTGACTTGCTGGCCATTCGCTTCGAACCCCACGGTGCCGCCGGGTTGTTGGACAACATGGGGGCCATCACGGACGACTGGGTTCCGCTCGCCGATGTGCCAGCCGCGAGCGACTTGTGGCGTGCGGTGATGGACAGCACACCCGCCTTCGCCACCAACGCGGCCATAGCACCACAAATCGATGCCGGCCGAGTGAATGCGGTGGCACAGTGGGCGCAGCACTTTGCGGCCGCGTCACGGCACGCCGATCCACAGGTGTCCGTGGTGGTACGCCAGATCATGGCCACACGCGGTGCGGCGTCGGTTGAAGACATCGCCGAGTCCGCGGGGGTTCAGTTGCGCACGCTTCAGCGGCGGTTTTTGCGGCAAGTGGGCGTGTCACCCAAGCGTTTGGCGCGCATTGTGCGTTTTCATCATGTGTGTCTGGCGTGGCGACGGGATCCGGCGTCTCTGGCCCGTGTAGCCGCTGACTGCGGCTACTGCGACGAGTCCCATCTGGTGCGTGATTTCCGCGCCTTCGTGGGGGAACCCCCGGCGTCATTCCTTCGTTCGTTGCCGACGTTCACCAGCCACTTTTTGTAGATTGCGTCGTGTGTGCTGCATTCGCAGCGCACGGCGCCACTTCCCTGTACCGAGACCTGCCTGTGCGCTCCTTTCGTTCAACCCTTACGGTGTTTGCGCTGACCAGCCTGGTTGGCGCTGCGGCCTGCGGCTCCTCCGAACAGGCGCCGGCAGACACGGCGGCTGCGGCTGCTGCTGATTCGAGCGCGATGGCCGTGTCGCCCGAAGTGCGCATCGTGTCGCCCATGGACGGCGACAGCGTGACGCTGCCGTTCACCCTGCGCCTCGAAGCGCAGGGCGTGGAAGTGGTGGCGGCCTCCGGCACGCGCGAAGAAGGCAAGGGGCATCATCACCTCATCATCAACGGCGACGTGCCGTCGGATACCCTGCCACTGCCACCGGCGCCGGTCGTCATTCACATGGGCGATGGCTCGAGCGAGCGGGTCATCGATTCACTGCCCAAGGGACCGCATCGCATCATTGCCGTGTTCGCTGACGGCGCGCATGTGCCCTGGACGACCGTGAAGCGCGATACGCTGCAGATCGTGGTGAAGTAAGGCTACGACTCCTGCGCCTTCCAGGCCTTGTAGGCCTCGGGCATGCACACGGCGCAGGGGCGATAGCCCGCCGCAATGGCGGTGGCCTCGTCGGCAAAAAACACGCGCTGCTGTTCGTAGCTGCGCCCGTGTTCCATGGCGCGTCGCGCCGCCTTGCAATCAAGGCGGCCGTACGTGCGATTCTTGCGGTGGCCGCCCAGGGTGCCCTTGGTCGGGCTGGCCACCGTGCTGCCGTCGGCAGCAATCAGGCGATACAGGTGCGTGGAAGTCATCGCTACAAGCTAACCTGCCGGCGCCGGGCTGCGGCCCGACTTCCGGTCAGGTGGCCACCCAGAGTTCGGGCACGCCGGGCAGGTCGCCCAGCACATCGGCCAGGAGACCGCGCCGCACGAGTGCCGTGGCCCGTTCGATGTCCGGCGCGAGATAGCGGTCTTCGGCCACAAAGGGCACTTCGGCGCGCAGCGTGGCATACACGCGCTCGAGTGCCACGGAGCTCTGTAGCGGGCGCAGGAAATCAATGCCCTGCGCCGCCGCCAGCAGCTCGATGCCGATGATGCCCGCCACATTGTCGATCATGGGCCCCAATCGCCGAGCGGCAAAGGTGGCCATGCTCACGTGATCTTCCTGATTGGCGCTGGTGGGCAGACTGTCCACGCTGGCGGGATGCGCGAGACTCTTGTTCTCGCTGGCCAGACTGGCGGCCGTCACGTGGGCAATCATGAAGCCACTATTGAGCCCCGCGTTGGGTGTGAGAAACGCCGGCAGGCGTGACACCACCGGGTCGATGAGCATGGCAATGCGACGTTCCGCAATGGCACCCACCTCGGCAATGGCCACGGCCATGGCGTCCGCCGCCAGGGCAACGGGCTCGGCGTGAAAGTTGCCCCCGGACACGAGTGCCCCGTCGGCAAACACCAGCGGATTGTCCGTGACGGCATTGGCTTCGCGCAGCAACACCAGCGCCGCGTGGCGCAGCTGATCGAGACAGGCGCCCACCACCTGCGGCTGACAGCGCAGACAGTACGGATCCTGCACGCGGTCGTCACCGTGCAGATGGCTTTGGCGAATGGCGCTGCCGGCCAGCAGCCAGCGGTAGTACTGCGCCACATCGATCTGGCCGGGCTGCCCGCGCAGTGCATGAATGCGCGGATCGAAGGGGCCGTCGCTGCCGCGCGCCGCGTCCACCGTGAGAGCGCCCACCACCAGCGCGGATTCGAGCACGGGCTCGAAGGTGAAGAGCGCATGCAGCGCCAGCGCCGTGCTGGCCTGGGTGCCGTTGATGAGCGCGAGGCCCTCCTTGGCTTCCAGTGTGAGTGGCGTGAGACCGTGCTGCGCGAGCGCGTCCGCTGCCGGAATGCGCGCGCCGCTGGCGTTGAGACACTCGCCCTCGCCCATGAGTGCAAGCGTGAGGTGCGAGAGTGGCGCGAGATCGCCACTGGCGCCCACGCTGCCCTGCGAGGGAATGCAGGGCACGAGCCCCGCGTTGTAGGCGGCGACCAGGCGTTCGATGACCACGGGCCGTACGCCGCTGTGTCCACGCGCCAGACTGGCCACCTTGAGCGCCAGCATGAGTCGCACGACGGCTGCTGTCATGGGCACGCCAACACCCACGCTGTGGCTGCGAATGAGATTGCGCTGCAGCGCCGCCAGATCGTCCGCAGCAATGCGTGTGGACGCAAGTTTGCCGAAGCCCGTGTTGACACCGTACACCGCTTCGTCGCCTGCGGCGGCCTGCTGCACGACGGCGGCGCTGGTGGCAATGCCCGCCTGCGCTGACGGGTCGATGCGCATGGTCACCTGGCCGCGGTGCAAGGCCTGCAACTCGTCGAGCGTGAGCGCGCCTGGGCGCACCTGCAACGTGGGCCGTGCCGAGGTGTGGCTCATGCGTGCGTCACCATGGGAAGATTGAGTTGCTGCGCGCGCGCCCAGTCGCGCGCCGCGTCGTAGCCTGCATCGGCATGACGCATGACGCCGGTGGCCGGATCGTTCCACAGCACACGCGCGATGCGCGCATCCGCCTCGGGTGTACCGTCGCACACGATGACGACCCCACTGTGCTGACTGTAGCCCATGCCCACGCCGCCGCCATGATGCAGACTCACCCACGTCGCGCCGCTGGCCGTGTTGAGCAGGGCATTGAGCAGCGGCCAGTCACTCACGGCATCACTGCCGTCCAGCATGGCCTCGGTTTCGCGATTGGGGCTGGCCACGCTGCCGCTGTCGAGATGATCGCGTCCGATGACGATGGGCGCCTCGAGCTCGCCGCTCCGCACCATGGCGTTGAACGCCAGCCCGGCACGGTGTCGGTCGCCGAGGCCAATCCAGCAGATGCGCGCCGGCAGACCCTGATACGCAATGCGTGAGCCGGCCATGTCCAGCCAGCGATGCAGATGCACATTGTCCGGGAAGAGCTCCTTCATCTTCGCATCGGTCTTGCGGATGTCCTCGGGGTTGCCCGAGAGCGCCACCCAGCGGAAGGGCCCGACGCCGCGGCAGAAGAGCGGCCGCACATAGGCCGGTACGAAGCCGGGAATGTCGAAGGCGTTCTGCACGCCGGCGTCGAAGGCCACCTGGCGGATGTTGTTGCCATAGTCCACCGTGGGCACCCCCGCTTCGCGGAAAGCCAGCATGGCACGCACATGCGCCGCGCAACTTGCGGCGGCCGCGTCACGCAGTGCGGCATGTTGCGAGGCATCGCACTGCGCCGCCTGCCACTGCTCCACACTCCAGCCCAGCGGCAGGTAGCCGTGCACGAGATCGTGGGCACTGGTCTGATCGGTGACGAGATCGGGACGCACACCACGGCGCACGAGCTCGGGCAACAGCTCAGCGGCGTTGCCGAGCAGCGCCACGCTCACGGCGCGGCCTTCGGCGGTGTAGCGAGCCATGCGGGCCAGCGCGTCGTCGAGGTCACGCGCCTGCTCATCGACATAACGACTGCGCAGCCGGAAATCGATGCGGCTCTGCTGACATTCAATGGTGAGACTGCTGGCGCCGGCAAACGACGCGGCCAGCGGCTGCGCGCCGCCCATGCCGCCCAGGCCGGCGGTGAGAATCCAGCGTCCCGAAAGCGAGCCGCCGTAATGCTGCCGGCCCGCTTCCACGAAGGTCTCGTAGGTGCCCTGCACGATGCCCTGACTGCCGATGTAGATCCAGCTGCCGGCCGTCATCTGGCCGTACATCATGAGTCCCTTGCGGTCGAGCTCGTGAAAATGCTCCCAGGTGGCCCAGCGCGGCACGAGGTTGCTGTTGGCCAGCAGCACACGCGGGGCGTTCTCGTGCGTGCGGAAGACGCCCACCGGCTTGCCGCTCTGCACCAGCAGCGTTTCGTCGGGCTTGAGCGCGCGCAGGCTCTCGAGCAGCGCATCAAAACACGCCCAGTTGCGGGCGGCCTTGCCGATGCCGCCGTACACCACCAGCGCGTCGGGATTCTCGGCCACCTCCGGGTCGAGATTGTTCTGCAGCATGCGGTAGGCGGCTTCGATGAGCCAGTTTGCGCAGTGCAGGGCCGTGCCGCGTGGGGCGCGGACGGGACGCGGCCCCGAGGCGCTCGACAAGAGCGAAGCGGGGTTCGTCCCGGCGGGGACTTCCGAAGCGGTGCTGGACATGGGACCGGGGGTGAAGGGCGTCCGTGCAATCGTACTTGTCTAGACAAGTCGCGGCAAGTAGCATCAGGACATGGCCACCACCACGCCAGCGCCGTATCGACGCGTCAAACAGTTTCTCAAGCAGGGGCTGGCCCGCGGCCGCTGGGCCCCCGGTGCGCTCATGCCGTCGGAAGCGGAATTGGTGGCGCGCTTTGCCGTCAGCCGCATGACCGTGAATCGTGCGCTCAAGGAGCTGCAGGCGGAGGGGCTGGTGGAGCGTGTGCAGGGTGTGGGTACCTTTGCCCGCAGTCTGCATGCGGTGAGCAGCACGCTCACCATCACCGATGTGCACGAAGAGATTCTCGCGCGTGGTCACTCACACGAGGCGTTGGTGCATCTCGCGCGCGAGGAAGAGGCGAGTGCCGCCGTTGCCGCGCAACTTGCGCTGCAGCTTGGCGCGCCGGTGTATCACACGCGCATTGTGCATCTCGAGAACGGGGTGCCGCTCCAGTGCGAAGATCGCTGGGTGAATCCGGCCGAGTGTCCGGCCTATCTGCAGCACGACTTCACGCAGGTCACGCCCACGCAGGTGCTGTTTGCCAGCACGCAGTTGTGGCGCGCGGCGTATCATATCGAAGCCACCCGTCCATCACGCACCGAAGCGCGGCTGCTCGACATTCCTGGTGACGCGCCCTGTCTGGTGGTGGTGCGTCGCACCTTCAGTTGCTCGGCTCCCATCACGCTGGTGCGATTGGTGCACCCCGGAGACCGCTACATGCTGCAGGGAGAGTTCACGCCATGACGCCTGCCAGCGCCCCATCCCGATCGCTCTTGCAAGTGGTGCAGCGCGAGAACGTGGAGCCCACGCCATGGCGCAACGGCGGCGGCATGACCCAGGAACTGCTGGCCTGGCCGCAGCCGGAAGCATGGCAGGTGCGGGTCAGTGTGGCGCGCATCGATCGTGATGGCCCGTTCAGCGCGTTTCCCGGCGTGCGCCGCTGGTTCACCGTGCTCGAGGGTGCGGGTGTCGCGCTCACCTGGCCCACGCGCACCCGTCGTCTGCTGCGTGGCGACGAGGGGGTGACCTTCGACGGTGCCGACGCGCCCGAATGCCAGTTGCTGCGCGGCGCCACCACCGATCTCAACGTCATGTGGGACGCGCGTCTGCCCGTGCATGGTGTGCAACGCGTGGTCCCCGGCATGGCGTGGACCGCCTCGGCGCAGTGGCGTGGTGTGTACGTGGACGCCGCCTGCAGTCTGCAGGTTGGCAGCGAGATGGATGCCGAGGTGCTGGCTTTGCCACGAGGCACGTTGGTGTGGCGTGACGGCGCTCGGAATGACGCGTGGTGCATTCGCAGCGCGGAACCACTGCGCGCGTGGTGGATGTGGGCCTCGCCCGTCGCACCGTGACGCTGGACGGGACCGATACGGTGCCGGTGACGCCGCGGCGGAGACTGTGGCGCGGCGTCGCCCTGGCCACCTTTGCCGACGCAAGCAGCGGCGGCGCAGGTGCGGATGCGCCCTACGGCCTGATCGCACAGGGCGCCGTGATCACGGAAGGTGCCAACATTGTGTGGGTAGGCCGCGAGTCTGAGCTCCCGGCCCATGCGGCAGTTGACGAAGAGTACGACGGAGGCGGGGCGCTGCTGACTCCGGGACTCATCGACGCGCACACACACCTCGTGTATGGTGGCGATCGTGCAACGGAGTTCGAGCAGCGGCTGCAGGGGGTCAGCTACGAGGACATCGCGCGCGCCGGTGGTGGCATCATGTCCACGGTGCGCGCCACGCGCAGCGCCACGGAGTCGCAGCTGCTCGAGCAGGCGACGGCCCGCGCCACCGCCTTGCTGCACGAGGGGGTGACAACCCTCGAGATCAAGTCGGGCTATGGCTTGAGTGCAGAGCACGAGCGCCGCAGTCTGACGGTGGCGCGGCGTATCGCCGAGACCTTGCCGCTTACCGTGCGCACCACGTCGCTGGCCCTGCATGCGTTGCCGCCGGAGTTTGCCGGTCGCGCGGACGACTACGTGACCGAGTCCATCGCATGGCTGCGGGCGCAGCATGCCGAGGGGCTGGTGGACGCCGTGGACGCCTTCTGCGAGCGCATTGCGTTCTCGCCGGCGCAGGTGGCGCGCGTCTTTGCGGTGGCGCGTGAGCTCGGATTGCCGGTCAAGTTGCACGCGGAACAACTGAGCGACAGCGGCGGCACACAAATGGCCGCGGAGTTTGCTGCGCTCAGTTGTGATCATCTCGAGTACTTGAGCGCAAACGGCGTACAGGCCATGCGCCGCAGTGGGTCGGTGGCTGTGTTGCTGCCGGGCGCGTACTACATGCTGCGCGAAACGCAGTTGCCACCGATTGCTGCGCTTCGGGAGGCCGGCGTGCCGATGGCCATTGCCACCGATCACAATCCCGGTACGTCACCCACCCTCAGCTTGCAGCTCATGCTCAACATGGCCTGCACGCTGTTTCGCCTCACACCGGAAGAGGCCTGGCGCGGGGTGACGGTGCACGCGGCGCGGGCGCTGGGCCTGCATGATCGCGGACGACTGATGCCGGGATTGCGCGCCGACGTCGCGCTCTTCGACGCCGCGCATCCTCGCGATTTGGCGTATCGCATCGGGGGGACCGCCTGCCGCCGGGTGATCATCGCGGGGCAGGAGGTTGCCCTGTGACACCTGCTGCGAACGGACACAATGCCAACCGCCCACATGTACTGGAGGGCGGCTCACCGCTGGTCATCAGTCTGCCGCACGTGGCTACCGCCCTTCCGGTAGATCAGCAGCATCGCTACACACCGCGCGCGCTCGAAGTGGAAGACACCGATTGGCACCTCGATCGCCTCTACGGGTTTGCGCATGCGCTGGGTGCTACGCTGCTGGTGCCTCGATGGAGCCGCTACCTCATTGATCTCAACCGACCGCCGCAGGATACGCCCATGTATCCCGGGCAGAACAACACCGAACTCTGCCCCACACGGCACTTTTCCGGTGAGCCCCTCTACCGCGACGGCCTGGCGCCTGACGCGACGGAAATCCAGCGGCGCATCGACAGCTACTGGCAGCCCTATCACGACACCCTGCGCGCCGTGCTCGATGCGCGGCGTGCCACGCATGGTTTTGCGGTGCTCTTCGACGCGCACAGCATCATGAGCGAAGTGCCGTGGTTGTTCGATGGCATCCTCCCCAACTTCAGCCTCGGCACTGCCAGTGGCAGCAGTTGTGCGCCGACGCTGCGTGATGCACTCGGCGATACGCTGCTGCGTTTTCCCCAGTTCTCGCAGGTGGTGGACGGCCGCTTCAAGGGCGGCTACATCACGCGGCACTATGGACGTCCGGCAGATGGTGTGCACGCGGTGCAACTGGAGATGGCCTGTCGCACGTACATGTTGGAAGCCGCGCCGTTCGCTTGGAGTGAGGTGCTGGCGGCACAGGCTCGTCCGGCACTCGAGGCGTTTGTGCACACGCTGCGGCACTTCCGGCCCGAACCCGCCGCGGCGTCATGAACAAGTCCATGAGCAACTCCATGAGCAACTCCATAGGCCATGCCCCGACCTTCTGGGCGCCATGGGCGTTTGTAGACGGGCGGTGGCAGCAGGATGTGCTGCTGACCGCAAACGAGCACGGTGCGTGGACGAGTATTCAGGCGCAGTCCTCCTGTCCTGCGCATGCGCAGCGTTTGCAAGGCGCGCTGCTGCCCGGTGTGGTGAACGCGCACAGTCACGCCTTTCAGCGCGCCTTTGCCGGACTCACAGAGCGTCGACACGCGCAGCACGACGACTTCTGGAGCTGGCGCGACCGCATGTATCAGGTGGCGTTGCAGCTCACGCCCGATGATGTACGGGTGGTGGCCCGCCATCTGTACGCCGAGCTGCTCGCCGGTGGCTTCACACACACCTGCGAGTTCCACTACCTGCACCACGACCGGAACGGCCGCCCCTACGCACAGCCGGCGGCCATGATGGAAGCACTGGCCGCGGCGGCGTCCGAGGTGGGCATGACGCTCACGCTGCTGCCCGTGCTGTATCAGCGTGCGGGGTTCACGTCGGCCACGCTGCGTGAAGACCAGCGGCGCTTTGCGACGTCGGTGGACGATGTGCTCATGCTGCGCGATGTGGTGCGAGGCTGGCGATTGCCGCAGGTGACGGCGGGTGTGGCCATTCACTCGCTGCGGGCGGCGACACCGGACGCGATGGCGCAACTGGCCTCGGCCGTGCACGACGATGCGGCGCCACTGCATGTGCACGTGGCAGAGCAGCAGGCCGAGGTGACGCAGTGTGTTGAGGCTACGGGCAAGCGACCTCTCGAGTGGCTGGCCGCATCGGGCTGGCTCAACGCACGGTGGCATATCGTGCATGCCACGCACTCGCTGCCCGAGGAAGTAGACGCGGTGGCCGCGAGCGGCGCTGGGGTGGTGCTCTGTCCCGGCACGGAAGCCAACCTTGGCGACGGCGTGTGTGACCTTGAAGGATGGCTGCGGTCCAACACGCCCCTCAGCATCGGCACCGACAGTCATGTCACGCGGGCCTGGCCGCAGGAGTTGCAGTTGCTGGAGTACGGGCAGCGGCTGGCCAAACAGCGGCGCAACGTGGCCGCCGATGCTGCGCAGGAGCCGTCGACCGCAGCCCGTCTGTTCGGTCGCGTGCTGCACGGTGGCGCCGTGGCGGCGGGTTGCACGTCTATTGGCTTCGTGCCGGGCGCACGGGCCGACTTTGTGGTGATCGATATGCAGCAGCCGGCCTTGTGCGGCGTGCCGGCCACGTACCTGCTCGACGCCCTGGTATTCAGTGGCGCGGCCGCGCCGTTTGCAGAAACCTGGGTGGGCGGGCGGCGCGCGGGATACACGACGAGCGAGGCGCAGATGGGCGCTCACGAGACCATGCATGGGGTCATGCAGCGCCTGCACCACGCCATCTGATACGTGCCGCCGGCGTAGATTGTGGGTATGCGCCGTGCTCCCATTGCTCTCCTGACCGCTGCCCTGACCGTTTCGGCGGCCTGCGGGCCGCGTGAAACTGCGTCAACCGACGGCGCCTCGACGGACCGCGTCGAAGCCACCGCGAGCGTTCCCGGACCGCAGGCCACCTTGCCGCGCGCGCCCGATCGCTACCGCGTGCGCATGGAAACCACCAAGGGCGCGTTTGTCATTGCGGTGGATCGTGCACTCGCGCCACGCGGTGCCGATCGCTTCTTCGAGTTGGTGTCCAACGGATTCTTCCGCGACGTGGCCTTCTATCGCATGGTGCCGGGCTTCATTGCGCAATTCGGCATGCATGGCACCCCGTCGGTGCATGACCAGTGGCGCGACGCCACCATTGCCGACGACCCCATGCGCACCGGCAATGTGAAAGGCACCGTGGCCTTTGCCGCCAACGGCCCCAACTCCCGTAGCACGCAGTTGTTCATCAGCCTCGAGGACAACCGTCGCAAGCTGGATGGGCAGAAGGTGTTTGCCCCCATCGGCCGTGTGGAAGAGGGCATGGACGTGGTGGAGCGCCTCAACATGGAGTACGGCGAAGAGCCCAACTACGTGCGCATCGCGCGCCAGGGCAACACCTACCTGGCGCGCTGGTTTCCGGCTCTCGACTACATCCGGTCCGCCACGGTGATGACGGATCCGGTGCTCGCGGAACCCGCGCCCGCGAAACAGCCGACGCCGTAGTCGCTGCGCACAGTCGTTTACTGCGCGGGTCCTGTCTCCACCGGCGTATCGGTCTGACTGCCCCACTCGGTCCAGCTCCCGTCGTACAGCGCCGTGTGTGATGCACCGGCGACATCGAGCGCGAGCAGCACCGCGCAGGCCGTAAGGCCACTGCCGCAGCTGGCGACAATGGGCGCATCGAGTTGCACGCCCTGCGTGGAGAAGATCTCGCGCAGTGCATCGGGTGCGCGCAGGGTGCCGTCGGCGGTCACCAGCGAGGCATAGTGCACATTGCGGGCGCCCGGAATGTGTCCGCCGCGCACACCGGCGCGCGGTTCGGCTTCAGACGCGGTGAATCGTCCGCTGCTGCGCGCATCCACCACCTGCTCGGCGTGCGACGCGAGATTGGCGCGCATGGCATGCAGGTCCCGCCAGCGTGCGGCATCGAACTGCGGCGTGAACTGGGCCGGCATCGGCGTTGGCACCTCGGTGGTGACGGGTCGCTCCTCGCGCTGCCACTTGGGGAAGCCCCCGTCGAGCACGGCCACGCGGGTGTGACCCATGCTGCGCAGCATCCACCACACGCGCGGTGCGCTGAAGTGCTGGCCGGAGCCGTCGTAGACCACCACGGCGTGCTCGTTGCCAATGCCCAACGCAGCAAAACGCGCCGCGAGCACATCGGGTGCCGGCAACGTGTGGGGAAATGGTGCCGCTTCGTCACTCAGCGCATCGATGTCCGCAAACACGCTGCCCGGAATGTGCGCCGCCGCGTACTCGGCGCGCGCATTGCGACCGGCTGAAGCCAGATAGGTGCTGGCATCCACGATGCGCAGCAGCGGCTCCTGCAGATGCGCCGCCAGCCACTCGGTGGACACCAGCGGTGTGGGAAGGTGAAGGCTCATGATCGGGCGCGTTACGGGGTGGGAGAGGTCGCGCCCCAGGGCGCAGGCGGCGGGGTCACCGGTTTGGTGAGGTCGAAGTAGACGCGGAATCGGCGATCGCTGCCCTCGCGCCGCAACTGATAGCTGAACTGCGTCGCGCTCACTTCCACGGTCCACACATTGCTGCGGGCCGCCGGAATGAGAGTGGCCGTGTGGGCATCGGCGGCAAATTCCATGCGTGCCGCGGTACCGGTCGGGCGCGCCATGCCACCGTATTGGGTCACGCGATCTTCGCTGCCGTCCGCGTGACGATGATCGTGCTTGAGTTGCACACCGCCATTGGCGGTTCGAGTGAACACCCAGGTGCGCGACCGGTCATCGCCCACATGAAACGGCACCCGAACGGTGTCGCCGCAGCCGCGCACATGCATCACGAGACGCTTGCCCTGCATGGCCGTATCGGACGCCTGCGGATTGACGAGCTGCCCCTCGTAGGCCTTGCCGCAATGCGCGCGCAGGTTCTCGAGAAAGGCCAGCGACGTAGTGGACGTTGACGCATCACCAGACGGCGCTGCCGGCACCGTGCGACCCACCCGCGGCAGCCCATCACGAATGATGGGCTCCACCTGCGCCACACTGCCGGAGAGCAGAATGCCACGATACTTGCGCGTGAGCCGGTCCTGCAGCGTAGCGGCCGTGGCCGTCATCATGCTGGGCATGCCGCGCGCCTCGCCCGCGTCGCGCACGCGCTGGCAGGCGGCTTCCGCGCCCGGACCATCGCCGCCCATGTCGCGTGTCAGACTGCCAATGCCGCAGCTCAGCAGACTGTATCCCGGTACGGCGGCAATGTCCTGCATGACCGCGACGGCGCCCTTGTCCTCGATCATGAGCATGGCGACGATGCGTCCGTTCGGATTGCGCGGCGACCACACATCAGCTTTCGCGGCGGCAAAGAAGCTCACCGCCAGTCGTGCTTCGTCGGCGCTGCGCACGTGCGGAATGACGACCCCGTCCGCGCCGAGCGCGAGCACCTGCGCCACACGCGCCTTCGTGCTGTCGGCGCCGGCGGCTTCGATGGTGGGAATGCGCACGAGCAGCGTGGGCCGCTGCGCGGCGTTCGCAGACTTGAGCCCGGCGACCATGGCCCGCACGGCGTCGACGTCGTAGCGGCCCTCGAGATTGAGAAAGAGATAGTCCAGCAGCGGATTGCTGCCGAGGGTGCGCGCGCCGGCTTCGGTGTAGAGTGGCGGCAGGCGGTTGCCCTGGGCGTCGGTGGCACCGGGCGTCCGCTCGCTGGGCACGAACATGCCAAACGCGGTCTGACCGCTCTTCCATAACGTCAGCGCCGAGCTGGCGGTCTGCGCCTCAAGTGACCCGAAATCGATCAAGCCGGGTACACTGATGGCAGCGAGTGCCGTGACCCCCACCCATCTCCTGAACATCGCGCGCCTCGTTCGTTGCCCTGTGTTCGACGCACCGCGCCACGTGGCGGTGCGCGCATGCAGGCCAAGATGCATCCCGCTCACCCCGCCCGCCAATGCGCCCGCTCCGTCTGATGCCGCTCCTCCTCCCCGCGTTGGCCGCCAGCTGCTCGTTTTCCGATACGCTGTGCGCCTGCTCGTCGCCACCACCGATCTCGCATGTGGTTGCAGGTCAGGCCCGGTACGCCGACAACTCGGCAGCGTCTGGGCTCCTCATTCGCGCCGTGTACTTCGATCGCGAGTGCGGAACCAGCACGGTGCTGCCCCAGCTGCATGGCGAGGAGGTGCGGACCGACCGCAACGGACGGTTTGTCCTGCCAACTTCTCCGTACAGCACCAGCGGCGCGCCGCTCGACAGCGTCTGTGTGCGAGTGAGCGCCTACATCGCACCGGAAACCAGTGCTGACCTGGGTTCGGTGGAACGTGGCCCGATCCGCATCCGTCCTTCGGGCGTGCAACGTCCGGATACGCTGCAGGTGAGTCTGACGGTGCGTCGTTTCGGCGCGCCCTGAGACTCAAGTCACTCGACCGGCCCTCGCGGCGACGGCGACATCGTCAACAGCGCACGCTGAGGGACGGAGTGCGGAGAGCCCGCAGAGCACCGCGGTCGTGGCGGAACAGCCTTGACGCGGATTTCGCGGATGGGGCGGAAACACCACGGATTGAACAGCAGTCAAGAAACGAGTGACCCTGTATTCCTCTCTGCGCCCCCTGCGCCCTCGTTTTCTCTGCGTGAGCTGTTGGCGATCTCGCGGCGGTCACGAGTGTCGGTGAAGAAAACGGAAACATTGCCGCTTGACATAAAGAGTAAGTTATATAACATATGTGTTATATGATCACCTCCCCCGACGTTCTCGATGCCACCTTCGCCGCGCTCGCCGACCCGACGCGTCGCGCCATCCTCACCCGCTTGGCGCGCGGTGAGGCCACGGTGATGGAACTGGCCGAGCCCTTTGCCATGTCGCAGCCGGCCATCTCCCGCCACATCAAGGTGCTCGAGACGGCTGGTCTGGTGGTGCGGCGCGTTGAAGGTGCCACGCGACCTGTGCGTCTGGCCGACAACGGCCTGCGCGCGGCCGATCGCTGGCTCGACAAACTGCGCGCCGCCCTCGAGGGCAACTACGCCCGACTCGACGCGGTACTGGCGGCCATGCCACCTGAGCCAACACGTCGTCGGCGCAGCTGACACACGGGCGGCCAGCGCGCAGGGTCTGCCGTCGGCACCACAATCACTCCCCACTCCCTTACCCACCACCCCCGGAGCTCACATGCCCCCGTTGTCTCTTCGTCTCATTGGTGACACGCAGGTTGAAGTCGTCCGCCACTTCGATGCGTCACCCGCGCAGGTGTACCGTGCGCACACCGATCCGGACATCATGCCGCTCTGGCTCACCGGGCCAGACGGCTGGCGCATGACCGAGTGTGTGTCCGATCTCCGTCCGGGCGGCGGCATTCGCTTCGCCTGGGCCGACGACAGCGGCGCCGGCTTTCATCTCACCGGCGAATACCTCGAAATCGAGCCGGGTGCACGCATCGTGCATGTGGAGCGCATGTTCCTGCCCGACCCGACACCCGACAATCGCGTGGAGACGCGCTTCGAGGCGGATGGCAATGGCACGCGGCTGGTGATGACGATGACCGTGCCGAGTGCCGAGGTGCGGAAGGCCATGCTGGATACGGGCATGGCGGTTGGCATGGAAGCGAGCTATGCCCGACTCGAAGCGCGCGTGCTGGTGGCTGCATGAGCGACATCACACGCGCCGCGTTGCTGTCGGCCCAGTTGCGCAGCGAGGCACAGAAGACGCGTCGTCATCTCGAACGCCTGCCCGATGAGCACTGGTCGTGGAAGCCGCACGAAAAGTCGTCGTCACTCGGTCAGCTGGCGTCGCACCTCGTGGACTGCCTGCACTTTGCGCGCTCGGTGTTCAGCGAGGATCGCAGCAACATCGATCTTTCCACCTGGCGGCCCTTCCGCGCTGCGTCGCGTGAGGCGTTGCTGGCCGCATACGACGAGGCCGTGTCGCAGGCCCTGACGGCCATGGCGAGCCATGCCGATCAGGAGGCGCGCGGTACCTGGGAGATGGCCGTGAACGGCACGGTGCGCATGCGTCGCGATCGGGAGTCGGCCTTTGCCGACATGACGCTGCATCACCTCATTCATCATCGCGGGCAGCTCACCGTGTACCTGCGGCTGTTGGACGTGCCGGTGGCCTCAACCTATGGTCCCACCGCCGACGAATCCTGAGGCGTGGGGCGCAGGACCTGAGCCGTGCAGCGTGAGGGGTGATGGGGCGCGGCGCGGGGCCGCCATGTAGCTTGCAGCGGTCCCCGTTTGCACATCCCGCCGCCGCACCCCCATGCCGCTTCGTCCGCGCACTGCCTGGGGCACGCACGCCGTGCCGCCCACCACCTACGGTCGTTCCGTTCTGGGTCTGCCGCTCGAGGTCTGGCGGCCCACGGGGCGCTGCGAGCTGCTCATCTTTGCGGCCATTCACGGGGAAGAGCCGGAAACCACCTGGGCGCTCTCGCGCGCGCTGCGTCAACTGGAGGGTGCACCGGAGCACGCGGCGGTGGTGCTGGCCGCCAACCCGGATGGCCTCATTCGCGGCACACGCGCCAATGCCAACGGCGTGGACCTCAATCGCAATTTCCCCACGAGCACCTGGCGTCCGGGCCCCGTCACCTGCCGGGCCACCATCGACCTGCCCAGCGATGTGCAACTGAGCCCCGGCTCGGCGCCCGGCTCGGAGCCGGAAACCCAGGCCCTGCTGGCATTGATTGGGGAGCTCAAGCCCGACGTGGTGATTGCCCTGCATGCCCCGCTGGCCTGCATTGACGATGCCAACGGCAGTGCGCTGGGGCGGCGACTCGCAGCGCGCACCGGCATGCCTCTGGTGCGCGACGTGGGTTATCCCACGCCGGGATCGTTTGGCACCTGGGGCGGCGAGAACCGCGTGCCGGTCATCACCTACGAGTATCCCGTCATCGCCAACGAAGACCTCATGGCCATGCACGTGCCCGTGCTGGTGGAACTGCTCACGGGCACCCTGCCATGACACTCAACTACATCTGGCTGGGCTTCTTCCTGACCGCGCTGCTGGTGGGCGTGGTCAAACTCCTCGGCGGTGATGCCTCGGCGTTTGGCGCCATGACGCAGGCCACCTTCGATTCGGCCAAGACTGGCTTCGACATTTCCATTGGCCTCACCGGTGTGCTTACCCTGTGGCTGGGCCTCATGAAGGTGGGCGAGGCCGGTGGAGCCATTGGCGTGCTCGCCAAAATCGTGAGCCCGTTCTTTCGTCGGCTCTTTCCTGAAGTGCCGCCCGATCATCCGGCGCTCGGCTCCATCATCATGAACTTCTCGGCCAACATGCTGGGCCTCGACAACGCGGCCACGCCGCTCGGGCTCAAGGCCATGAATGAATTGCAGACACTCAATCCGGAGAAGGACACGGCCACGAATGCGCAGATCATGTTCCTGGTGCTCAACACCTCGGGCCTGACGCTCATTCCCATCAGCATCATGGTGTATCGTGCCGAACTGGGCGCGGCCAATCCGGCCGATGTGTTTCTGCCCATTCTCATCACCACCTATTTCGCCACACTCGCCGCGCTCATTGGCGTGGCGCTGGTGCAGCGCATCAATCTGCTCGACCCGGTGCTGTTGGGCTGGCTGGTGGGTGTGACGGCGCTGGTGAGCGGCATCGTGTGGGGTTTCTCCAGCATGCCGCGCGAGCGGGTGCAGATCATCTCCAACACCGTGGCGAATGTCACGCTCATTGGCGTCATCTGCAGCTTCCTCATCATGGCGCTGGTGCGGAAGGTGAACGCCTACGAGGCCTTCATCGAAGGCGCCAAGGAAGGCTTTCAGGTGGCCATTCGCATCATTCCGTATCTCGTGGCGCTGCTGGTGGCCATTGGTGTGTTTCGCGCGTCGGGTGCGCTGGACCTGCTCACGCAGGGCCTGGCCAAGGTGCTGGCGCTCTTCGGTGTGGACGACCGCATCATTCCCGCGTTGCCCACCGCGCTCATGAAGCCGCTGTCGGGCAGCGGAGCGCGGGGCATGATGGTGGACGCCATGAAGACCTACGGCGCGGATTCCTTTGCGGGTCGCCTGTCGGCCACCTTCCAGGGCGCCACCGACACCACGTTCTACATTCTCGCGCTGTACTTCGGGTCGGTGGGTGTGAAGAAGACCCGGCACGCCGTGTCGATGGGGCTCTTTGCCGACATCGTGGGTGTGATCGTGGCCATCGTGATGGCGTACCTGTACTGGGGATAAGGATCGGCGTGTAACGCCGGCGCTGTGGGCGGCATTGGCCTCATGTCCCCTTCTGTGAGCTGCGCATTCGTCCGCTATCCCGAGGTCGTTCTGCCTCTCTGCCCGCTGACGTGTCCGACTCGGCGACCGACCCGCTGAGTCAGCGGGCCGCGTCGCTGGTGCCGGCGGTTCGCGCCGGGAGCCCCGAGGCCTTGGGCGCCCTGTACGACCTGACGTCGGGGCGCCTGCGGCTGGTGGCGCGCCGCGCGATGGCCAATGATGCCGACGCCGAGGACGTGGTGCACGACCTGTTCGTGGGCCTGCCTGAGGCCTTGCGGCACTACCGCGAGTCGGGTCGCGTCATGTCCTGGCTGGTGACCTGCACCATGCGCTTGGCGCTCATGCGTCGGCGGGCTGGTGCGCGGCGGCGGGAATCCGCACTCGAAGACGCGGCGGAGCATGTGACGGGCGTAGCGGCCGTTGATCGGCCCGATCTGGCACCCGAAGTGGATGAAGCGTACCGGCGCATTGCCACGCTTCCGGAGTCGCTGCGCGATGTGGTGCTGCTGCGCAGCGAGGGACTGACGCACGCTGAGATTGCCCAGTCGCTCGGCATTTCCGAAGGCAATTCCCGCATTCGCCTGGCGCGTGCGCTCGAGCGGCTGCTGCCGCAGAGCGCGGGTATGCCCGTGGTGCGAGTGCTCACCGAGGACCGGCTCCATGACTGACCACTCCCACGCCCCCAGCGGCGCCGAACTCGTCCACCCTTCGCTTGCCGTGTGGGAGGACGAGCTGTTCCAGCACGGCACCGTGGTTGACCCGATGTTGCGACGTCATCAGGCCGTCTGTGCCACCTGCGCGGAGACGGTGTCTGCACTACAGATGTGGTGTGATCAGGTCGGTGGCCACAATGCGTCCGAAGAGATTTCAGACGCGTCGCACCATCGGCTACGGACCCGCATCCTCGCGTCGCGTGCAGCCGGCCTGCGCAGTGTGATTCCCGTCGATTCCCCGGAACACGATGAGCGTGCGCCCGAGCGCCTCAGCGAGGAAACCCATGCGCATGCGGTGCAACGGGACGTCTCGCACACGAGGCCCTGGTGGACCCGCTCGTCGGTACGCGCTTCGGCGGCGGTGCTGGCGGCCATTGGTGTGGTGAGTCTCTGGCGTCAGCCCACGGTGGCGGAGGCCGGCATGGTGGCCGGCTCGCTGGAGCTGTCGCCGGCGCTGCCAAAGCGTGGTGACACCGTGCGGGTGACCTACACCAGTGCGGGCTTGCTGGGCAAACCCGCCGTGCTGCGTCTGCGTGCACGCATCCGCACGGTACACCACGACAGCTACAACGATGGGATTCCGGTGGTGCCGCTCGCCACCCTGCGCCGCACCACGGGCAATCGGTACAGCGCGCAGTTTGTGCTGCCCGACAGTGTGGTATTCGCGGCGCTGGCCGTGGAAGACACGGCCGCCAGTGCGGTGGATGATTTTGGTGGTCGCGCCTGGGAGGTTATGCGCGCCGGTTCCGATGGGCGGCCGTTGCTGGATGCGTTGGAGCAGCGGACGAATGACCTGATGGGGCGCAGCTGGGAGGAGGGTATCGCTACGGCGCGCGAGAAGGTGCAGTTGTACCCCGACTCGGTGCGTTCGTGGAGTTCCCTCGCGTTCTATGAAGGTGCGATGGGTCTGGAGAATGACAGCACACGGCGTGTGCATGCCCGGCAGGCCCGGATGCTGTCTGAGCGTATGCTGAGTGGTGCACTGCCCATGCAAGCGGCGGGTCAGCTGTTCTGGTATGCGCGTGGTACACCGGATTCCACGTTGACGGCCGCATGGCGCGAGCGCCTTTTGCGTGACGCACCGCAGGATGGTTTTGCCGTACAGGAGCGCACGAGCGACATCTTCCGCACGCATTGGGCGTCCAAAGATTCGGCTGGAGCCGTAGCCGCGTTGGACGCGCTGTGGCCTGACACTCCACGTGAACGACGCGCGCAGGTGGCGCAGGTCGCTCTCGCCTTCGTTGGCACCTCGCCTCAGCACGCCGAGCCAATGCGGCGTTGGACGGCGCGATACATCGCGGCCGACCCTACGCTGTATCGCCAACGTTGGGCGGCGCGGGAACTGTCGCGCGTCGCCGGGCTGCGCGATACGGCGCTCGCACGCTTCGCGTCGCTATCGGCAGTCCTGGCGAAGCCGGATGATCGGCACCGTTACCTGAACGAAACGCGCACGGACTATCAGCGTCGCCTGTCCGGTGAGCGCGCCATTGTGGAGGCCGAAGTGGGGCGTGTGCTCGCGCAGGGTGGGCGGGCTGGGGAGGCGCTGGCGCGTCTGCGTCGCGTGTCGGACGTGGGGTGGAACGTGGAGGTGTTTGATGTCACGGCCAGCGCCGCGTTGGCCGCTGGAGACACCGCACTGGCGGTACCACACTGGGCGCGTCTCGTGATTGATCCTCGCACGTCACCGACGCGGGCCCTGCGCCTTGATTCGCTGGGGGCACGACATGTCGGCACCAGCAATTGGGCCGCCCTGCTGCAGCGGACTCGCCAGGAAATGGCTGAGGTGGTGATGGGCCGCGCGCGCCGCCGTCGTGTGGAACCATCAGTGGTGAGAGCGCTCGACGGACGGGAGACGGCGCTTTCGGCGTTGGCCAACGGACGTCCGATGGTGGTGGTCTTCTGGTCACCACAGTGTGGTCCGGCCGTTGAGGCACTCCCCAAGCTCGAACTGCTGTCCCGGAAGCTGGCGGCGCGTCAGGTGCCGCTGGTGATCATTGCCGAGCAGACCAGTGCCGACTCGGCGCTGACCCGCGAGTTGCGCAAGGGTGGGTTCACGGGCGCCGTATACCTCGATGCCCGACGCGAAGCCAACAAGGCGTTTGGCAACTGGGGCACGCCGCAGCTCTATGTACTCGATCGCGACGGTCGGGTGCTGTTCGACGCCACGTCGAGTGTGGGCGAAACCGAGCTGCGCATGGAGGCGCTGCTGACCAGCGCCTCAGGGGACGAGTTTCATGCCCCTCGTCCCCGGTGAATTGCCGGAGCGGGAGCCAGGTCGCAGGCTGGTGACGCCTGGGCCACCCTTCGTGGTACTGCAGGCGATCGGCACATCGGTCCGTGCCCAGACCCCCCACGCCGTACTCACCGCCCTGCTCATGCCTGCCAAGCTGTTGACCCGCCTCCGAGTCTTGCGTCGCACGTCGCCCGCCTGGCGTCAGGCCACGGCTGTGACGCTGCTGGTGGTGCCACTGGCCACGGGGGCCTGGACGCTGCAGCGCGCGTCAGAACGGCGGGGGCCCGCGCTGCTCGAGCAGGTCATGACACTGGTCATGCTGCGCTTCAGTGACACGCTGACGGCCAACGCGCTGTACGAAAAGGCCGCGCGTGGTCTCGTGCGCGAACTCAAGGACCCCTATGCCGATCTGCTCACGCCGGCCGACCTGGCCGACTTCGAGCTCACCACCAACGGCAACTACAGCGGGCTCGGGGTGCTGCTCACACCGCCCATCAATGGCGCCGTGACCGTGGAGAAGGTCTATGACGCGACGCCGGCCGCCGAGGCGGGCGTGCAACCCGGCGATCGCATTGTGCGCATCAATGACACCAGCAGTGTTGGCTGGAGCACGGAACGCGTGCATCGCCATCTCGTGGGCGAAGACGGCACACCCGTCGTGGTGACGCTCGAGCGCGCGGGTTTGCCGGAGCCACTCACGCAGCGTTTCGTGCGCCGCCGCGTGCATGTGTCGTCGGTGCCGTTTCATCTCATGCTGACACCGGGCATCGGCTACGTGCCCATCACGCGCTTCAGCGACAACACCTCGCGCGAGCTGCGCGATGCCATTGTCTCGCTCAAGCGCGCCGGCAGTCGCAGTCTGGTGCTCGACCTGCGTGGCAATCCCGGCGGTGTGGTGCAGGAGGCGCTGGCCACGGCCAATCTCTTCCTGCCCAAGGGTGCGCCGCTGCTGGAAGTGCGTTCCCGCGAAGGCACCGAACGCTTTGGCGCCGACTTGGCGCCACTGGTGTCACAGGAGCCGCTGGTGGTGCTGGTGGACGGCGGATCGGCGTCGTCGGCCGAGATCGTGGCCGGGGCGCTGCAGGACAATGGCCGCGCGCTCCTGCTGGGCAGTCGCTCCTACGGCAAGGGGCTGGTGCAGAGTGTGTACGGACTCGACGGCGGCTATGCCCTCAAGCTCACCACGGGCAAGTGGTATACGCCGCAGGGTCGCTCCATTCAGAAGCAGGCCGATGGCAGCGGCGCCATCGCGCCGGATGTTGCGGTGGCGGAAGACACGCTATCGGCCGGTGAGCTGGCGCTGCGTCAGGTGCTGGCCCCCCATGCCACGACCCTGTTTGGTCACGTGACCAGCATCGCGCAAACGGTGGTGCGGGAGCAGAAGCAGCGTGGCGCCGCCATTCGTGCCGACTTTGAGGTGCCGGCGGCGTGGACCGACAGTGTGTTCACGCGGCTCAAGCGCGAGTCGGTGCCGGTCACGCGCGCGCAGTTCGACGCGGGTCGCAGCGACATTGCCCGCAGTCTCGCGCATCGTGTGGCCACGCTGGCGCACGGCGATACACTGGCCTTTCGCGTGAGCGCCGGCTGGGACCTGCCGCTCAAGCGCGCCGTGGAGCTGCTCGAGCGCGCACCCAGCACGCCGGCCTTGCTGCGTGCTGCGTCACGTGACACTGTGTCCTGATGGGTCGATACACACACCTGTTGTTTGACTTTGATGGCACACTGGCCGACTCGTTTCCGTTCTTCGTGACGGTGTTCAATCAACTGGCCGCGCGGCATCGCTTCTCGGCGCTTTCGCCGGCAGACATTGAGCGGCTGCGCCATCTCGATGCGCGCACCGTCATGCGCCACGTGGGTCTTCCCATGTGGCGTCTGCCGTTTGTGGCGGCCGACTTCCGTCGCCTCATGGCCAAAACGTCGCAGAACATTCACCTGTTCGAGGCCACCGATGCGACGCTGCGCCGGCTGCACGAGGCCGGACTGCAATTGGCGGTGGTCACGTCCAATGCACCGGCCACGGTGCATCGGCTGCTGGGCCCCGAGCGCGCGCGCTTGATTTCGCGTGTGGACGGAGGCTCGTCCATTTTCGGTAAGCGCTCGCGCATTCGGCGTGTCATGCGCGAGCTGGGCGCGGCGCCGGAGCGCACGCTGTACGTGGGTGATCAGGTCACCGATTTGCAGAGCGCGCGCCGCGCCGGAGTGGCCTTTGGTGCGGTGGGCTGGGGCTATGCGCCGCTCGCCGCCTTTGCGCCGCATGCCCCCGAGCATGTCTTCACCGACATGGCCGATCTCGTGCATCAGGTGCTGGCGACCTGACGCGACTACGCGCCACACGTGCTGCGCCACACGTGCAGCGCTATGCGTGCTGCGCCACCGCTCAGCGCACTCTGCTTACCGCGCGCAGGGCTGGACCTCGGCCAGCACCGGCAGATGATCCGACAGGAATCGTCCGTCCCAGCGATCACTGAGAATGCCGTGACGCCGCACCCGCACGCCGTCGCTCACAAACACAAAGTCAATGCGGCGGTCGGGTTCGATGTCCTTGAAGGCGTTCCAGGTGGACAAAGGACCATAGTGTGGCGTGTCGCTCACGTGCAGCGCATCACGCAGCGGCCGTGACCCGTCGGGCAGTGTGCTCGTGGTGAGCGTGACGTAGGCCGGGTGTGAGGGATTGGCGTTGAAGTCGCCCGTCATGGTGAGCGGCAGGCCATTGGCCAGCGCGCCCAGTCGGCGTCTGATCAGCCGCGCGCTTTCCACGCGCGCGCTGTCGCCCACATGATCGAAGTGTGTGTTGACGTGCACCCAGGTGCAGCCGCTCTGTTTGTCGCGGAACCGCGCCCAGGTGGCAATGCGCTCGAGCGCCGCGTCCCAGCCCTTGCTGCCCACCACGTCGGGCGTGGGCGAGAGCCAGAAGGTGCCACTCTCGAGGGCCGTCACCCGCGTGGTGTCGTAGAGAATGGCGCTGAACTCCCCGCGCTCTGCGCCATCGCTGCGGCCCACGCCCACGCGGCGATACGTGGGCAGCATCGCGTCGAGCTCACGCAGCATGCTCGCCAGCGCCTCCTGCACACCCACCACCTCGGCGCCATGAAAGCGAATGGCACCGGCCACGCGATCGCGACGGTACGGCCAGGCATTGGGCCCGTCGGCGGGATTGTCGTAGCGCAGGTTGAACGACATGATCGCGACGGGCGCGGGTGCTGCCGCCTCACGCGGGGTGCGGGTGACCCGGGTGGACACGGAGCAGGCCGCGAGCCCGGAGACCGTGGCGAGCAGCACGACGTGCCGCAGCAGAGAAGGACGAAACATGCGGGAAGTATCGCGTGACGCACTGCATTCCGCACGCACGGTGGCGAAGTGTGGCGTATGCAGGTGAAGTTGTGACATGGCTCTCCACGTCGTGCTTGTCCACCCGGAAATCCACTGGAACACCGGCAACGCCGGCCGCACCTGCGTGGCCACCGGTGCCACGCTGC
>VFQN01001990.1_pt1 | contig 32657 bp, 47 predicted proteins | sample 3512371 | NCBI WGS metagenome assembly VFQN01 (sample SAMN10412370, study PRJNA504923) | tailings metagenome | isolation source: Replicate 2 from Balatoc abandoned mine | place: Philippines: Itogon, Benguet | collected 2017-08-28 | reverse complement strand
TCAGGTGAGAAGAATAGCCATTGCCCATATGAGCCGTATTCCGCGCAGTTCCGCGATTGACAAGCCTTCATCAGGGCTTTGCCGAGGGGAGTCTGCCTTTGCCGTCCTAAGCACTGCCCACAAAAACTCCTGCGCCTTCTTTATGTTACATTATAGCTGGCTTACTTCAGTAACGCGTCTTTCTGTGTTTCGTTCCTCCTGGGGCCCAACCGCCCGGAGCTGGACATACGTGGCGCAGCGCGCAGTATGTAGAGCTCAACACTTTTTGGCCGATTAAAAGGCCCCCACAGGCGATTGAGCTGACGGGGCCTGATGGCGGAAACAGGAGAGCAGAGCAACCCCCCGTCCGCTCGCGAGGGCAGCGGCAGCTCGCGGGGATGGGGCGTGAACCTTGCAAAGGCTTGGAACCAAGCAAGTGAGATGGTGAGGGCCGCACAGGAGCTAATACGGGACAAGGAGCTGCGCAGGTGAGGGCACCCTAGAATGACTACTGCTTTTTCACGCACGGTTGTGTGCGTACCCAACATAGCTGACGTTGACACGCTTAAATCATGTGCAGCAAAGCAGCGGCAGTCGTCATATCGGGCGCCCAGAGTCAGATACAAGGCTTGCAGAACGGTGAGTGGCAACCCTGGTGCCCGCAAGCAGGGCACCGGCGCGCCCTCGGGGAAGTACGAGCAGGCCGGTTGACAGGGCGAGGGGGGAGCCGTCTTATGTGGGTTGGGAGGCATACACGACCTGCCAACGTGCAGACGACGTGCAAGTGCGGCAGCTCGCTTGGCAGCTCGGTCCCGCGGCTAGAACGCCTGTGCTCCTCAGAGGTTCACAGGGGTGACTAGGCTTCAAGACAAGCGCCCTATTGGTTCGTGTACGGTATTCATCTGGTGCACATGTCCAAATGACCTGTGTTGTGTATCTCTGTCCATGCCTTGCGCAGGCATCACCCGTTCCGCCGGACGGCTTGGGGAACGACTCCAGTTTCACAACCGGAGGCTGCAGGTGGGCCCTTCACCCAGCGCCTGATCGTCAAGCGCCAAGCACGTCCCAGGCGTCAGCCCTGCAACACCCTCAAAACTAAGCTTAACACCTACCAAACCCACGCACGCTGCGTGCTGTGATCCCTCCCCTCTTAACCTGTCAGAACATCCTGTCGGGCCTGGAGGAGCAGTACAACACGTACAAGCGGCAGCAGCAGCTGGAGAGCAGCCGCAGGCAGCGCGTGGACGTGCAGCTGGGCAGGGCGCTGCTGGCGGACGTACCGCAGGTGGGTGCCGTACGGTCGTACGGCTGTTTGGTTGGATTGGGCTATAAACGCAATCGCTGGTGAGCATGTATGTGAGTGTAAGTTCGGGGCGACGTTGACGAGGAAGGGATCAATGGTCTGGGCTTCGGACGACAGAGTCCATGGAAACATGTTCGGAACAGTGTATGGGCGTGGCTTAGGGTCTGCTGCAATGAGCTGCGCGTAAAGCCGATCTGTAGGCTCCGCCCGGATACCCGTTGCACGCAGGACCAGGCGGGTATACTGCTGACAGCTGCATGCAATCCTGCTGTGCTGCACATATCATTTTATCGTCATGATGATCAGCGCTACGGACCATGCATGCACGGGCGTTTGCGCTCGTATTAAGGCGGCCTTGCTTGTGCGGCCTTGTGCAGGAGATCCGCTGCCGGCTATGGTACGTGCTGTTGGAGAACCCACACCTGGCGGCGCACATCCAGGTAGGTCCGCTGCACGTCCGTGCAGGTTCCTCAGCTTCGACGTGCGACATGCATGCACCTGGAGCACACCGGGGATACCGACCTGTCTAAGTTGCCGCTGACAGGGCGGACAGCAGCCGCTGACACCAGCTACCTTGACCAAGTGGGTTAGTCCTGTGTTTTGTGTTGCGTCACCTGTTTATTACTGTATTCATGCGTGCAGTGCCAACAGCCCGGACCCGTACCCAACTCCCAGCAAGCAGCCGACGAGGGAGGAACGCCGACCAGCCGCACAGGGGCCGACACCCTATCGCCCCTGGCTGGCCTAGGAGGCGGGGCGGGGGCAGCAGCAGGCGGTGCGGGGTCCGACGCTGGAGGCCATTCCGGCCCGGTGCCGCCGCAGCCCAGCGGCGGCAGCTCGTCCTCCCTGGCTGCCGTGCTGGGGTTGGGGCGGAAAAGCAGCAGCAGCGGCATAGCGGGGCCAGGTGGCAAGCAGGCGTCCGGCGGTGGCGCCAGTACCCCCAGGTTGGTGGGTTGTGCTCATGTCCACAAACGCGGTGGGACTGGATGCCTTGCGTCACGGCGCGATATGACTTGATGGCAGGGCCCGCGCGTTTGGCCTAGGAGTACCGCTGCCTCGTTAGTGAAGCGTGCAAGAGCGTTGTGGCTCTGATGCATGAGGGCAGTGATATGCCGCCCGCAAGTGTGGAGCACCTTAAGCTCCGGCCCAGCTGACCTGAAGCTCTGCTCCGTTCCCTCCCACCCGAACAGCAACGCGCGGCGCGACAGGGGCGCTGCCGACACGGCGTCCCCGCTAGGGGCTCCCCTGCTGAACCGCATGGCCCGGGCTGGTGAGCACCGGCGTGTGGCGCAAAGGCAATGGGCATGCTTGGGAGCACGAGCGTGGGGAGCAATTGGGCAGGCACTGAGCGAGGGCCCACGGTTGGGTCTGGTTAAGCATCTGAGGTTTGCTTCCGAGGCAGCTCGGGGCACAGGGTCACGCACTTGTGGCATGACCAACCAATCCCCCCCCCCCGGGCCGCCCGAGACGCGTCCGTCCTGGGTTCCACCTGATCCCCACTGCCTATGCCTGGCTTGGAACGGCACTGGTGCCTTTGATTGCCACGAGCACGCAACCATGGTACGTAGCGCCGTATTGAACACCGTGTTCCTTCACGCAAACCCTTTTGCCTTTGTCGTCATCACGATGCCAGACACTGCGGATGGCACCCCTGGCGGCGGTCATGACGCGGACGAGTTCGTGCTGGTGGAGAAGCCGGAGGGCGCGGGGTCGCTGGAGCTGCCCATGATGGCGGGGGAGTTTGGCGGCGGGCTGGACTACCCGGGGCAGGGCGGGGCGGGGGCGGGCGGCGCGGGGCAGCACGGCGCGGCGGCGGCGGCTCACAGCGAAGCGATGCGCCTCATCGTCACAAGGCTGGAGGCGCTGGGTGCGTGGGCGTGAGGGGGAGGGAGGTAGCGGGGGGAGGGCCGGGTGGGTTGGAGCGCGGTGGGCTTGGGTGCAGGATGGAGGCAGCAGGCGGGGGCGTGGTATGGCCGTACATCAGCGGCAACCTGGGCCGTTGCGGCTACCTCACTTGCGGCTGCTGCAGTCTCACCGCTTTGAACGACAGGATACTCAAAAGCTGCAGCGCTGGTCTCCAGTGCCCACAGTCGCCCTGTCGCCCTGCCCGGCTCCCTGCCTCATGCCCCCACACCCCAGGCCCCGTCCCGCTGGACGAGTCGGGCAGCGACCCCGCGCTGGTGGCGCAGCAGGCGGTGCTGCAGGCCATGATGCAGGTGGGGAGCTGTTAGCGGCAGGGCGGGTGGGCACGACAAAAGAAAGAGTCGAGGGGCAAGGGGAGCCGTTGACGGCGGTGTCAGTTGCGATGGGCCAACGTTCTTACGGTACTCTTCTTGACGCCCCAGCCTTAAACAGGTGCCTCTCGTGTGTCTCGCAAATTTGTCGAATCTATGAAGTTTTGCCGCCCGCTGCCGCGGTCGCAGGTGCCCTGGGAGGTGGGCGCGGGGCTGCCCACGCACGTGGACCAGGAGTGCCGCTTCGCCATGCTCAACGAGATGACGGCGGGTGGGTGTGCACGTGTGCTTGGAAGAGTCACACATTGTTGCTGTTCAATTAGTTATTGCTGGCCCCGCATGTACGTTTGCAGCAGCTGGCACTAAGCTTCCGCGCCGTAGGCCCCTGGGTCCTGCGCCCCTGCACGTTTCCAACCGCTCCAACAAGTGTGTCTTACTCCCTCTCCCCCCACGTGCCCTCCGTACCCCAGGCCAGGAGGAGGTGGACGACTCCATCATGCGCGACATCCACCGCACCTTCCCCGAACACCCCTACTTCGGCCTGGAGGCCGGGCAGCGGGCGCTGTTCAAGGTGCTGAAGGTGAGGGCAGGGAGGAGTGCGGGGCAGGGCGGGGCAGGTGTTCTCCGGCCTGCGTTTGTAGGGTAAATGGGGCGCGAGACCTAGTGGCGATGTTGCCACGGCCAGCTTCTCGCAGGGAGCACTATCCACGTGGCCAGGGCGTTCAGCTTAGGTTTCAATGTACCGGTATGCTCAGAACGGCTTGTATACACATACTGCACGGCCGCAGTTCATTCCTGCACAGCCGCAGTTCATGTTCCAAATTGAATGCCGTACACATCATTACTGTGCCGCGGCTTGCCGTACCCGTAGGCGTACTCGCTGCACGACCTGGAGGTGGCGTACTGCCAGGGCATGGCCTTCATGGCGGGCGTGCTGCTCATGTACGTGCCGGAGGAGATGGCCTTCAGGTGAGCGGCATACCGTACACGGTAACGGCACCAGTGCTGGTGCATGTACACCGCCCCGGCTTCACATTGAGCCTGGCCGTGTACGCAGCAGCCCTTCAAGTGCCTCAACGCTTCAGTGCGGATGCTGATGCTGATGCGGCAACGTACCTAGGTGTCTTGTTCCTATTGCTGTTTTGGGTTTGTCCAACAGCCCTTTCCCCCCCCACACCCGCTGCCCAGGCTGTTCTGCCGGCTTATGGACCCCGAGGGCCCCAACCTGCGCCGCCTGTACCTGCCGGGCCTGGAGCCACTCAAGGTGGGCAGGGCACCCAGGGCGTACCCAGTACCAGTGCTAGACCGTGCCTGAAACGTGAGGTAGCAGGCATCTGCGACACCCTGCCGACCACACTCGGTCCTTACCACCCCTCCCGATGCCTGCAGTTTCTGTTACAATTGTCAGAATTCTTTGCGCAAGCTACGGTGGTCTCTGGACCTTGAGACGCTCCCACATGTGTCCTCCGAACCCGCGTAACGGTACCCGGCCCGCGCAGGCGGAGCTGGCCACGTTCGAGCTGCTGCTGACGTGGCGCTTCCCGGAGCTGGCGCAGCACCTCACAGACTACGGCCTGCCGCCCGTGCTGTACTGCAGCCAGTGGCTCATGACGCTCTTCGCCACGCCCTTTCCGCCCGCCTTCTGCGCGCGGGTCATAGACGTGCTGCTGCAGGTGGGGGCGGCGAGGAAGTACGGGGGACGTGCCATTGCACTGTGTGGGTCACAAACATGGCAGGCAGAGTCAGTGCACGCTGTGGAGCGATGCGGCTTATGTTGCCAAGCGCTGGCGGAGCCCTGCACCATGCGGGCACACATGGGTGAAACGGGCTCATGGTGAGCACCGCATGGCGCATGCCGTTGCCAGCGCCAGACAACACAAGCCGCATCGCGCGAACTCACCCATGTCCCGCACACGTCGCACCTACCGCCATATGCCCCGCATCCCCCCGTTTTGCTGGGCTGGGCGGTCATGGGTTCACGGGTATACCTTTCCTGCAATAATAGTATGCGGGTTATCACCGCGACATCGCCCGCTGGCCGCAGGACGGCCACGACCGGCTGCTGCTGCGCATCTGCTGCGCCGTGATGGCCAGCCTGGAGGAGGGGCTGCTGCGGCGGCACGACTTCGAGGCGCTCATCACCTACCTCAAGGTGCGGGCGTGGAGGGGTGTAAGGGGAGCGGTTGGGGAATGCGGATAGGGATGTGGACGGGCCTCGGCATGGGATGCGGTGCCACCGTTGGAGTGTCAAGAGCCTCGCATTGGACCGGCGGTGCATGCAGCCCAGGATGTGGCGGTACGCGTACGACCGGGTGTGCTGGCATGTGAAGGGAAGAACAGGCATCTGCCATAGGGATAGCGTGTGCGGGCGTGCCTGACTCTTGCGCGCCGGCCCTTGGCTGCAGATGGAGCCGGTGCAGTGGGACCTGGCCAAGCAGCGGGAGATCATGGAGCAGGGCCTCACCAGCCCCATCACGGACGCGGAGATCGACGTGGCGCGCGACACCGTAGCCAACAGGGCCGTGCTGGCGGCGGCCCTGGCGGCCACGGCGGCGCGCACCGCCTCCGGGCCTGCCGGCGGCGATAGTGGCGGCGCGCAAGGCGGGGCCGAGGGCGCCGCTGGCGGTGCGGAGGCGCTGCTGGAGGCTGCGCGGTCAGGGGCGCTGGTGAGCAGTGGCAGCGGGTTACTGCATGGCCGTCACAGCGATGCCTCGGGTGGCGCAATACCGCCCAAGGCTAGCATTGAGATTGAGGTTGAGGCGGCGCTGGCGGCAGCGGCGGCGGCGGTGGCCGCGGGGGAGGCGGGGGAGGCGGGGGCGCACGGCTGCTCTGGCGGCGGGGAAGGCGCGCCTGGGGACGGGTGGGAGGGGTCGAGCGGCTCGGTGGCGGCGATGGCGCAGCTTGCTGGCGTGCAAGGGCAGGGGGTGACGGCGGCGCGGACAGCGGGGGACGTTGCGCTGATCGACCTCGACGGGGAAGGGGGGATGCAGGGGGCGGGGTTGGCGGGGGCTTACGGGGACGTGTACGGGGGTGCGGCTCCGCTGCTGATTGATGGGCTAGGGGACCTGAGGCTGGATTGCGGCCTGGGGGCGTCAGTGGGGGGCGGCGCGGGTGCGAGTACGGCCGGGGCGCTGCCGTACGACGGGGAGTACGGCGAGATGCTGGTGGATGTGGGGCTGCTGCTGCCGCCTGTGGAGCAGCAGCAGCAGCACCAACACCAGCAGGGTGCTGCGGGTGTGGGGCTGCTGGGGGAGGGGAGCAGTGGGCCGCAGCACGGGCAGCTGCGGTCCGCGGGGCCGGGGTCGGGGGTTGGGGGCAGTGGGCCCGCTAGCGGGCCGTCGTCGGGCAGCGTGGGGCTTAGGCAGGCCACGGCAGGAACCGGCGACTTGCTGTTGGATTAGGCCAATCAAGGGCCCAGGTGTTAGAGCTGTATAGTAGAAGCGTGTGATGCACGTATATGGACGTCCCCGGCAGCTGGGCGAAGCGCCGGCAATGCAGGACTGGTTGGTGCCGCACAGTGCTCAGCCTACAGGCTGGTAGAAGAGTGTACGCAGGCAGCTCCAGTCAGGCGCGCACTGTGCTCACTGTTACGTGACGCTAAAGCAGTTTGCCTTTCTATGCAGACAGAAATTTTGTGGCTCGTTGTCGGATGGCACGAGCAGAGGAGGTTTACACGTAGTGAACCATCATGTGCAGTATGTTTGTCCCCCAGGGGGTGGCAAATGGGTTGTTCGTATCGTGCTGTAGGATGGCGGGCATCGTACCTGTTCGCAGTGCGGTGCAAGTGGTATGTGGCTACTACATACTTGAGGGGCTGCATGGTGGCGAGTGGGCATGATTTTGCAATACGGTAGAGCTTTGCCTGCATGCTGTTGCAGGCGAAGCAGGGGTCTTCCCTCTCTGGAGCGGGCCCTGCCGGGCGCACCAGAGTAATATTTGATACTCCTGGCACTTGTGTAACAAACTTATCAAGAGCTTGCATGCAGTGTACGTCATGTCATATTGTTTCACTGTCACTGTGCATGTGCATGCCAGTTGGAAGGGTGGCATCCGCAGATTCCTCGACACGATTCCGTCACAGGACGTCACGACACGAGGCGTTGTGGAGGCGCTGGGCGTCTAGCGGGAGCCGGAACGTTGCCGAGGAAGGAGGACGGGACCTTACAATAGCTCCCCGAAACTCCTCTAGTCAACTTCCCTACCGTACGCTCAGCTTCCCAACGGTAGCTCTGCCGGGCCGCCGTAGGCTCACCTCCCTTAGACCCTTACACTCAACTTATCCTAGGGTACCCTAGTCTAATCTCCCCGCGTCGCACAGAAGCCTCACTCCCTGAAACACACCGCTTCTTCTTTTTTACAGCTGGAAAGCTTCGGTCCCCCTCCAGGCGTGCAAAGCCGCCAAGTTACCGAGGCGGGAGGACGGAGCTGTACGGCATAACAACTACCGTATACAAATTCCTGGTGGAATGCGCATTTCGTAAAGCTTAATAGACCCAGAAAGTCCCAACACCTGACAACCCGATGCTACCATAGGCCTCACTGCACTCGCGTTTGGCACCGGTACAGATACCCGGCCATGACTTCGCTGCACCAGGGCAGCAAGATAAACGTGTGATCGGGGCAGCACAGCGTGCTGTTGCTACAGCGCCCTGTAAGCCACCACATGTGTTACATGTCTGTGCAGTGCCCATCGGCGTCAGCGTAAGCCATGTGAGCGGTGAAGGCGCCCCGCACCACGCGCGCCGCTGCGTCCAACCCGTCCTCCCGCCGCAGCTCCTGAAGGGGTACCGGTATGTGCCCACCCGCGTTAGTCACAACGGTACTAGCTGGTGCATTTGGCACCAAGGCCACCAGCAATCCTGTTCACAGGGTAAGACATCGTAACATGGCTCCGCTAGACAGCATCAAGCGCGTCATCGGCTCGCAGCCTAATACAACCAGCTCCGCATGCATACCGGTATGCAGCTGCCTACCTGTGCCAAGTCCGCCACCGCGCGACGCCGCTCGTCGCTAAGGGCGTCCCGCATGGCCGCCGCAAGCGCCGTCACAGCGCCGGCCCAAGGGCTGTTTGCGGTGTTGGCAGGCAGTTCGGGGGCAAAGGTGCTACCGAACAGCTGCTCACGCTCCAGGGGTGGTGGCGAGAGGGCCATGTATGCCAGGCGCTCTGCCTGGGGTCAAGACCACAAGAAAGGGTGCAGCAGCGTTGTGTAGCAGCGATGGTCGGGAGGGTACTGAACCTCAGCCTGCGTAGCACCTGGTGCGTTCAGACACACTGACCCAGGTAGCTCCCCTGCTGTTGCCGGCGATTGCACACCATTGGTCCGTTGCACACCGTCAGTTTGGTACGCTATTCACGACAGACCGATTATTGGTAGCTATTTATGTGAGCAGCCCTGCTCACCACGGCCCCGCAGCCCTGCCCCACACGCACCCAGTAGTGCTGGTCGAACTGCAGGGGGCACACCAGCTGCGGAGTGCCGCACTGCAGCGCCGCCGCCGTGGTCCCGGAGCCGCCGTGGTGCAGCAGCAGCGCGCAGCGGGGCAGCAGCAGCTGGTGGGGCACGGGGCGGGGGTGCAGGTACAGCGAGCCGCCGTACGCCCGGCACCACCGGCCCTCCCGCCCACATCCCGCCTCCGCGTGCACACCGTCCAGGGCCCGCGTGTCGCGGACAGGTGCGTCAACATAACGAGCTACAGGTTCCTGGCTGTCTGGCGCACCGTCATGCCGAGGGCGCTTCTGGTGGGGCTCCCCTGCCGCCTCCGCCTCGCCATACTGGCAGCTTTGGCCAAGGGGCTCTCCCTCAGTTCGCATCCTGGCCTCCCGCTGCCCCTGTGGCACGTGGCCGCCGGCACCGTGTCCCTCGTTTGCCGCGTGCAGCTCGGCGGCCGCGGCGTGCAGGAGCTCCCAGGCCGCCGTGAGGAACACGCCCAGCCTGCAGTGTGCAGCAGGACGGGTGGGCATGCAGGGCGCAAGCCGGTCACGCCGACACCAGACGGGAAATGCTCCGCGCACATTCAGATCTCAGGTCTAAGATACCCTTGCTGGGTAAGGATGCAAGGGTAAGGTGCAAACCATTGGCTGCGAGGCAAGCGTAGCGGTCATCATGACAGGCAGGTGTACCTTGCACTATTTGCCGCCCATACGTGTCCAGCCCCATACGTATCGGCACGTAAGGCGGCGCCACAGCAAGAGGCCTGACCGCCATTTCCCCTACGCCCTCGCGCGCGCTTTCCCCGACCCGACCCACATGCCCAGCTCGGCCAGCGCGCCGCACAGCACGCCCAGCAGGCGGCGAAGCCCGCTGGCCGGCAGCAGCCCCATGCGGCCCATGCTGCCGAAGTCAACACACACCACGCCGCGCCAGCCGCCGGGGGGCCCACTGGAGGGTGGGGTGGCGGCAGCAGGGCCGGAGGCCAGAGTCGTTCCAGGGCTGTTGCCTGTGCTGCAGCCGCCGTGACGATGGCGGCCGCCTTCTGGCTGCGTCAGCCACAGCACGGTCTCGAGCTCCTCTGGGAGCGACTGCCCGGTGAACCTGCAGTTAGTTGATTACGTCAAGGGCTATAGCAATGTAGCTTAGGGGCGCTACGAACACTAGAACCTTGCCACTCACCAGCTCTGAGGCGGCTGCCAAAAGCCGCACACGTGAACGCTTGGGGGCCAGAAGGACGGCCGAGGTACCACTTGCTCGCTGAATCCTGCGGCACGGGGTACCACCGGAACGAGGGCAACGAACGGCAGCAGCCAAGCTAAAGGCGGCGGGCCAAGAGCTGAACCAGCAAGCGATGCGTGGACTGTAAAACACCTCTGATACTTAAAGGATGGCCCGGGGTTTGCATCATACGCTTGTACTGATATGGGCGCCAAACGTCAACAAGGGAGTCGCCCCCACATAGCAGTAGGCAGTGCGAACTCCTCTACCCCCGCATACGCACCCTCAGCGCAGCGCTCTACCAAGGAGGCTACATGCCAAGGCCCGCTTCCCACCGTACAGCAACGGCGGCGCTGGCGGCAGCTCCCCTCGTCCAGCCAGCGGGCGGTGCGACGCGGGGTGGTGCAGCGGCAGCGGGGGCAGGCCCAGCTGGCCCTGCCGCCACTCGCCCCAGCGCTCCGTGAACAGCGGCCACATCCAGTGCTGGACCTGCAAGGCGTAGGCAGCCCCAGCACCAGGTACCAGAAATGATCATTCGCGTGTTGACCGCCCCGCGGCGGGATGTAGGAAGGCAAGGTTTGAGGCAGCAAAACGTTCCTGAATTTGAGCGGCCTGCCCTCAGGATGCCCTTACGGTGCTCGCACCTCAGCAAAAGTCACGCGCGGCCAGGGGGCTGAACTACTGCCAGCGCTTTCGCCTCCCATGCTGCAGCCGCCGCCTGCTGTGCTTGTTATCGTGCCGCTGCCTGCCACCTGCTCATGCCGCTGGTGCTGCTGAGCCGCCACAAGTGCCGCATGCAGCTCGGGCAGCTCGGTAGCGAAGGAGCGGATGAACGCCGACGGACAGCTGTACGGCATGGTGTACGGCGCAGCGACGGCGCACGGCAGCTGCAGCGCCTCTGCCACGTGGTACGCCTCCAGGGCAAACAGGTTGAACAGCACCATGGCACGCAGGGGCTGCTCGCCAGCTTGACGCGGAGGCGGATGTGTGTCTCCTGGTGGTGGGCTGCTGCCCTCGGCCGCGTCGCAGGCGGCTGGAGCGGAGGGCGCTGCAGCACCCGGTACGTCGGTGGTAGCGGGGGCTGCAGCTTCTGGTAGTACGGACGGCGATGCGTCGCTTGGCAGGTGGCTGTGTTCCTGCTGTGCCGTACACTGCTGTGCCGTACACTGCTGTGTGGCAGGATGCAATGCAGGGCTAGGCGGTCGTGAGGCCGGGGGCCCGGAAGCTGCTGCTGCACGGCCGGCAACCGGACAGGGGCCAGGGCAGCTGGGCGTATCAACGGCCTGGTTGGCGTTGTAGTCCGGGTACGTGGTGAGGCAATGGAGCATGGCTTCGATCACGGTGGAATCAGGTCTGGTGACCGGGTGGTGACTGGAAGGTGGGCTGCTGCAGCTGCCGTGGCTGGGATCGCGTGCGCACACCGTGCACGGGGGGTCCGCAGGACTGTGTGTTGGCGAACGGCATGGCTGGGTGTGGCTGTGCTCCTCCCACCACTTGCCGGCGGGGGCGCTGGGAATCAGTTGTACGTGGAACAAGGTGTCGTAGGGTGGCGACGACAGCCAGGACTGCAAGGAACGAAGGAAGGGCATGTAATGCCACATGGCCACACACCACTATTTGGAAGTGCAGCGCTGCACGTGCGGCGCCACAATAATGCAACCTACCGCCCACCTACAACCTACCGAATGAGCTGTATGAGTGATGAAGCAGACCCGAAAACCAGGTTGGTTATTGTCCTCTGGACAGCAGCTGCGCAGGTCATTGGGAGTACTAAGGGTCTGCAGCTGCAGCGCAAGGCACGCGAGCGGTTGGACGTCGCCACGGGTGCCCAGCGCAACGACCAAGCACAAGGGAGCAGCAGCAGTACGAAGCGGATGATTGCTTTTCATATAAGAAAGAAAGCATGGTCAAGGTGAACTAGCCCCCTTGAGTAAGCCGACAGTACTAGCCCTGACACAGTGTTCATAGTCAGTGCTATTGTGTATGCCTGATGCAAAATAGATGAACGCAATGGCCTTGTGCCATTCGCAACGAAGAAGCGAACTCATTCAAGAGCCGAGTACGACTCATGGCCCTTGGCTCCTCGCTTATGTTCTCTGGATCTGCTTCGTTGCCTCACTCTTCAAGCTGCATAAGTGGTGCTCTTCGCATCACGCAGCGACAACTCTCATCAGGCGTTGCGCAACACTCGCAACTGCCTTTAGTGGACCTTATCACTTACCCTTGACGGCCTTTGACAAGACAACGAGGAAAAATGCCATCCGCAGCGACTCTCAAGAAGCTGGCTGAGAAGAAGGCGGCAAAGGGGAAGATGAGCAAGTCGACGGTGAGGACTCTTGGCTCAAAACTGCTTGTCGGAGGCGTCGAGTGAATGGGTATTGGCAAATGACCTTGGGGTTTGATAGTTGCGCGCCAAGGGGAGGCAAGGGGAAGTCACTTAGGGGTGAACTTCAGCCGCCGGGGCAAAACGGCTGTTCGGCGCTTTTTTTGCAGCTTACCGGCAAGTCCGCGTCATACAGAGAAGGACGTGCATGGAGGCAGCATAGGGCACGGTTGCTATCGGCAACGGCCTGGGTTAGAAGAGCACGCGTTCAATGGCTTGAGACTTGGCGCGCATCCGAACGGCAAACCCTTGACGCCTCCGCCGACACGCATTCCCATTTGACATTATATAATAAACATTAACACAAGCACATTAGACGCCGGCGCTTCGCTTTGTATCCGAGGCGCTCGGCCCGACCCAGAGCTGCTCGCCTCCCACCCCCCGCCCCAACCCCCCGGCTTCTCCTGCACCTTGACCATACTTCTGCATTCCGCCCTCATAACTCACATGTCACCCTTGGCTACCTAATGGTTCCCTGCCTCAGAGCGCCGCCAGCATGCCCACGGCGGACAGCAGCGCCTCCCTGACCAAGGCCGTGGACGAGGCCTACTCCTCCCGCACCGTGACGGGCGTGCTGAGCTCGCGCCCCACTGCCCGCGACATCAAGATCGACGGCTTCTCCATGGGCCTCAACGGCTGTGAGCTCATCCAGGTGGGCACGCGGCACGCGGGCGCACAGCGGGTCCCACTGCTGGTTTGGGACTGAACCAGCACCAGGGGAGAACCTCCCCTGACCAGAACCGTGCACCGTAACGCTGTACGCGTTCGGTCTATGTTGGCACATATGATGCGGTCGTGCTGGCTGGGTTGTGGCTGCTTGGCGAGGGTGCAAAAGGAGCAGAAACGCCGCCCTGTCCAGCCGTACCCGCTGGGGGCTTGTTGTGCGTCTCGCCCGACGGTGTGCCCTCCAGCTGACACGACGGAACCCTCCGCTTTCCACTGCAGGACTGCTCCATTGAGCTGACCATCGGTCGCCGCTACGGTCTCATTGGCCAGAACGGCAGCGGCAAGTCCAACTTCCTCAAGTGCATTGCCAACCGCGAGGTGAGGAGGCAAAGGGCCAGAGGGCTGGCTGGGTCCAGGGACAGCTGTGCCGGACGCAGAGAGGGGCCCAGCGGCGGCGGCAGGGCCGGCGACGGGTTAGGCAGCATGGAGCGGGACAGTGGGGCGGCGGAGCTGGCGGCAGACAGGGGGGTGGGAAATGGTGACAGGGTGCGGCTGGAGCTGCGTTATCTGTGACCGGGAGGGTCTCGAGGAAATGGACGACGGGATGGCTCGGGACCCCGGAACGCGTTCGGCTACGCCTGCGTTGTGGATAGGATATGGAGCACACAGGCCACTGGCCTTGGGTCCGGCAGTGTCGTGTTGTTTTTGAAGCTGTGTCTTGCTACCGGTATTTGGCTACGGTACTGAGTTAACCACAGCTCCAATGTTTGCGGGCGACGCCTTCGAACGTCCCTGGCGTACAGGGCTAGCAACACAACACGTATGCTATCACCGTTGGTATCTGTGTTGGCGTGGGGGGACTGAACCTAGACAGCTGACGGCGGCCGGGAACCACGAATTGGACATGTAAACTGCAACTGGTTCTTGGACTAGCACTACTCGTTACGTACGATCACCACTAACGCTGGCCCCCTGTTCCCCCCTATCCACAGGTCCCCATCCCCGACCACCTGGACATCTACCACTTGGACCAGGAGGCGGAGCCCAGCGAGCGCACCGCCCTGCAGGCCGTGATCGACCACATCCAGGTGGGTAGCGATGCGATATGCGGGGTTCGGGATACGTAAGGGCCCAGGGGGCCAGGGGCGGGGCTAACAGACAGGCACGGGTATCAGGGGAGGGCCGTGATGGGACACATCTTGGTGTGTGGAGAGGGGGCGCGTGGGGGCGGGGTACATGGGCCACGGACGAGCCGTGCTCCACAAAATCCAGGTGGGGGGAGGGAACAGGGGAGCAGTGGCCAAAAGAGGGGCCGAAGGAACAGGTTTGGGACCGGGGCTGGAGGCCGCGGTTTGCGCGCCACCAAGGAGAACAGGATCGACCAGACCCGATCAGGGCAGGGGGGGCAGGAGGCAGGTTTCGGGGACTAACGGGGCGCAGGGGCAGCTGGACAACGGGCAGGGCATGATGGGCAGGGGTGTTGAGGAGGGGCGCGGCAGCGGAAAGTTGTCTGCGTACATGTAGGGGCAGCAATGAGGGCGTGGGGTGGCGAGGCAGTGGGAGCCTTTGAACAAGGCCGCGGTGCGGCGCGACGAAGGTTACGGGGTTTGCCGCGTGTTGGGGGCGGGGGCACGGGTGCAGTTCAGTGGGGATGAGGGCCCCGCCGCGGTAGCGTGGGCAGGACGGGGGCAGGGAGTGGGGTGCAGGGTGGCTTTGTCGCGGGCCGGGCTGGCGAGACTGGGGCGGCCAGGTTTTGGCGTTAGCGGGAAGAAGGCGGCGAGCAGATGGGGGCTGCGGAACCGTGCAGCGGGAGCGCCAACCGTTGCTTGTACGGCACCCGCACAGGCCGAGCTGGCCCGCCTGCACGCGCTGGAGGAGGAGATCATGTCCACCACGGGCCCGGAGGACGAGCGGCTGGAGGCCATCTACGACCGCATCGACGAGCTGGACCCCACCACCTTCGAGAGCAGGGCGGCGGAGCTGCTGCACGGCCTGGGCTTCTCGCCGGCCTACCAGCAGCGGATGACCAAGGACCTGTCGGGTGGGGCGGGGGGGAGAGGGGCCGCGGCGCGGGAGACGGGGGAGCAGCGAGTGGGGTGGGGCGGGGGAGTGGCTGGGGAGGTTGAGGTCGGAGAGGTGTGTGTGAAGGGAAGGAGCAGTCGGAAGTGGAGCGGGGCAGGCGCCAGGGGCGAGACGCAGTGGTCGTGCGGCTGCTTGCCAGCAATGCGTGGCCAAGGGCCGGTCGGACAGGGGTTGCAGCTACGAAGAGAGGGGGTGTGGGAAGACGTGGAGCGCGTGGAGCTCTGTGCGCGGGGTGTGTGCACGGGCGGTGGCACCGGTGTACTCAACCGCGTGCTCCCGCTGCTGCGTTCCCTTGCTGTCAGGCGGCTGGCGTATGCGCGTGGCGCTGGCCCGCGCGCTGTTCGCCGCCCCCACGCTGCTGCTGCTGGACGAGCCCACCAACCACCTGGACCTGGAGGCGTGCGTGTGGCTGGAGGAGTACCTCAAGAACTACAACAAGTGCCTGATCGTCATCTCGCACTCGCAGGTGGGCGGGACAGCATGTTGGGGCAGGGGAGGCGAGGGAGGAGGGAAGCCTGGGAGGACACGGGAGGCGGGCAAGGGAGTCGTTCAAAGCACGGTAACGGGACCGCAGGGAGTGCATTGTTGGGAACTGCGTCGACCATGCGCACTTGCAGGTGCGGTCGAGGGGACAAACGGGGTAAGGAGGCCCCGTGTGGGAGAGGTGTACGGGCCGGGGGTGCGGGAGCACGGGCGTGGGAAGGAGGGGCACGGAAAAGCATGGACAGCGGGAAGGAGACCAAGGGTCGGGTGTGGGGTGCAGGGCGAAGGCCGATTGGCGCAAAATGCTGGCGAGAGTGACGGGGTATTGAAGCAAGAGCGCTCTGGCCACATCAACTTGCACATGACGTGTTTGCGGTGCTTGATGAAGGGACGCCGAATGGGTGCACCATGCGTACCATCCCCGTGTGATCACCAGCACGTGTGTGCTTCCTGACCTTCCCCGCTGGATGCTTGCCCACTGTAGGACTTCCTGAACGGCGTGTGCACGCACATCATCTGGCTGACGCACCAGAAGCTCACCTACTACACAGGTGAAAGGGGCACGGAGAGGGGGAAAAGGGCGCGTGCACTGCGAGCGGCAGGGCCTTGAAACGTGTTGGTCGGAAACGCATGCTGGCACCCGGCGGCCGTCCACTCGATCGGTCGTTACCCAGCCAAACGGACAGCCCGCGGCTTGCGGCGACCACCTTCCTCCTGATCGCCTTGTGCAATCTGAACTCCCCTCCCACGGTCCCCTGGCGCAGGTAACTACGACACGTTCGTCAAGACGGTTGCGGAGAACGAGGTGGTGCAGCAGAAGAAGTACGAGAAGGAGCAGGAGGACATCAAGCACATCAAGGCCTTCATTGCCAGCTGCGGTGGGTGGGGCTCGCGGGGCATGCAGTACGCCTGGCAGGGGGACGGGCTGGACGGCAGGCATGAGTTGAAGGCCAAGGGATAAGCGGACGGGTTTTGTTGGGGCAAGCGAAGGCGGCAGTCCATGGAGGACAGCGTGGTCCGCCCGAGCGGGTGTCGTGCACATCCAAGTACACATCCAAGGCCCTTACTGAAGCATGTTGCGCGCCACTGCCTGCCTCCCTCCCCAGGTACCTACGCCAACCTGGTGAAGCAGGCCAAGTCCAAGCAGAAGATCCTGGACAAGATGGAGGAGGCGGGCCTGACCAAGCCCGTGCAGCGCGAGCGCACCTTCCAGTTTTCCTTCCCCGACTGCGCCAAGCTGCCGCCCCCCGTGCTGCCCTTCATCGGCGTGTCGTTCGCCTACTCGGGCAAGCCGGAGGAGTACCTGTACAAGGTGCGGACAGCAGATTGGGGCAACAGGGGCCCAGGCATGGGAACAGGGCATGGGGTGGAGGCGGGGCGGGGGACAGATGGGCTGCAGGGGCGTGGCCGTGTGAGGATGCGAAATCGGGGCAACGAGGGGACCAGTGGGGACAGGGAAAAGACGCAAAGGGCCATGGGTAAGCTACCGGTAGGATGAGGGCTGTGTGCGGCGGGACCAGGAAGCGGGCCCTGCAGGGGGCGGACAGCAAGAGCCCGTCACTCCTAAGGTGCAGGCCGTCAGGTGACATGGGTCAATTGCGTGCTCGTGTCAGTTATTTTCAGCATGATCCTTCGCACCCTGTCTCGCTTTTTGCTTGGCCTTGCAGGACCTGGAGTTCGGCATTGACTGCGACTCCCGTATCGCCCTGGTGGGCCCCAACGGAGCGGGTGAGCGGCACGGCGGGCGTAGCGACCTGCAGTTGTGGGGCCAAAGGCCCATTGGCTCAATCGCAAGTAGCGCTTAGGGTCCCGTGGACGGTTCCGATAACGCTGGATGTGCTCGGGCTCTGGAACGTCACGCTCTGCCGGTTGCCCCGCTGCACATAATTTGTGTTTTCTGCGCTTTTGACTTGAGGACTGGCTGTAATCTGGACCTTCCCGCTGGTTGGTCATCATGATGGTCTTACCTGTCCGCGCAGGCAAGTCCACGCTGCTCAAGCTGATGACGGGCGACCTGACGCCCTCCAAGGGCACCGTCACGCGCCACCCGCACCTGTCCATCGGGCGCTACCACCAGCACAGCGTGGACCAGCTGGACGAGGACAAGACCGTGCTGGAGTTCTTCAAGTCCACATACCCCAACGGACGTGAGTTGGCTGGGCAGCGCGAAGCGGGGAGTGCTGCAGCATCTGTGTGGCCACCGACACAGTGGTTTACTCGTAGCTGGCAACCCTGGCATTTGGGGCGAAATTCGTCATACGGCGGCCTTTCAGCGAAGGGCGGCGGCGGCCGGGACCCGGTTGTGGCGTTGCACTGGCGTGCGCGCACTGTGATATCTGCTACCGTTGACTTAACGATTTCTACCATCCCTGCACCCATCCTCAGCCACGTTCAAGCGCGAGGAGGACGAGTGGCGCGCCTACGTCGGGCGCTTCGGCATCAGCGGCCGCCTGCAGACCACCAAGATCGGCATGCTCAGCGAGGGGCAGAAGAGCCGCCTGGTGTTCGCAATGATGTGGGTCGGGCCCAGGGGGCAGGAAGACTAATGGGGCTGAGGGCAGAAAGGCGTTGTGGTGTTCGCCATGATGTGGGTCGGGGGTAGAGGGTGCACGGGGAGCAGGGGGCCAATGGAAAGAGAAGGACAGGAAGGCGGGGCGCTAGAACGTAGCGCTGCATAGGTAACTGTGGGCAGCTCGAGAAGCAGCTGGGATTGTGCCTAGTAGAACAGGAGTACTGTGAACGGTGTGTGCGTCGGTGGTTTGCAAGGGATCACCACCCGGGGGTTGACACATTGAACGTGTGGACTGAGTTGCTTGCTGCCTTGGCTTGCAGGTGCATGAAGAACAACAACCTGCTGCTGCTGGACGAGCCCACCAACCACTTGGACATTGAGGCCATCGACTCCCTGGCGGACGCCATCAAGCGGTGCGTGGTTGTAACTTGGCTGCGGGGGCGTGGGTTCCCACCAAGACCCTGCTGGCTAGCAAGTGCCGTTAGCAGCGCAGACCGAACCCACGTACGCGTGTATTGCTATGGCAGCTGGCTTCAGTGCACGGGCCTGTGTAGCATGCGGTGCAATGCCTACCGGTACTCGTGCACCCACACACACACGCGCACCCGCGCCCACATGCTGACGTGGCCATATCCCACAATGCGCACCCCCGCAGGTACGAGGGCGGCATGGTGCTGGTGTCGCACGACTTCCGCCTCATCGACCAGGTGGCCAACCAGATCTGGGTGTGCGAGAACAAGACGGTGAGCGCTGCTACAAGGGGCACGGGCGAGGCAATCTGCACTCTGTGCGTGTGGCGGATCCCGTGTGAGTAGGGAGGGCGGCGGGAAGGCACGGGGAGGGCCGGAAGGGCTGCAGCTTGCACGTGGTGCCCAAGCCGCAAGTTGGTACCGCAGCAATTGCTTGCATACACAGGCAGACTCAGAGTGATTGACCTGCGTCGTGCCGTTGCTCCCCATGGTACCGCTGCAGGTGACTGTGTGGAAGGGCGACATCCGCGACTACAAGGCGCTGCTGGCCAAGAAGATGGGCCTCTCGGGCGTGCCCGGCAAGAAGTAAGGGGAGCAGCGAGCAGCGTGCCGTGCTTGAAGCGCGCTTGGAGGACAAACGAGGAGAGCAGAGAGTGCGTGTGTTTGTTGCTGATTTGCGTTTGGTGCCTTGTTTGAGTACACGCGAGATCGCCCCTTTCGCTTGGTATCTGTCGTGGTTGGTTGGTGCTGGGTTCATCCGGGCATGCAGATGGGCCGGGTTTCGGCCTGTGGGACAGACACTCGTCTGCTTGGCTCACGGTTGGTTGGTACACCTGAGGTACACGGAGGTTGCGATGCATTCATGGCATAGACTGCTTGGAGATGATGTCGTGCAGGAGAGAGGGCATGTTGAGAGCTGATGCAGAGTCGGTTCGTCGATTGTTACATCCCGTATGCGGGGCGTCATGATTGGTGTTCCCGAGGGCCTGTTGGCTGCTGCTCGTGCTCGCGCGCTGCGGTCCGGTATTGCGGGTCGCCGAGGCCGCGGAGGGCGGTCCGGCGAACTGTCTTGACTACTGTCGGGTTCTCGCCCCGTCGTGATTGGTGACGTAGATACCGTTAGTGTGAAGTTACCGGGCTAACTGCTGACGCATACGACGCATACATGCATTGACGGTTCAGTGTCACGATATAGCGCATGGAGTGTTGCGAGTAGGAGGGACGGTCTGCGTCTCTCAGGGCCGGACAGGCATGGCCAGGCCGTTGGGGCGCTTTGTTGTGGCGACCCCAGCCCCTGTCGTGCTGATATGCGAGGCTGTCCGGCGTCTTTGGCTATGGCCTAAGATATGGAATCTCCGTACACAGTAGCCACGTGTCAGCTGTCACGTGCACATTGTCTTTTAAGGTGTTCTGGTATGGACTGCAAGCGAGTCACTCGCTGCGAGTGGACTGAGTATCGCACTGCGGACAGTTGGCGGTCTGGGCACGCTGTGTCTTATGGTTGTGACCGTTTCCTGTGCGGTCACCACCGCCGCGTTTGGTGGGGTGCAGGCTGTGCGTGGGCGGTGTGGTGGGTCCGCAAAGTGATGACCTCGGGCAAGCCTGCACACAGGGAACTCCCTCCTACCCACGGTGAAGCCATGTTGTTGCTGGCCGGATGATACGTGCTGTGCTGCTGGATGCAGCGTTGATGCGGCTGCTGTGGCCCTGCGCTGGTTAGGCGCCAAGTGGTAACGACAAGGTCCTGGACCAGAGGCCCATGAGACCAGAGGCCCATGAGCCATGACACCGTCGCCAGTTACATACGGGTGCAGCCCAGAAGCAGATGTGTTGCGAGCAAACTCCTGACTGAAATTCACGCCCTTCGTCCGCTATTGGCATACCTTTCGGGCTTAGCACGCCAAGGCCCGCAGCATGACCAAGTTGCCTCGGCCTATTGCAAAGGCATCAGTCAGCATCAGTGAACAGATTATTCACCAGTTCCTGGCTGACCTGGATTCAAAGAGGTTGGATGAATGGAAGGTTGGAAGGCAACGACGCACCGAAGTCGCAGCAGCACAAGCTTGAGTGAACCTGCTGCGCACGTAGCAGGCGCTTGCAGCGAGAGACGGTCCCATACCAAGGGATGCAGCCTGGTACGATGGTAGCACTTCTGGTACACAGTGCTTCTCCATACATCAAGGCCCAGCGGGGCAACCAGCCACACCATCCTCATGGCCTCGTCGTGCTGTTGCACTCCGGATGCGGCCTACTGGGCATGTACGTGTTACACGGAGGCCGGTGTACGGGTGTAGATGTCAACCACACGACCCAGGCAGGGAAGGATAATGCTGCAGTAGCAGCGCAGCACAAAGAACACAAGGTTGCTGCAATGCAACACGTAGTTATCATGGAAAGCGCACAACCTGGCACAATCAACATCAAAACGGGTGTCCGACACATGTGCCATGCTCTGCTGTAGCTCTCCATTGGCATCCGGCGCACCCGTGTCCTGCAGCAGGTCCGTAACGAGTGACTCCCACATTGCAAAGGCACAGGAGGACAGCTGCAGATCCCGAATGAGGCGTTTAACTTATTACCTAACCTATCCTGGCCTATGGCTTGCCCACCAGCAGTACCAGTACTACTACACGGTGTGCACGACAGGTGAGGTACACTGGACGGTACAACAAGTCAGTGCAAAACACGCGCAAGGCGCATACGGCAAGAGCATGGCAAGGCCGCAGAAGCGCCGTGCAGGACCGGCATGGCAAACTTGTAGATGAGCCTACGAACCCCGTCGCCACAGGCGAGGCGCCCTGCAGTATCAACAGTCCAATCATAGGAACGTCTTAGGTGCTTGTGCATGTAACTCCTTCGCCGGGCACCTCGTTACCGCCAACCGTTTGAACACATCCCCGCCCCAGCAAGTCTACGCCCCAGCACCCTGCCCACACGCTTCACGCGTACCCCGCTCACGCCACGGCCCCGCCCGGCCCCTGGCCCGGCCCCGCCACCAGCGCCATGCAACCCAACAGGGCAATGCTCATGAGGCCGGGCACCACGGCGGCACGCAGCACGCCGCTGCGGCCGCCCCCGCCCCCGCCGCCGCCGACACCCGGCACGGCAGCCCCTCCGCCAGCGGCAGCTCCGGCCGCTGCTCCTGCGCCCGGCATTGCCCCGCTGGCGTGAGCGCTAGGGGCATGGTAGCCGGCCCCCTGGTGTCGCTGCTGGCCCCCGCCCCCGCCTCCACCCCCGCCTCCGCCCCCGCCTCCGCCTCCGCCCCCGACGCCCAGCTTGCGGCGGTACCGCCTGGCAACGGAGGCAATGATCTCCTTTCCCTGCACGCCAAGCAGATGAGGCAAACAAGGGCATTCAGTTGCAAGCCCGACGGTGCAGCCCCAACGGGCCCATGAGCACTTCAACCTAGTTTGTGCACCGGACCACGTGCCAGGACCACGTGCCGCAACCGCCACAGAAGCGCGACCCCGCCTGACCTTTGGGAAGGCCACCTCGCCCGCCGCCGTCTCCGCCGGCCCCCGCCGCTCCCCCAGCCTTGCCTCCAGCAGCGCCAGCTGCAGCAGCAGCGCCTCCCGCAGCCGCCCCACCGCCTGGGCCGAGAGGTGCAGCGCAGTGCTGGGCAGCGGGCTCAGCACAGAGCCCTGCTGCTGCTGCTGTTGCTGCTGGGCGTGTTGATAGGCCTGGTGCGGCGGCGGCTGCGGCAGCTGGGACAGGGGGGTTGGCTGTTGTGCGTGTTGCTGGTGGTGGATGTGTTGGTGTTGCTGCTGCCGGGCCTGGCGGTGGTGGCGGGCTTGATGGTGCGTGTGGTGCTGGTGGTGGTGCTGATGCTGGGCGGGGGCGGTTGAGGTTGAGGTGGCGGCGGCGGAGCCCTCCTGCCCAAGGTGCGCCTGCTGCGGGGGTGCGGCTCCCCTGTCCAGCTTTGCGTCCCACAGCACACCCTGCAGGACAGCAGGTAACGCACGCTCATGCATGGACGGACCCACGACCAAACAGCCAGCGACCCAGACCCTAATGGTGCTGCGCTCCACTTTTTGCGCACCAGGTTGACCAGCGACCCAATTGCACACTGAACAAGGGGTACGTCTATCGCACGCCTTGTAGGCAGTGGTGCAGGTGCTGTCTTCGGACCACCCACATTCCGCGACGGCTCGTCTCGATCTCGCCCCTCACCTGCAGCCTGTTGAGCACGGCGGCGTACCTCCCCCACAGCTCCGGCCTGGTCTCCACGCTGCACCACTGCATCAGCGTGAAGGCGCACCACACGCCGAAGCTGATCAGCGAAGCGGGGCCCAGCACGCACCACGCGCTCATGGTGGGCGTGGACGTGGACGTGGCTATGGCTGTTGTGTGCACACCCGTGGGCGGGGCTGTGGGTGCGCTTGCGGGTGGGGCCGTGGAGGCAGCTGGCCAGTTGGTAGCAGAGCTGACAGCAGTGTTACTGCTGTTGGGGTCCAACAGCGGGATGAGCAGCTCGCTGTGGGCCTTGTCGTGGTGGTGGTGGTGGTGGTGTAGCTTCTGGCGGGTGAGTTGGGCATGGGGCTCGTTTGGCGTGCCCACATCATGCGCTGCGCCGGGCGGCCCAGGGCCCTGGCCTTGCCCTGAGCCCAGCAGCCAGCCTGCCTCCAGCCGGGAAGCAGCTGCTGCGGCTGCAGCGGTGTCGGACGCTGCTGACGGCTGGCTAGCTGCTGTCCCGCCCCACCAGGTGCGCTTTGCAGGCAGCTGTGGGTGGCTGTGGGGCGGTTCTGAGGCCCCGTCACCACCTTGCGCTACGGGTCCCAGAGGCCCACGGTGCGCCAGGCCCCGGCTGGCGGGGGCGGAGGCTGAGGTGGCTGTTGGCAGGCCGCTCCAGCCGCCAGAGTGCGCGGAAGGTAGTGTAGGGTCCTCTACAAGGGGGGTTGGGGCCGGCCCCTGCTCGGCGCGTGCGCGCGCCAGCGCGATGGGGGTGGTGGCCAGCAGCTTTGACCGGTCAACGCTGCTGTCGTACGTGCCCTTGCACAGCGCCTGCGGACCAGGACCGAAGGCTTTCCTGCCTCAGCAGCTGCACATGCCGCAGTCGGGACGTATGTACTGCTACGCGTTACTTAAAGCAGCTCTCCAAATTCACAACAGGACTCATCGCAGGGGGCAAGCAAGAGGTGGTGGCCCTCCCGCGTGAAGTACTCGTTCAGTCCCCGTTGGTCTTATCCTACTATTCCCTGTTCTTCTCCCTTGCCAGCGCCCACGCCGAACTCGCTACACAGCCCCTACCTGCAGCCTCGGGAAGTCCGCGTTCCGCGCAGCTATGACGATGGACCTGTGGTACAGAAAGGTGTGCCCCGCCGGCCCCAGAGACGCCACGGCGTGGCCCTCCCCCGCCTCGCCTGCGTCCCCTGTCTGCCCGGCCTGCTGTGGCCCCTCCTGCGGCAGCAGCTGCAGCGGCCAATGGCCCCACATGGCTGCCGCCACGCCCCCCAGCTGCTCCAGAGCTAATACACACCGCTGCACGGCACCGAACAGTTGCTGGCTGCAGCCCATGCACAGGTGGCTGCCGTCTGCGGGCAAGAGGGTTTGTTGAGCTTTAGTTTCAGGGGCAAACGTGGGACGAGGGAAGGCTGGGTAAAAGCAACGAGGCGCACGATGCAGACAGGGGATGTGCCAAAAGGCTCTAGGACCGGTGGCAACAGTCACGTGCCGGGTAAGCTCACGCACATAGTCCTCAAACGGCATCAAGAGGCCCCGAAAGGTCCCGAATTTACCTGTATGGCTGCAGATGAGCGGAGAGCCCAGATCGCCGCCCTCGGCATCGCCAAAGCCACCGGGCCCCGGCACCCGTCCTCCTCCCTTGCCTCCTGCCCCGGCCGCGCCCTCCTGCCTCCCCCGCGCCTCCGCGTGCTGCCCGTGCCCCTGTCCCTGCCCCTGCCCGCCGCACACAGCCTGTCCGTGCGAGTTGTAGAAGGTGGACCAGAACTCTTCCAGCAGTAGCGCGGCTTGCTTGCGCGTCCCACGGGTCACAGGGTGGGCTGGGCGGCTGGCGGCGCCGCCGCTGCCTCGCCCTTCGGGGGCGGCGGCATGCGCAGCAGCTGTGTCAGCACCTGCATCTACGTGTTCAGGAGCAGTGTAGGAGGCTACATCTGATGCGTCGGCGGCAGCAGCGGGTGCAGCCCCATGGAGGGAGGCGGATGAGGTGCTGCCAGGGGACGGCGGCAGCGGCAGCGACTGACGGGAGGTGGTGCCGGGACCCTCCGTGGCTACGGGCGAGTGCACTGCCGCTGCGCCCATGCCCGTCACCGACCCTGCGGGAGACGACGCCTGCTGAGCAGCTGCCGCTGTTGTGGTCCCCCGTACGTCGTCCCCCGCGTCGGACCCAGACGCAGACACCGACTCCCACTGCTGCAGCCACCCGCCTGACCCGCTGCCTGCTAACCCACGCCCGGAAGGCGTCGTACGAGCCGCTGCGGCCGCCGCCGCCGCCCCACTGCCGCCGGTGCCACGTGGTGGCGACGCCACCGGCGCCCACCTGCCTTCGCTGCCCGCCCCTGGCCGTACGGTCTCCCTCCCCTGCGGCTGCGGCGACCACGGCAACGGCAGCGGTTGCCCGCCTGACCCGCTGACCCGAGCCCCACGCTCGTCACAGCTCGACCCATCGCTGTCGTCTCCGTCCGAACTCAGCCGCAGCAGCCGCGGTCGGGGAGGGGCGTCCGGCAGGGCAAAGGTGCCGGGCGGATGCTCCCCGACCCACCAGGGCATGTCTGCCAGGGCCTTCACCTCCGCAGGGGCTGGGAGCGCTGGTAAGACAGGTACGGCAGTTGTGGGGCGAGCTGCTGCGGCTGCGGCTGCGGCGGCCACGGCGGGACTGATGGTATAGCCCCCAGCGCCGCTCCCGCCCATAGCCCAGGGGCTGCGCGGCCCCCCGGTCCAGCCCTCCGCCCAGCTGCGCGGACTGAATGGCATCTCAATGGTGCCGTACAGGTCGTACACCTGCCCGTAGTCCGCCGGCGACGGTATCACCCACGGGCGGTGCTGGAACAGCGGCGCTCCCGCTGACCACCAGTTGCCACCGTCCCCGCTGCCCCTCCCACCGCCAGCCCCATCACCCGCCCCCTGCGGATGCTGCTCCTGCCTCCCGCCAGCGCCCGCGGCCCCTTTCCCGCTGCCTCCAAAGCCCCCCGCCGTACTCTGGCCGTACACCTTGGCAGCTTCGCCATCCGTACCGCCGTGCGGATCGTAGCCGCTGAGCGCATCGGACTCCTTGGAGTCACGCTCCTGCTGCTGCTGCTGCGCCGCTGCCGCGTCCTCGCCCACGCGCAGCGGCGTGACGATCATCCACAGCTGCAGCGCCAGGAAGGCGGAGGCGGCCAGCAGCAGCAGCAGCAGCCCCGCCAGGCGCAGCGGGTCCCTGAAGGCCATGTCGGCCATGTGGTCCAGCCACAGATCCAGAGGGCCGTCCTTGTCCAGCAGGCCTGGAGGACATTACAAGGTAAACACTTTGACACGCAGCACGACGCCCTTTAACAACACAAAGCATCATAGTGCCGTATGCCTGTTGCCCTGTTCTCAGCGCCCAGGCTGTCTACTTACAGCGCGCCCACCCCACGTATTCTAAGAGTACCGGCTCCTCACCTCTTCCCGAGGACACCTGCGGCAGCAGCTGCGTGACGAACAGCCCCAGGTTGGCCACGAACACCAGCCCCGCGCAGCACCACGCGGCGCCAGCCAGCAGGCGGCTGCTGGCGTGGGGGCCCATCAGCGCGCGGCTGCTGGTGGCCTTGATGAGGGGGACCAGCGTCACGGGCAGCTGCAGCGCCAGCACCACCTGCGCGATGAGCAGGAACCTGGGGGCCGGGGAAGAAGGGGAGGAGATGACGGAAAAGGGACAGGACGGTCGTAGGGGCTAGTGCAGGACAGTTATAAGCGGGAGAAGTGGGGTGATTGGCGTCTAGCTACTACGTCAACTGTGCTCTGCGTACTGGTCGCAAAAAGCCACGAGAGCTGCGGGCCCGAGTGCCGTTCAATTGGACAATCGCTTACTTGTACGTCCCGCGGTCTCCGTACGCGTACTGCAGCACGGCGGCGGGGATGATGGCGGCTGTGCGCGTGATGAGGCGGCGCAGCCAGGTGCTGATGTGGATGTTGAGGAAGCCCTGCAGCACCACCTGGCCGGCGATGGTGCCTGGAGGGCAGGGGGATACGAGGGCGTGGGACGGGAGGCGAGATGTGGTGAGTCGTCAAGGCAGGGCAACCATAACACGTCCCACATCATTTGCCTAGACCACATCATTTGCCGGTACTTGCCAAAGAGAACCGTGCTGCATATAATACGAGAACGCTGTGGACCGCCATGTGAGGTAGAGCGACATTTTCCGTGCCCCTGCCTGCGCTGTGAGGCACACCGTCGGCCTTGCGCTAAGCCAAGGACGCATCGTCCGCTTTAAACACCTCGCCGCGCTGGGCTTACCCAACGCGCCCTTAGGCACCGCCCCCACATATAAAGAACATGCACCCACCTGTGAAGGTGGACAGCTGCCCCGCACACAGCAGCGCCGTGCCGAATGCTGCCGGGGCTATAGAGGAGCTGAGAGTCTGCTCCATTAGGTCGTGCGCGTCCTGTAGCGTGTGCACCACCACGCCTGGGGAGGGGGAGGGGGAGGAGAGGGCAGGCAGCAGTGGGCGGACATGGATGTTAGGTAGAGCACAACTTGGGTCAACGAGGATGTGTATGCTGTTCAATGCTGGAGATTACGTCTGCCATCACCCCCGCGTGTGACACTGTGCGCATGTCACATAGCGCACACAGCGGCCGGGCAACCCGATCCCAGCGCCTGCGTCTGAAGGCATAAGCAGCCTCTGCTTGCCGTACTTGCCACACCCACCCGCTGTGTGGAAGGTGGCTGCGGACACCAGCAGCACCGCTACGTTGATGACCAGCGCCACGCCCAGCGCCGCGCCAATGTCCAGGAAGTTGTACAGGCACAGCGCGCGCACGCTGTGCCGTGCAGCCGCCGGGCTGCCGCGCGCGCCGTGCTGCTGCGCGCCGCTGTTGACCACCAGCGCGCTGTGCAGGTAGAAGTTGTGCGGCATGACGTTTGCGCCCAGCAGCGACACCGCTGTGTACACCGAGTCGCGCCGCAGGCGTGGCATGAGGCCGCCCACCACGGCGCGTATGGGGGGCCTGGATACGACCAGGTCGACCAGGAAGCAGACCACTACCACCCCCAGGAGGCCCACGGTTAGGCCCTCGGACTTTTTGACCCCCTGGGCTGGGACTAGGAGGAGGAGCAGCAGGGCGTCCAGGGAGGTCATGACGATGCAGGGCAGCAGCGGCCAGCCCAGCAGCAGGTTGAGGCCGATGGCGGTGCCTGGGAGTGGGACAGGGGGTCAGGGGAAAGGGGTTTGGAAGGCAGGGAGAAAGGGTAAGAAGGGTGTGCTAGGTGTGCTATGGCGAAGGAGGTGTGAGGGATGCGGTGAGTGCGGTGCGCAGGCGGTAGAGGGAGGTGACGGCCTCCGTCGTTGTGGTGGTGGTGGTGAGTAGGGAGCAGGCGACCCGTACAGCACATGCGTACACGCAGGCCCTCTCACCCAGCAGCATGGTGAGATCCAGCGCCACGATGGATATCTCGCACAGCACCCACAGCAGCGCGCACACCTGTGCGGCAGCAACAGGGTGCGCCACCGTCAGCGGCAGGGGGCACCGCAAAGTCAAACGCCAGTCAGGCCATGCTTCAAGGCAAACAGCGGTCGTAGTGCAGAGTTATGCCCTCCAACCGTCCAGCAGCCCTCGTCCGCCGCCCACGTCCGACGGCCGCACTATGTCGTACACACTCACGTAAGGCATACCGGTGCAGGGTAGTCATGCCCGCAAGCCCAGCCCTTGGGCCCCGCGCGGCAAGCCCAGTGACCCGCACACCCACGGAGTCCTGCACTCACCGGCGGCGGGTACGACTCGCGGCAGACCTGCGCCAGGTGCTTCCCCGTCACGATGCCCAGGCGGGCCGCGAGCGTCTGCAGCAGGATGGCGATCAGGTTGGACGCCACCACCACCCACACCTGGGAAGGGGTACGCGTAAAACGCGAGAAACCGGGGAAGGGGGCAGGAAAGTGGAGGTGCAGAGCTCGATGAGAGAGGTTTGGGAAGGTAGTAGGTATGGGGGGAGGAGGCTGGGGGGACATGGCACTGGGCAGTCTTTGCCTTTGGGCCCCACGCCTGGCCCCTGGCAGCAAGCTGTACGCACGGAGTCTGGTGGTTGGGCACATCAGCAAGCACGCGTAGTGGCCCGGTTTGGGTTATCTGGGCAGCGTTTGGGGATTACGCGGGCGACTGAAAACCCTATAGCGCCGCCGCTTGACGCTCAGTACCCTAGGACTGGCTGCTGCGGCCCCTGTGCATTTCCCCCGCCCCACCAGCTCGTAACCGAAGCGCGAGCCCGCCTCGATAGCTGTCGCCCAGTTGCCGGGGTCCACCAACGCCACCTGACGGGCCCATGGCAACGTGCGGGTGGGTAGTGTCAACACGCCCCGCCAAGCTGGGGAGTCCGCATGCGAGGGCAAAGTCAAGCGCTGGTGGCAGTGAAGCAAAACCCTACCGAGACAAGGAATGCAGGGCCCATGATGCGGAAGGCATCTAGCCATGACAGCGATGCCATGATTCCCCACTGCAGCAGTCGGCGAAGGTTGGCGACGAAGCCCCTCAGGGCGGTCTCTTGTTTCTGTACATTACCGCTACAAAGATATTTCAAATGTCTTTACTGTTATGCTAGGTATCGTGCTGGGATAGGAAAGGGCATCCCGAGCATTCGGCTGCATCGGCATCGGCTCTAACCCACACATTTCGCCAATAACAGCACGGCGCACTGATTTGGCGTCACACAATACAATAACAGTCCGTCCTTTTCATCACCTACCACATTTAAGCCAAAATGCAGCTCTCGCGCGTGCCCACACAGCTGACGCGCCCTGCCGTAGGCGCTCGCTCCATGCCCCTGGCGCTGCCCCGCCTGGCTACTCGCCGTGACATTCGTGTATGCTCTACGCCAGAGACTGATACTGATACCCAGTTCATGAGCGAGGCTGACAGGAAGAAGGCTGAGGCCGAGCGTCTCCGGGCCGCAGAAAAGTTTATGGTCATTGGTTCCGGCCAGGCGACGTGCAAGGGGTGTGGCTACGAGTACTCCCCGGAGAAGGGTGACCCTGACTTCCCCGTTCCGAAGGGCGTGCGGTTTGAGTCCCTCCCCGATGACTACGTCTGCCCCATTTGCGGTGCGCCAAAGGACAAGTTCGAGTCCCGGATGAAGGTCGTTGCTGGTTTTGCTGAGAACCAGAAATATGGCTTCGGTGGAAACTCCATGACTGAGGGCCAGAAGAGCTTGCTCATTTACGGTCTGCTGGCCGTGGCCATCCTGCTCTTCCTGTCCGGCTACGCCCTGGAGTAAAGCTGGAGGGAGCGGGACGAAGGAGCGCTGGGAGCTGATTTAGCACCACTGGAGGTGTGTGGTGGCTGGCGGGTTACCAGATGTGGAGCAGGTGGTTTGTGGGTTACTGGGAACGTGGCAGGCCCGAGTGGGCAAACCCACATGGTTGCGCGTTTTGGTGTGACACGGGGCGACAACTGGTATTGGAGTGTGATAAGTTGACACACTGGCCTCTTGAGGAGGCTGTTGATGCGCTGGGTACGCGCCTGCTGTTTTGCTCCCAGCTGTGGGTTGTGCGGCCAAGGTGTGAAGGGCGTACGGAGCCGACAGTGGTGGCGGTATCATTTTTGCGTTTCGAGTGCATTGTCCTTACTGACAGCAGCGTTCCGTTTTTGCGTTTCGAAGGAAGCTGCGTAGGGCTGAGAGGAGACATAAAAGCGATCGTAAGGGTGAGCCTTGTGGGTCTCGTGTGAACGCCGCTCGCCCCAGGTGTGGGGCCACGCAATGATCAAGACGAGTTTGTGAATGCAAAATTGAGTGCGGCAGGTTGCATATTGTGCAGATGCATGAATGGGGGCCGGAAGACGTCCCCTGCACGGTCGGCATGAGCCGTTCCAGACGCTGGGTCAGGGGGGGGTTTGTAACGATTGAGACAAGCAGACGCAGGGCTGTGTGCTGTGTGCCGTGCCAGTACGCATGGGTCACAGACTGGTCGCATGGGTTCGCATGGGCCTGCATGGGCTGACAGAGTGCACGGCCTCAGCCACATATGCAGCGTGCAGTCCAGCGTGTGGGTTCATTGCAGTACCTGGGGAATTGAGACGCCTCATACAGCTTTGCAGCGTGGTGGACCAGGGTGGACGCAGCGACTGTGCGCATACCGTATCAGCAATTGGGTGTGTTTGTGCTGGTTACCGTAGTGTGATCCAGTGTTACACTGTCGACAAAAATCGGGGGTTCATAAGCAGACCGAGACACAGCGACGGCCTCTCGTTAGTGTGTGCCCCAGAGTAATGGGACCTGAGCCCACTTTTTTTTTTTTTTTCTTCGTGAGAAGGACTAACAGTCACGGCTTGCGGTGGGCCGCTTACTACGCAGCAAGAGCTGGCGCAATGAGACGTGCAGTCGGAGGTCAGCAGACAGTGGACCAGGGTCTCCGGTATCGCGGTATAGCTTGAGAATCAACAAGCAGGCCCCTGGTTGTCAGCCCCCTGCCCTCCCTGCACGCCTTGACTGCAAGGTGCAAGCGTGCAACCCCCAGCCTCCTTTGGCCTTTTGCGCTGTGGTGCCTTGACGAATCATGTTTTTCTATACTTGCAGCGGTCGTCTCCGGTACATACACCTTCCGCTTCTGTCACCCTCGTTCCCAGGACGCATGCGACACCCCATTCCCCGGTCAGCACACCAGTACGACACGCCACCAGTGCTGCAGCTAGCTAGCGCCAACATCACAGAACATAAGTGCGCGTCGTTCTAGGTTAGCAAAGGTTCACACTTCCTGGCCCTGGAAATGCTGTCTCGGCGACTAGTCAACTACACGACTCCGGTATGCGGGATTCCTTACAAGCGAATGTCAAACTGATGATCCAGGATAATTGTTGCGGACAAATGAACTTTTATTACACTCCTTGCCATCGCAGAAGGCAGCCTGTCCTCGCCGCGTTGGTGTTCCCGCGCCCTTTGCCCGCGCCGTCGCTTCCAGGTACAGTACTGTACACCGAGGCCATCGTGCCTGGCCCGTGTGCTTGATGCCCGACGCAACCCATCCGCAAAGTGCACTCCCTGTAGGCGAACTAAAGCTGTGAGAAACATGCAGGCACTCCTTCATGGCTCCGCTCCAGCCCACTGCTTGTCCTTGTTGCCGTGCAGGGGCCTTGTGCGCGTCATGGCAGTCCACCTCACGGCTACCGTCGATACCTACCCCACAAAGCTCGCCGAGTGGGTCAACAGCAGCACTTGTGCGCTTATCAAGACTAACCTGGCGCGCGTGTCTGTGCCACAGCGGGCGGGACCTGCCTCCTGCCTGGGTTGCTGAGGCCCTCCCTTCCACGGCCCACAGGATGGGCGGCTGGCCTACGCCTGCCCTCTGTGCACAATCAAACACACGTGTCGTAACTCTTCGTGTCCTTGCCTGACCGTAAAGTACAATGCCGTCAATGTTACCGCTGTGTCATGCTGTCTGTTTGCCAGGCTGCAGAAGGCCCCCGGCCCACATTTCGTGGTCTTCTCGGCTGACAACGGTGCGTGTGGACCCTGGGTGCAGTACATGGCTAACACGCGGGATGGGGACCGTCCCACTACTGAGCTGCCGAGAAACATGACGTGTGTGCACCGGCTGCTAGCCACCCTTCAGTCCGACCCTCGGGGACACCTCCTCGCAAGTCCCCAGTGCATGGCAACGAACACGCCCGCACCCCTGCACACAGTGTGTCCGCACCCCTGCACACAGTGCCTGTCCGCACCCCTGCACACAGTGTGTCCGCACCCCTGCACACAGTGCCTGTCCGCACC
>VFQN01001989.1_pt1 | contig 32660 bp, 51 predicted proteins | sample 3512371 | NCBI WGS metagenome assembly VFQN01 (sample SAMN10412370, study PRJNA504923) | tailings metagenome | isolation source: Replicate 2 from Balatoc abandoned mine | place: Philippines: Itogon, Benguet | collected 2017-08-28 | reverse complement strand
GGTGGCCCCGGTAGCGGCGCAGCGCCATGGACGCGAGGTAGGCCGCGCCGTTCGAATCCATGGTGTACCGCTGGCTCGCCACAGGCACGGATGACCCGTCGCCCCCACCGCCGGCCCCACCCTCGCCACCCCCGCCTCCGTCCCCGCCGCCGCCACCGCCGCCCCCACCAACCTCGCCGGGCCCATGCGGCGCCGAAGCTGCCACCGCCAGCTTTCCCAACCGGAGGAAGATGTCCGCACCCGAGCGCCGCTTCCGCTCACGAAAGCTCAGCGCATGCGCCAGGGACAGCAGCGGAACCACCTCCATCCGCATCACACCGCTGCCTCCCTGCCCCGCCCCTCGCCTGCTGCCACCGGGTCCCATGCTAAGCTCCTCGCCGCCCTCCTGTAGCCATTGGGACTCCAGGTCCTCATCTGCTGCCAGGGGCTGCATGCCGTACGACCGGCCGCCGTCTGCCATACACAGCAGCTGGAGGCCGGCGGCCGACGCCAGGTAGGTGGCGCAGGGGCCCCCGAGTACGGCATCCCGTACATCCCCCAGGCCAAGGCGCACTAGTTCCTCGGCCCACTTCTCGTACATGCCCACGAGGCCCACAACCAGCGGCATGTCATCGGACCGGGCTCGATGCGTTGCGTTCCAGAGGTGCAGCACGCCGCGTGCCACGTGTTCAAATACGGCGCTGCCCGGAAGCGCCTGCCGCAGCAGCCCCACAAGCGTATCGCTGCTGCTGCCTCCGGCTCGCGGACTTTGCCCGCTGCCACTGCCGCTGCCGCCATTGCCACCGCCTTTCGCGCACGCATGGCCGCTGCCGCTGCCGCTGCTGCTGCTGCTGCTGTTGACGGCGGAACTGCTGGCGCTGCTGTTTGAGGTTGCCGCCAGCACCCCTCCCTCCCCTGTTTCACCCCTGCTTGCGTCTGGCTCTTGGCCGTCATCCAGGCGACCGAACAGGAAGCCAAAGGCCTGCAGTACCAGGATGGCGCAAGTAGCCACCTCGCCAAGCGCTTCCATGGGGCCCTCCAGCACGCCGGAGCCGTGCGGCCCGCTGCTGCTGCTGCTGCTGCCGCCCGCCGACGCCGCCCGCGCTGCCGCAGCCAGCCCGGCGCCCCCCGGCATGGGCGCTGTGTCGGCTTGCGGTTGTGCGTGTTTGCCGTACTGGGGCTGTGCCGCGTTCAGGCGCTCCACGGCGTGGGCTAGGTTGCGGCTGCACGCCTGCAGCGTGTGCATGCGGAGGAGCGTGCACGCCAGGCGGCTGGACTGCTCCACGGGACCCAGGTGGAAGAGCTTTCCTAGTACGGCCAGGCAGTGGCTACGCAGCCCTATGAGGCGGTTTTTCAGTGTTTGCCGGGGCGCGGCGAATGTACCTGTAGCCTGCTTGCCGCGTGCCTCGGCAGCCGGTGATGCAGTGCCGCCTGAACCGTTCGACCCAGATCGCTGGCTGTGTATGTGCGTTGCGGAAGGTGCGGCTGGTGGCAGGCCGCATTGCCGCTCTTCGCAAGGCAGCCAGGTGTCGCAGCCCGGCCAGCGCAATAGCAGTGCCGTAAGTTCCAGGATGCCTTGGCACAGGGTTGGCGCTCTTGTCAGCAGCAGGTTGGCAGTGGTTTCGCCGGAACGCGGCAGCGCCTCTACATGGCCAAAAGGATCTGTGATATCAGCTTCCTTTTCGTACAGACTCAGCTGCAGGGCGTTCACCACGGCTTCAAGCCGAATGAACGCAGGCGAGGTGGACAAACGCCAAGCGCCGTTGCCCTCGGGGCCCTGGAGCTCAAGGTCCTCACGCAGTATGGAAATAACATTCGCGAAGTCGTGCGTCGTGTCTCTGGCCAGCTGGCGAAAGTTAACGGTCGAGGCGCCATGGCGTGGCGCATGGGTGAACATATCAGGCCGTTATTGCAGCGCAAATGCTTGAAATATGTGGGTTGGTAAGGATTCGTTGGTAATGTAGCGCGCCGGTCACAAGTCAGCGCTTACGGCGGTAGACAGGCATGTTCGGTTGCCTTCATTGCCTGGGTCCCTTGCCACCCAAGTCTTTTTCAAATGCGCGCGCACAACAATCTGCGACAGGAGTGGCAGCCCTTGCGGGAGCTTAACTCGCACAGGACGATGCGACCACGAGCACCTCCCCCCTGGTTGCCGTGTGCAGCCACGCGTGTTTTAGGTGTCTCTTTCCATGCATCAACCAGCACAAAACTAATACAATCAAGTACTTGGATAATACCTAAGCATCGTTCATGCTAAGCATGAGTCCTGTGCTGTCCTGCCGCCCGTGCCTTGCAAATCCGTGCCCCTGCTCCGTGCACAAACCCCCAGCAGTATGCCCCCGGTACTGTCCTGCCGGGTGGGTGCCCCTGCATGGACCTTGCGTGCCACCTATTGACCATGAGTATTGTCCCATGGCTTCGTACGTGATGCTGAACTGCTGACATGCTCACTTCTGGGCACTAGCACGGGGTTGAGGCAGAGGCAGCCCCCTCCCTAGTCCCAAGGCAGCAGCCGCATCGCAGCGGTGATGAGAGAGCACACACTGGCGGAGAAAGGCCATGCCGTGTGTGTGCTGCATGAACAGCACCCATGGGCGTTTGTACGGCAGCAGGCGCTTGCCGTACAGTTGTGTGCCACCGCGGTGCCTGGCACTGTGTGGCTGCACTAGAGCTGGTGCGGCTGTGCGTGCCGGGGGCCTAGCAGCTGCATGAGGAGTGTGGGGTGGCAGGGATGGGAGACTGGGCTGGGGCAGTGGTCTGTGGCGCAGTGGGCTGTGGCGGAGGTGCGGCGGGCGCTGGGGCCGAGGTACCGCAAGGTGGAGGGGGAGGATGACATGTGGCGCCTGGCGGACGCGTGGGTGCTCGTGGATGGCAGAGGGTTGAGGCGCATCTCCAACTAGGTGTGGAGCAGCAGCTGGCACCTAATGACTGTGCAGGTGGTGTCACAAGCCAAGGGGCACACGTGATCCGGCGCCGTCCGGGTCATCCTGGTGGCAACGCGGCGCTGCGCATGTACCGTGTGTAGTAGGATGTTGTGTAGAGGTGTATAAAGCGAGAAACAGGGCAAAGTAAACGAGGGATACCACGGAGCTGCGTATCCCTGCTCGGGGCAGAAGGCTCGGGGCCTGGGCTTGGGGGCTAGGGGCCAGCCTGGCCCGGCCAGGGCATGCCGCAGGGGATGGGCTAAGCCAGCGTTTGGGCTGCATGGCATCATGGACTGGCAGCCGGCACTGCTATGCTACGTAGCAGTCCCCAATTTCTGTTACCCATAATATTGACGCGTTAATCCCTTGGCAGCCGTCTTGACCTTTGCCGCCGAAACGCATTTCCTTAATCACCTCGGAACGAGTGCAACAACGGTAATTAGTTCAGCTTTGATTTTACAATACCTCAGTTCCTTGACTGAACAGCTGCATACTGTTCCCTTGACGATCGAGGGCTACGCGCTGTGCTCGCTACCAAGTGCTGACCAGACGCTAAATAAAACAAATGGACGAGCTTTCATATCGGTAAAGCTCTACAGTCGAAAGCAAAGCCCCAGCGTCGTCCAAACAAACCCGCTCAGCCCATTCCGGGGTCTGCGAGTCATCAACCTCCTCAACTAGACAATGGGAGACCGCTTTCAACCGCAGTACCCTCGGCCGCGAGGTGGCTACGGCGGAGGGGGCGGTGGCGGTCGCGGCGGGCAGGGCAATGACCACCATGGCGGGGGCTACCGCGGCGGGGGCCGCGGCGGCCGCGGCGGGGGCGGAGGATGGCACGGCGAGGGGCGGGGCGGTCGCGGGGGCGGCCACAGAGGGGGAGGCGGGGGTGGTTACCACCACGGCCACGGCCATGGGGGCCACGGGCGTCACGATGGCGGCCGCGGTGGGGGCCCTGGGGGTGGCGGCGGCGGGCCGGGTGGCGCCGGCTACCAGCGCAGCTTCATCGGCAAGCGTGGGCGTGAGGACGACCCCGCGCAGCCGCCCAAGCTGAGCCCGCAGCACGTGCTGGTGGCCAAGCTGCTGGGCGTGTGCGACAGGAACACGGTGGGTTAAAAAGCACGGGGCGTGGTTGTGGGCGTGGTGGCGGCGGTGGTCAGGCAGGAACTTGGTACAAAGGAGGACAGACAAGCAAGATTATTGATACTCACGGTGCACTCTCTCATTGACTGTTACACTGGTACGCTGTGCACATTCCGCAGGGCTCTGCGCGCGACACGTGGTCCGACGACCGCTTCTTCGACGACCTGCTCAAGAGCTGCCGGCGGGACCTGGAGCACGGCGGCGACAACGTGGCGGCGCTGCTGGTAGAGGCGGCGGTGGAGGTGTCCTTCAAGACACAGCACTATGCGCTGGTGCTGGGTGGGTAAACGGGGGGCAGGTGGTGGGAGGGAGGGTGCGCATGGGGGACAGGGTGTGGTGGAAGGGGGCCGGGGGAGCATGGGCCGGAGAGTGGGGTGATGCAAGTGGGTGCACGTGGGAAGGGGGAGTGGCGTGACATGAGTAGGGGGGTGGGGTGGTGCGAGGTAAGGGTGTGCAGCGCGCACGTAGGTAGGGGAGTTGGCGGGTTGGGAGCGGCGCGCAGCTTGGGCGAGGGCACGGAGTCAGCGGCGGTCAGCGGACAGCCGGCGAGGTTGTATGCTTGTTGGCAAGGGGTCCACACAGGCACCAAGCGGCGAGCGTGGGTCTCCCCCTGCGCTCAAGGTGCCGATACTTATGCTGCATCCAGGCTGCACCTGTGTCTTATCCTCATCGGGGCCGCGCTGCTCTCAGCGCGGTGCAACCCAGCCGCGCACCCCCACCGCCATCCAAGCAGCTAACACACACACACGCCCCTTCCCGCCTGCTGCGCGCTGCGCCCTCACAGGCATCCTCCACAGCGAGCGCCCCGACTTCTCCCGACGCATCGTCACCACCGTGCTGTCCGACCTGCGCGTGTGCCTGGCGGCCGAGCAGCCGCCGCAGCAGGCGCAGCAGCAGCCCGGGCCGCGGCCCACATACCGCGCCAAGCAGCTGCTGCGCTTCCTAGCCGCCCTGCACGCCACAAACGTCGTCCCGGCTGCATGGATCCTTGCCGCAATGGGCAACATCGTCGACGCGGCGGCAGGGGGCCTGGCGGAGGCGGCGGAAGCCGCCGCCGCCGCCGGCGCGCCCGACGGCGGCGCTGCCGTACAGCCGTGGTCCGACTTTCTGGTGTATGCCGTACTGGCGGCGCTGCCGTGGTGCGGGAAGGAGCTGGCGGCCGCGGGGGAGGTTGGCGGAGGCGCGGAGGGCGAGGGGATGGAGGGGGAGGGTGCGGGTGCGGTAGGGGAGGGCGCGGGAGGGTGCAGCAGCCTGGACGCGCTGCTTGGCAAGGTGGAGGCGTACATGGGGCAGCGGCCTGTGGCGGTGGACGAGGCGCTGCGGCCCATGTTCGGGGCCAGGAGCGAGGAGGACCTGGCGGCAAGGTGAGGGAAGTGTGGGGTAGGGGTTGGAGAGTGGAGGAGGCGGGCGTGGGCTAAGCTTCAGCGCTTCTCAGCAAGGGACACTGTTGGTTTAAGTGGAGCATGTATGCACAACTGGGCTGCGGAAAGGACTACCAGTCGAGGTTCCGGGTATCAACAGGGTAGAACGAGGCACTTGGGTTTGACGTGGGTTGATGCAGGCATAAGTGCCGCCGTCAGGATGAAAAGAGCTGAAGGGGTCATGGGAGAAGTGGGATGGAGGCGCGGGTCAAGGAGGACCTGGCGGCAAGGTGGGCGCGGGGTCGTGGTGTTGGGGTAACCACAGAGCAGCAAAGCCAGAAGGACTGGAAGCGGGGTTGTTGGGGTGGGGGGTGGGGTGAGGGCATGGCCTGAGCTTGACTAGTGTGCAGCAAGTTCGGATGGATGAGCGTGGGGTGGGGTGAGGGGCCGGCTCGTCCGTACGGCGGCAGGGGGCTGCCCATGCATAGGGCGTCGCGGTACGGCAACAGGATGGAGCGGTGTTGCTGCTGGGGGTTGTGTTTGTCATGCGTACGGCAGTGGGTTCCAGTGGAGGGAGGAACAGCAGGTTAGCAGGTGTGAGCAGTGATTGAGAGGGTGGTTCTTTATCTCCTCCGCAATCCTGGCAATTCTGTTGGAGAGGCAACAAGCCGAGTGGGTCAGGTGACTGCAACCCAACTGTTGGCCTCCGTTCCACGCCCGCAGGTCCGACAGCGGCGGCGCCTCCTTCCTGGGCGAGCTGTGGTCGGCGGTGTGCGCGTGCCGCGAGGGCGGGTGGGACGTGTCGGTGCTGCCCGGCCCCCACGCGCCCTACGCGGCCAAGCTGGCGGCGGGGCGGCCGCTGGAAGGGCTGGAGGCACTGGCGGCACCCGCCTGGCCGCCAGGTGAGGAAGCCGGGGGAGTGTGTGTGCGAACAGAGCAGTACAGCAGTTCGAGATGAGGAAGCTAGGTGGTTAATGCACGGGGCCTTGGTGGTTACTGCATAATGGCGGAAGGTTGGGCGCCGGATGAGGAGTCCCATGGGGTTGGGCGGCGGGAGCGCGGTGGTCCGGGCTTGGGGTATGGTGGTGAAGCAATGCACAGCACGGTGCGCAGGGCTGCTGGTGCCAGACTGGCGGCGCCTAAGTGGGCCAGGCGGCGCCCTCGCCCGTGTGCACTCGCGCGCCTACCGGTATGGCCCCGGCTCACTAGCACCTGTTGTGCCTTGGCCCCACTCGCACACACCCCTTCACCCAGGACTGGGTAAGTATCCGCCGTTCTTCTGCTTCTGCTTTTCAACTCACTTCCTCTTCACGTGGAGGCATCAGCGTTTCCGTTTCCGTGCTTTCCTGACGCCTCACACGGTTGCTCGCGCTTTACGCGTACCCCTTCACCCAGGCCTGGAGCGCGGCCTGCTGCCGCCGGTGGCCGCTGCGCGCGTGCGGTGGTGGTACCCCCCGCGCGGCGGCGTGCGGCTGCTGTCCCGGGAGTACCTGGGCGGCGAGCTGCCGGACCTGGAGCGCCTGCTGGTGGAGGAGTACGTGCTGGACACGCTGACAGCGCTGAGCAGCGACAGGTAAGGGGGCTACGCGTGGGGGCTACGTCAATAAGAAACATTTTGCATGTACATACAGCGGCCGTCCACTATTTCATGCTTGTAAGTGCTGGTGGAGGAGTACGTGCTGAGCAGCGACAGGTAATCGTCAGTCTGCATGGACGAGTTAGTCCATCCTCCTCCGGTTTCCGACCCACCTCTCCTGCCGCACCCCCTCGCGCCCACTGAGTCGCTCCACCAATTGAGTCTACCTTCAAACCAACAAACCTTCCCCACTCTCCTGCCCACCGCCCTCCCCCACCCGCAGGACCGCCTGCGTGCTGACGCTGTCCGGCGCCCTGCCGCACCACCTCACGCCCGTGTTCGGCCAGCAGCCCGGCGCGCAGCCCGGCCAGCAGTCCGCCACCGTGCGCAACTTCGTGGCCGAGGTGCTCTTCTCCCAGATGCTGCGCCTGCCCTCCACCGCCCTCTCCCACGCCGCCTACTGCACCCTGCTCGTCGACCTGTGCAAGGTGCCCGCCTTCCAGTTCGCCCGCGCGCTCTCATCCTGCGTGCGCGAGCTGTTCGGCTGCATGCCGTACCTGGACCCCGAGCTTCGCATGCGGCTGGCGAGCTGGCTGTCGTACCACCTCAGCTCGTTCGGCTACCAGTGGCCGTGGGACCGCTGGCAGTGGGTTACGGAGCGGCCGGCGGCGGACCCGCACAGGGCCTTCTGCGCGCTGCTGCTGCACCGGCTGCTGCGCCTGGCGGACCACCCCGTGGTGGCCAAGGTGTGTATTTTAGCAGTCGTATTTGGGGGTGTGCGGTGTGTTTGGGGAAGGTTAAAGCGGTGTGCCGGCTGCTGCGCCTGGCGGACCACCCGGTGGTGGCCAAGGTGTGTATTAGCAGGAGCGTGCGTGTGCACGTGTGAGTTCGACCGAGTTCCGTTCGGCAACGGCACGGCTTTGTTTTAGACGGGGTAAATCGTGTATGTTCGGTGAAGGGATGGTGCAGTGCAAGGCCTGTTGCGCCTAGCGGACCACTCGGTGCAAGTCAGCGTGCATGTCCGCAGGCGATGTTATTCCTTGCTGACGAAGCCCGGCTCACAAATCCATGGCCGCGGAGCGCAGTAGCACCTTGTTACAGAAAATACTCTTACCCTGTTCCGTAACGTTTGCCAAGGACACAGCTTCGTGCCCTACGGGTTGCCCGATGCGTCTCACGGTCGCCGATGCCCGCTTCACACCCTCCCCCTCCTCGTCCTTCCCCCTGCAGTCCCTGCCGCCCTACTTCCAGGAGCTGCTGGGCCCCGCGCCCGCCGGCCTGCCGCTGCCCGGCAACCTGGCGCACCACCAGCCCTCCGCACAGCACCCCCAGGGCGCACAGGGGCAGCAGGGCCAGGGGCAGCAGCGGCGCGGCCGCGACCGCGACAACGCCGCCCCAGACCTGTTGGAGGACGAGGGGCCCAGTGCCATGGACACAGACGCTAAGACACAGGGGGGAGCAGCGGGTGCGGAGGGCGGGCAGGAGGGGCAGGAGGGCGGCGAGGGCGGGCAGGGGTCCGGGCAGGGCCAGGAGGGGCCGTGGTGGGCCGGGGACGAGCTGGCGGAGTCGGCTGCGCAGCTGGTGACGTACTGCCGGCAGCAGGGCAGCAGCGTGGCGCAGCAGACCAAGGCCAGGAGCCTGCGGCCGGAGCAGGTGGCTGCGCTGTGGAGCGGGCTGGCCAGCGGCTGGGTGGCGGAGCACTGCGGGCAGCTGCTGCACGCCAGGGGGCCGCTGGCGGTGGTCAAGGTGGGGCCCGGGGTCGTGAGGCCGGGGGATGTGGGTGCTTACGGTGGGTCCGGAGACAGGTCCGGGCGGCGGGGACACAGGGGTCCCGGGAGACGTGGATCCGGGGAACGAGGTCCGGGGAACGGGAATGCACAAGTCCACCGAGGAAAGGAAGGGACTGCTGGCTTATGTGGCGGCGGTGGGACGTGGTACCCTTGGCTGCGGAAAGGGTCCAGCCGGGTTAGCGTTGGCGCCCATTGGAGAGGTACCCTTGTCCACCTGTGTTGGTCTCTCCTGCCTCGCAGCTGCAGGCCCAAGGCCGCGTGCCCTGCATCCCTGCTACCTCCACACCGGCCCTCCCCCAACCCACCCTGTCTTCCTCAAGCTTACACAGTTCCCCCGCGCCTCGCCTCCCGCCCCTGCCGGCAGGTGTTCACCACCATGCTTCTGGCCCTGGGCGTCAAGTCCCCCTCCCACCTGCACGTGGCGGTGGAGCGCTACGCGGAGGCGCTGCGCGGCGCGCTGCAGGACGGAGACGCGGCAGCGGCGCTGCACGCCGAGCTGGCGGCGCCGCCGGGCAGCTGGCCGGCGGTGGCGGCGGCCATGGGCGCCAGCCTGGGGCAGGTGGCCATGCTGCAGGTGTGAAGCGATGTAGGGCTGGGGGATCGACAGTATTATGGAACAAAACGGGCTGTGCTGCAGGTGTGTTGTGGGGCGGGGCCGCGGGGACGTGGGTTAAGGTGATAGGGGTACGGGCGGGGTGGTAGTATGTGGTTGCATGTGAGCGCTAGCCTGGGGCAGGTGGCCATGCTGCTGGTGCGTGCGTAGGGGGAGGGGCACGGGCGTGTGGGTGAAGGGGCAGGGGGTACTTTTGTGTATGCCTGTGGGCGGCTGCGTGTGGGGGCCGACCTGGGGCAGGTAGCCATGCTGCAGATGCGTGTGGTGGTGCAGTTGGGCAGGGGAGTGTGCTTGGTATGGGTATGGGCAGGTGTTGAAGGGTCGGTACTGCAGTTCGTGCCAGCGTGTGGGGGCCAGCCTGGAGCAGGGGGCAATGCTGCAGGTACATTTGTGGGGGGAAGAGAAGCGGGTAGGCAAGCCGAGGTGATGGCCAGTATCCTGGATGTGCAACGGCAAAAGTGAAGGCGGCTTGAGTGCAAATTTCCGTACGATCACCCGCCGGCGGCGCCGCAAGACTTAGCTGGGAGTCAGCACTCAGAGGAACATCTCCTGTTCTCTTGCGCACACCCCGGCACACGCCCACGCCCACATCCTCGTCCCTGCCCTTACCCCCGCCCCTCCCTGCACCGCGTTGTACCTCAGACCGTACGGCAGTACCACGGCGACGAGCCGCAGCGCGTGCTGCTGACGGTTGACCGGCTGCTGGCGTTGCACGTGCTGGACGGGCCCAGTCTGGTGGCGTGGGCCCTGGGGGACGACGAGCCGCGGGCGGGGCGGCGCAAGGGGGCCGGCCGCGGTGGGCGGCGGCGGAGCGGCGAGGGCGAGGGGCTGGGCGAGGGGGAGGGCGGCGGCCTGGGCGGCGAGGAGGAGCAGGAGGGCCATGAGGGGGAGCATGAGGAGGAGGAGGAGCGCGGCCCGGACGTGCCCAGCTGCACCGCCAGGTGGGTACTGGAGAGGGTCGCGCGTGGGGGTTGTGGGTGCGTGTTGTGACACGGGTTCGCAGTGGGCCTCGGAGGGCAGGGCCGCGACACCGCGCAGGACCAGCTACCATGTGTCCCGGGCGCCCCTTACCTGCAAACTCGCCTCCGCACCTGTGTCAAACCCCCAATGTAGCCCACCAACTACCTCAGCCTCATTGCAGCCATGCCTTGCTTTTCGTAATGTTGCCACAGTAACGTGCCCGGTCCCGCAATTCTCCCCTCCTCTTCCCTCCTGTCCCTTGCCCATGCCAGCCGCTTCTCCGACCCCGTGCCCTGCTACGGCGTGTGGGAGGCGCTGCTGCACGGCCTGGACCGCCTGCTGCGGCTGCCGTCGGAGCTGCCGGCGGAGGCGGCGGAGTGGGAGCGCCGCCTGGGCCAGCTGCGCGCCGTGCACGCGGGGCTGCTGGCGGGCGTGGCGGCGGGGGCGCCGGCGCTGGAGCAGCGCGAGAGGGACGTCACGGCGCAGGTGGGGGGCGGGGGCGAAGGAGTGCGGGGCGGGGGTGGGCATGCGGGAGTGGTGTTGAAGGTGCAGGGGTTGGTTGCGTGCAGAAGGACTGCGGTGTGATTGTGGCAGCGGGTAAGAGGCGCCTCTTCTTGGTGACACCTTGAAGGAGACACTAGGTGGGGCGAATGGGGCTCCTGCGACGCTGCCCGTCGTGACGGGAGGCATCACGCTTGGGGGAGAAAAAGGCACAAGATGCACAACACGTAGCAGGTGGCCATCGGATGACCCGAGGCCATCGGCCGTTGCGCTGTCCTGAGCTCCGGGTCCTGCCCAAGAGTGCTCATACCGTCATACGCCCTCTCACCGTTCACTTCCTGAGGCCTGCATTGCTGCACGTGTCGGGCACCTCACGCCATGCCCCATGCGCCCCGTGCGCGTCCATACCGCCACAGTCTTCTTCTTTCTAAGCGCCGCTCATGCCCCTCCTCCCTTATACTCTCCCCCATGCTCCCCACCCCTAGATCGACCAGGCGTCCCGCTGCCTGATGGTGGTGGCGGGCCGCATGGAGCGCGCGGCGCCGCAGGCGCAGGACGCGCTGCTGCTGGTGGGTGGCTGGGGGGAAAGGAGATACTTGTTCATCAGTGGAGGGGGCGAAAGAAGTTACTAGAAGGGAGGGAGAGGCGCGCGATGAAGGGGGGCCGACTCGGGGGTGGGTCGCGCTGCTGCTGGTGAGCCACGGGGGCACTGGGATGGGGACCTGTGGCTGTGTCGGTACCGCAGCACTGACTCGGTTCCCTACGTGTCGGCGTGTGTGTGCCGCCGGCCAATGCAAGGGCGCAGCGACGGCTGCGGAGGGCTCCACGAGCGCTTGTAGTGGCAACCACGAATCGACCCATTAGCTCTTGCGTTTTGCAGCTTGCATGCTGCTGTCACAACCTCACTCCCTACTAACTCTCCCCTCCCCTCCCGCCCTCCCCTCCCTTCCCGTACAGCTGTACCTGGGCCTGGTACGGCTAATGAACCGCGCCGCCGCCGACGCGGTGGGCGCCATGACGGACGAGCAGCTGGGGCGGGCGGAGGCGGCGGGCGCGCTGCTGCAGTCGTGGCTGCGGAGCTGCCTGCGGCGCTACGCGGAGGCCACCGCGGGGCTGGTGGGGCGGCTGCGGGAGGAGCTGGGGGCGCACAGGGAGGCCCTGGGGGGCCCGGTGCCGGATGCGTTTGTGGAGGCGCTGAGGGAAGTGCTGGGGGTCAGCCTGTGAGTGGGAGGGGTGGAGTGGAGTGGGAGGGCTAGGGGTTGGCTTGGGGGCATAGGGAAGGGAGGGTGGAGGGAGGAAGGGTTCGGGAGAAGGTGTGGGTTGGTTGAGGGTCGCGGGGAGGTGCTCCGGAGGGCCGCGAGGGTGGCGTGGGGCGACGGCAGAATAGGGCGATATCCGGTGTAGTATAGTTGCTTTATGTTATGGTTTTAGAGTGCAGCTGGCAGGGAGGGCAAGGTTGACGCGCTTGAGGGCTGGGCCGGGGTCGGGCGGAAGGTCCGAAGGTGGGATGCGAAGGGCGCCGTAGTCGGGCCTCTAGGGGCGATGACTGAGAGGTTAAGCGATATGGACACATGCCGATGAAGCGCAACACTGACTTGTGTTACGGAGTACCCTGTTCCTCCTACAGGTGTTGCGGCTTTGGATCGCGCGCGTGCACCTTTTAGGCGGCTGTCCAAGGGGCTCCTCGTCAGAGGGCCATTGCCGGATTTGTAATTGGGCCAGCAATCTGTGATTCATACCATTATGGCTTTCACCTACTGAATGTCAGTTGTTAAATTGCAGAACTTCAGCTTATAAGGCAGTAAAGCCGCAGAACGAGGCCGTTGGTCTCCAGCGACCTACCCCGCGAGAAAAACGAAAAAGCGTCGCGGCATCCGCTCTTCGGGCGCTTTTAGCCCTCGCCGCGACGATGGACGTCTCCTCTGCGGCCAACAGCTGGGTAGACGCCTACTTAGAAGCTCTGGTAAGCCATTTTGAGGACCCCCCCGGTGTAAACGCTTACAGAGCCAGGCTGAGGTCCCGTGGGTCGCAACCCCCCCCCCCAAAGCACTTCTTACCAGTTCTGCCTTTGCTCCTATCAGCCTGCTACATTATTTGCAATAACCATTGGCATATGTGCGCTCGACTGAGTACTCCCGCACTCATTACCCTGGCAGATTAACGCAGGTTCCCGCGAGTCGCTTGCGGCTCGGACGGGAACCCTTCCTGACGCCGTCGACGCCGACCGAGCGCCGGTGGCCAAGTACTATTTGCACCAAATCCTCGCGCTAGACGAGGAGGCGCTGCGTCGCTCATGGACCAAGGTGCGCTTTGGCAATGCTTCGGGCCAAAGGCGCGCGACATGCAGAAGAACAGCGCCGCATTATTGATAATGCTTGCAGCGCACAATTGCACTTTCGGAAGCACCTATTCATACTCGTAGGCTCCAAATTGGTTGCTGGGCCCGTCGCGCGCGTTCCAGAAGCGTGTGCGAGGAAGATGGCCCATTGAGCTCGCTGTGTCAGACCATTCGAGTCTGAGCAGGCCCGTCTCGCAAGAATCTGCAGGCTTAGCGCCTCGGGGAAGCCAGGAACTTGCCAGCACCTGCGCGTACGCCATTATGGCCCCCGTGTCCCCCCAGGCCCACACTGGCCCACACCCGCCGGCACAGGTTGCTGCAACGAGAATGCAGCGAATTCAGGATGCCAATTTTACGAGCGTGACCGCAACACTGACACAGCCAACACGCCATTTCCATTCCGCAGGTTGCCGCCGCCAATCGCGATACCCCCGAGGAGCGGGACGCCCGCATCGAGTACCTGTCATGGCGCGTGTGGGCCATGAAGCGCAAGAGGGCGGCGCTGGCGGCGGCGGCGGCCCGCCGTGCCGCCGCCGCTGCTGCCGCCGGCGAGGACGAGTACATTGGCGAGTACGACGACAGCGATGACCGTACGGTGCCGCTGACTCACCCCATGCTGTACATGGATGACCTGGACGCTAACGCGCTGGAGGTGGGGCGAGGAGCGGGGCTGGGGTGCAGCGGGCGATGTGGGTCAGGGTTGGTGGGCCGAGGAGGGCCTTAAATGGTGTTGGGGGTGCATGACTGAAGTCGTCGGGCGCGCGGAACTTGTAGAAGAGCATGAGGCACAGGGCGCCGTACAGTTGCGTTGATGTGGGTCGAACGCAGCACAGCAGCTGCGCGCCCCCACTGCACCCCGCAACACGGCAGATCAGCTCCGCATCCACCTACCCCATTTTTGGTGTTCAGCAACACTGGCCGTGCCCTGCAACACCCCACACCGCCAATGCCCAACCCTCCACCACCACCACCCCTTGCAGCCCCTGACGGAGGAGGCGGACCACGACCCCTCCTCCCTGCTGCTGGAGCCGCTGTCCGGCGACCAGGCCGCCGTGCCCGACACCGACACCCCCGTGGACCAGTCCTGGGACGCAGTATACCCGGCCACCGCGGCGGCAAAGGCGGCGGCAAAGGCCGCGGCGGCGGCGGCTGGCGGCGGCGGTGGCCAGCAGGTCGCCCGCCGCATCAGCAGCGGCAGCGGCAGTGGCAGCGGCAGCGGCAGCGGCGGCGGCGGCGGCGGCGGCCCCTTCCGCAAGCCGGCGACGCCGCAGCATGCCGACGCCGAGTCTGTGCTGGGTGGGTGGCAACTGGCAAGGGAAGGAAAGGATCTTTATGCTCATCACTGCTGCGGCCCTTGGCCATCGTGTTTGTGTGCGGGCTGTCCCCTGTAGTAGGAACGGTCTCCATGTCTAGTGATCACCTGTCACCTGGCCCCCAGGCGCCCCCTCAACCTCCTCCCGCACCACCGCCGCCGCCACCCTGCCACCCTCCTCCGCCTCCGACTCCTCCGCCCCCACCACCACCCTCACCACCGCAACCACTGCCAAGCAACCCCCCTCCATCTCCCCCGCAGACGACGCCCGCGGCCCCGTCCCTGCACCCTCCGTCAAGCCCGCCCCCTCCTCCCCCCTCTCCGCCCTCTCCCCCCGCGACGCCGCCGCCGCCGCTGCTACACCTTCCGTCGCCTCCGCTCCCGCCGGCGCCGCACCTTCCGTAGCTTCCGGCGGCTCCTCCAGCTCCGCCGCCTCCCCCCTGGCCCCTCCCACGGAGGCCGACCTGGACCTGCTGCTGGGCCGGCCCGGCCTGCCCCGCCTGTACGTGGTGCTCATCTCGCTGCACGGCCTGGTGCGCGGCACCAAGATGGAGCTGGGACGAGACCCGGACACAGGAGGACAGGTGGGAGACTGGGAGTACTGCCCTTCCTTGCACCGCTGCCACGTGCGGCAGCTCTTACCGACGTGCTTGGGTCTTGCGTAGTGACGGACCCCGCCTCGCTGTTGCAGCGTGCCGACGGGTGTCTGTCAGGCTTTGCTGCGCTTGTGTACTAGCGGCCTGCGCATGCTGCTAATTGGAACGTACGTCTGCTCACCCTTCCTCCCCATAGGTCAAGTACGTGGTGGAGCTGGCCCGCGCCCTGGGCCGCATCCCCTCTGTGGCACGTGTGGACCTGCTGACGCGACTGGTGGCCGACCCAAAGGTAGGAGGACACCAGCGCCGCTGCAGCTCCACATGCCGCTGTTCTTGTTGATCAAGCTGGAGTGCATCGGTATTTCAGTTGTGCTGGATGAGTAGCACTCAATGTGCCGTGCGTGGATGTCGTCCCGACCACCGCTGGCCTATCTAACCGCGCCGTATTGGTCCACGCCCCCAGGTGGAAGCGTCCTACTCGGTGCCTGAGGAGCGGCTGGCCCTGGGCCCGGAGCCCGCGGGCGGCAGCGGCAGCCTGCACGCCCAGGCGCAGGGCCAGGCGCAGGACGGGTCCAGCCCCGAGGCTGACGACCCCACCGGTGCCTTCATCGTGCGCCTGCCCTGCGGCCCGCCAGAGGTGTACCTCAGGTGGGGGCCGATGTCAAGCCACCACCCGACCGCTGCTCATTGCCAGCAGGTCCTTTCTGTTTTGATGTCGTAGTAGTGTAGCTTTGCTGCACGCCGTGCGTGGCCTGGCGCCCGCACGCAACCCACGCTGTTGCTCACCTTTCCCACCGCCCGCAGGAAGGAGGACCTGTGGCCCCACGTGCGCGAGTTCGCCGACCGTACGCTCGTCCACGTGCGCCGCACGCTGGGGCGTCTGGCGGGCGCCGGCCAGCTGGCGGAGCTGTGGGCGGTGCACGGGCACTACGCGGACGCGGGCGAGGCGGCGGCGCTGGTGGCGCAGACGCTGGGCTGCCCCATGCTCATGACCGGCCACTCGCTGGGCCGCAACAAGAAGGTGCGAATTAGGGCACAGCGCTGCATCAACAGTAGGATCCCCGTGCCTGAATGGTGAGCATCAAATGCCAGTATGCCGTTCGGGTAACGTGCCACGCTGCCGCTGTGTGATGCATCGTCATTTCCTGCCGGTGTTCTTTCCCATACCAGCCCAGACGCTGCCCACGCGCAATAAACGGGCTGCCATCCCACCTTACTGGGGTCACTCTCTCCAGGCCCACCTGCTTGCGTCGCCGCTCAGCGCTTTACACAGTCCCCCACTTGTCTCCGCCTGGGCTCACACTGCTTTCTTCCCCTTGGCTTTCTGTCCCGCAGGCCCACCTGCTGGCGTCCGGCTCCGTGTCGGTGGCGGAGGTGGAGGCCACGTACCGCATCTCGCGCCGCATCGAGGCGGAGGAGCGCGCGCTGGACTGCGCGGCGATGGTGTTTGCCAGCACGCAGCAGGAGGTCAAGGAGCAGTGGGGCCTGTACGACGGGTGAGAGCGGGGCTCAGGAACGGGGTGCAGCGCTGCATGCGCAGCACTCATCGCACAGCTGTGCTGACCGTTGCTTAGTACCGTGTTGCTACGGCATGCAATGGTTCAAGGGCCGTTGTACAGGCAAGGCCACAGCCCCCGAACAGTACATAGGGCCTTGCTGACCTACGTTTCCCACGTGTGTCCACGTGCAAGAATGGATCTGTGACTTCCTAGGCGTACTGGGACAGCTAACACTTGCCCTCCCGCTTCCGACCTTCCCGCAGCTACCCCGAGCAGCTGGCCGCCGCGCTGACCACCCGCCCCCTGGCCGGCCACCACGTGCCGGCCATGACGGTCATCCCGCCCGGCCTGGACTTCAGCGCCCTCAAGGTGCAGCTGCCGCCCGACCCCCTGGACCAGCTGCTGGCGCAGCACCAGCAGCAGCAGCTGCTGCAGCTCAGCAGCAGCCAGCAATTCGCGCTGCCCCCGCGCCGGTCCACCGCTGGCGGCGGCGGGACCAGCACCACTGGTGCGGTGATGGGCAGCAGTGGCTACAGCGAGGCGGAGGGAGGTGGTGGCAGTCGTAGGAGCAGCAGTGGGGGCGGGGGCGTGACGGCGGAGGCAGCGGCAAGTCGGACGCTGACGCTGGCGCCGACGGGCATTGAGGCGGCGCCGACGGCGGCGGCGGATGGCAAGGTGGCGGCAGCGGGTGGGGAGGTGACAGAGGTGGATCTGGATCCCACGGCGTCAGCGGCGGCGGCGGCGGCGCAGGAGGGCGACGGCGCGGAGGCGGTGCTGGTTAAGGCACGAAACGGTACGTGTGCGGCGCGTCTTGTGCAGTTGGTTCGTGGTCTGTGTCGTTTGAGAGGATTATACGCTGTGCCGTGTGTCATGCTGTGGAGCTCCTTCCGTGGGGTGTGAGCGTCTGTGTCGTGTACTCGCTACGTCGCCGCCATCGCATGCGTCGTGTGGGCGTGCTTTACATGTTCCGTGTTGTGTCCTCCATGCACGTATTGGACTCGTTGTGGGCAGAGTGGCTTGTGGTGTGGGCTGGGGCTAGGTGGGCTGTCGAGGGCTTGGTTTGGGGTTCGGGGCCAGATTGCCTTGACTGTACACTGCGGGGCTCCGGAGGGCAACGGGGCCATATGTTCCCAACTGCACCTCGCTCGAGATTCTCCCCCGTGCACTCGACGCACAACGCGCAAGGCGCTAACACACGCCAACCCTTGCAGGTACATTGATTAGCAGCTGCACATGCTGTAGCTGCAGTGTGACCACCCTTGGGGAAGATGCATGTCAGTGCGTTTGCACTCGACATTGGGATGTACCTGCGAGCGTATCGTGGCACGTGCCTTGACAGTCGCTGGCAGCGTAACCTGGTTAGCATGTATCTAGGGTCGTGACAGCATGCAGTGTATGCGCGTGATTACGTACAATCCCGTGTCGTGACCTCATAATAAGTCCTTACTACTACACCTTGTCGGAAGTCCTTGAGGTCACCGGGGCCAGGAGACCTGCACGCACACGCGCTGCTGCGCTGTACGTGATTGAAAATTCTACGCGTGGTGATCGCCATGCTTGGCAAACTGGTGGCATGCACTCGTGCAATGCTGTCTCTTGACGGGGTGTGTTGTGTGCTTTGCCGCGGTCATGCAGTGAGAGCCGTCCCTTGCAGACGTGATGGGCTGATGTGATCTACGCGTGTCTTGGGAGTGCCACGTGTATGTCGTGTGCGTAGATGGTGGTGTCTTTGCCATAAGAGCATATGTGCATGTGCCTTGCGCATCTCAAGTTGCTCTGGAGCGACGGTCTGACCCTCCCCATCCTTCTCTGCTTTTTCAAGACCAGCGCAGCTGTTTAAGCCCTGGTAAGTCATGTGTGCAGTCCTTACAGGCAGGCGGCGGCGTGTGGACGCGAGTGCACGACGCGCGGCGGGGGCGACTGCTCCGCCCTTCACCATCTCACACGGACGCAAACAACAGTGGTTCATTGGTCCTGCGGCATACCCTGTCGCATATGGCCATTAACTACAACGGTGCCACTGACCTTCTGATACCCCCGCGCCCTGTGCTGTGCCCCCTTCCGCTCCTTCCCGCCCCTTCGCATTACCGCTCTCAGGTTCGGAGTGCCCTACCACGCCTACACCCAGCCTGGCCAACGACTTCCAGCTGGACGAGCCAACCACCACCGGCATCATCACCGCCCTCGGCAGTCCAACCCCCAACGTTTTCAACGGTCCCGCAAAACAGCTCGACTCCCCCACCGCCTCCACGCCGCCCCTCAAGGCCCTCAAGCCCATCCGCACGCCGTCCCCCACAACGACCCCAACCACCAATGGCGCAACCGCCAACGGCACAACCGCTGCAACCCAGACCAGCTCTGCCCGCCCCACGCCCGCGGCCACGCCGCAACGCTCCCCGCGCACCTCTGGCGGCGGCGGCGGCAATGGCGGCGGCGGTCCCGCCCACGGCCTGACCAGCCCCTTCTCCCAGCCCACCACCCCCACTCGCCGCGCGCTGGCGCACAGCCTCAGCGCCGCCTCCAACGCCGCCGGACCTGCAACCGCCAACGGTAACGACGCCGACGGCGCCGCTTCCAACGGCAACGGCAGCAGCTCTAGCGGCGCACCGCCGTCACCCGCGCTGCTGCCGCCCCCCAGCGGCAGCGGCACCGTCTTCGGCGCGCCGCACGCCACCTTCACCACGCCCCCTATCTGGCGAGAGGTGGGAATTCGGCTAGCTAGTACTGAGCTGCACTTTTTTCATCCTGTTGCGCCCTGGAATCCCCTGTGCCTGCAGAGCTACGGGCTTCAGTTTCGTACCGAGCGAGTCTTCCACCCTTGGCCCTCGCTCAACACTAGTCCCTTTGCCGGCTTGCGGCCCCCTTTGCTCAGGTCCGTCGCTTCCTGCGCAACCCCGCCAAGCCCGTGGTGCTGGCCATGTCGCGGCCCGACGCCAAGAAGAACGTGGCGGCGCTGGTGCGGGCGTACGGCAGCAGCCCCGTGCTGAGGGAGCTGGCCAACCTGGTGCTGGTGCTGGTGGGTTAGCGGGGGAGGGGCACGGACACTGTCAGGGTACGCGTAAAACTGTAAGGTGTCAGGGAGACTGCTAGGGCGGTTGCTGAGTAGCCGTGTGCAGGGAACGGCGGCGCTGGGCGCTCAGGTCAGCCCCCCGGTCAGAAGGGCTTGGACTTGGCGTGCAGTGTGCAGGCCGGCTTCTTTCCGGAATGCGGACATCGTACGTTCGTGCCTGCTACGAGGCACAGGGCCTCAGCTGGTGCTCTTGCCCTCTTGTTACCGCAGGGCAACCGTGACTCCATTGACGGCATGGCTCCCGGAAGCGCCCGAGTCATGCAGGTGCGTGGTGCTGCCCGCGTCAATTGCAGCAGATGAGCTATGCCTGGGGGCCCGCTGTGTCCCAGCGCAGGATGTAGCTTGGCACATTGGCAATCTTACTTCGATGGCCACGGAAGCGGCCATTGAGTCAGAATGGCGCAAGACCAGCACTGTACGTGTACTGCTACTGCGCATTCTGTCCAATTAACAATGCCCCTTCTGGCCCCGCTTTGCGTACGGCAGGAGGTGCTGCGGCTGGTGGACGCGTACGACATGTATGGCAGCGTGGCGTACCCCAAGCGCCACGCGCAGTCCGACATCTCCGACATCTACCACCTGGCGGCCGCAACGCGGGGCGTCTTCGTCAACGTGGCGCTGCAGGTGGGGCTGGCGTTGCGGACGAGCGTTGCGTGCTGAGTTGCTTGTAGTGTGTGCCCTGGACAGTTTGCGCTGGATGACGCACGCTGCCATTGTTACACCGGCACCGTGTGCATCGACGCCGCTCAGGGTTGTGGCTAAGCTTCGCTAAGCTCCATGCTGCTGCCTGCTTGTGCGTGCCCCATCGCCCGGCCCTGCTGCAGGAGCCGTTTGGCCTTACGCTGATCGAGGCGGCTGCGCATGGCGTGCCCATCGTGGCCACGTGCCACGGCGGCCCGGTGGACATCGTGGCCACGCTGCGCAACGGCGTGACGGTGGAGCCGGCCGACGTCAAGGGCATCGCCACCGCCATCACGTCCATCATCACCTCCCCCGACACCTGGGACGCCTACAGTAACAACGGCAGGTAGGCAATTTGCAACCCGATCCCCTCATGTCGTGTACAGACCCTAGGACAAACCGACGTGCTACGGTAGTCCTTACGAGTTTGGTTATACCGGTAGAGACACTCGTTCCACCAACAAATCTGGTAGCGGTATGGGACTGAGGTCGGCGGCTATTGCTTGTGCGGTCTTTGTGCCCCCAGGAACAACATCCTGGCCTACTCGTGGCCTAGCCACGTCATGGGCTACCTCCGGGCCGTGGAGGCACGCAAGCAGCAGCTGGGCGGCGGCGGCGGCGGTCCCGGCGGCGGCGCGGTGGGCGGCGGCGGCGGCCCCGGCGGCGCCGTCGGCCCCGGCCAGCTGCTGAGCATGGGCTCGCCGCCGCCGCAGCTGCGCGCGTCCTTTTCCCTGTCGTTTGACGACCTAAGCAACCTCACGCGCGCCGTGGGCGACAAGGTGTGTAGCTACGCATCACGGCCTGTAGCAGCTCTCGCGCCCCAATAGCGGCATGGCCCAGTCAGTATCAGCAGATGTGGATGCCTACGTACTGTCTTATCCTGTGTCTGTGCGCGCTTGCCTGGTAACGCGCAGGGCCTGCCCGCCCTTGGTGAGGCGCTGTGCAACCTGGCGGCGGGCCGCACCACCTCCCTCCCCTTCGAGCTGTCCTCCCTGGCGGCGGGCTTCGGCGGCGCCGACACCGCCGCCGTGGCGGCGGCGGCCGCCGACCTGCTAAGGGGCTCTGGCGACCTGCAGGCTGCTGACGACGTCAGTGGCAGCGGCGGTGGTGGCGACGGCGCCGCCAGGGGCCGTCGGCGGTCCAGCCACAGCTTTGACGCCAGCGACCCGGCGGCGGGGGAGCTGACGGCGCAGCTGCAGCAGCTGGCGGCGGCGGCGGCTGGCGGCGGCGACGCGGCGGCGGCGCAGCCTGTGCCTGAGCTCATCCCGGTGGGTGCGGCACTGTGAAGCGTGATGCTGCCATGATGCTTTTCGTCACGTGCCTGTGTTACTGTGTCGCCGCCGGTGCCCTGCCGCTGCTGTAAGCCGTTTCCTGACACAACGACACAGCTGACCAGCCGCCCCGTTGTGTTTCTCCTTCGCTGCTCCCCGCAGCGCGCCCGCCTGTGCCTGCAGGACCGCCTGCTGCGCTGCGGCGGCGCCGCCGCGCCCTCCTCCTCCCTCGGCGGCGGCGCCCGCTGGCTGGTGTTCTGCTGCAACAGCGCCGCCGACGTGCAGCGCGCCGCCGGCATCATGGCGGGCGTGGCGGCGGCGGCCAGGGCCAAGCGCCGCGGGGGCGTCCCGGCCGGCTCCCTGAGCCCCGAGGTGAGGCCCCTATAATCAAGGCCGAATGTACACGTTGCTTGAGCTATGACATCTGAACGGCTTCCAGCCTAGCAGCGTGGAAGGCACACCGATGGTGATGTGTTCGCTGCAACTCGCAGGTGTCGGCGGTGCTGGCGCATGCTGCTGGTGGTGACGAGGCGGCCGCTGGCTCGCTGGCCGGCCCCGGCCTGGGCCTGGGCCTGGTGTCCTGCCTGGGCTGCAAGGACACACGGCAGCTGCTGGCGGCATGTGGCGCCAGCACGAACCACCTGGACTTCCTGGTGTGCAACAATGCCTGCCAGGTGGGTTGTGCTGGTTTCGTCCGCTCTGGAATCAGCGCCCACTTGTCACTTGCCAAGGGGGCAATGCATTGTGCGTCAATTTGTACGCAGCCAGTTCGCAACCTCAGCCAGAGTTGTACCTGTGCGTCTATTACCCGGCTCATTCCTGTTGACACACAAAGAGTGCCTGTGTCCCAACATTGTGCAGGTGTGGGTTACGGGCGTGAAGCAGCAGAGCCAGAGCGGCGCCAGCTCGCCGCCGCCCCCCACCGGCTCCTGCCCCTCCCAGCTGCAGCTGCTGTTCGATGACGTGTACGAGCGACACATCGAGCACCACTGGGAGCCGCACGTGGCCAAGCAGGTGGGCAACACAGCTGGGTCCGCCACGGGGCAACCACCCCTTGACGCTAGCATCCCCGGACCAAGGAGCACAGCATAGCTCTTTGCCACTACTGGGAGCCGTACGTGGCCACGCAGCTGGGCCACACAGCTGGGGCAGTACCTAGGCACGACGACGGGGCTCCACGGCACAGCATCTTTGCCTTGCTGGATAACCCCTTCACAGCCCTCGTGCCCTTGACGACACTGCTGCTGGTACTTCCTGCCATCCACCACACTGCTGCCACGCCCCTCCTCCTCCCTCCAGGTCGTCCGCCGCATCCTGTCCAACCGCAGCGGCTGGGGCCGCCTGCCGCTGGGCCGCGCCGGCCACCCCGCGCCCCGCATCCACGCGCTGGGCCCCTACCACATCATGGTCTCCTTCGCTGGCCCCGCCGCCGCCGGCGTGGACCCCGCGCTACTGCTGTCGCGCTTCCGCCGCAAGCTGCGCCTCAGCGGCCTGCGCGCGCAGGTCACCGCCGCGCCGCTGGTCGCGCCGCCGCCGCCTGCCGGCCCCGCTGTCGCCGCCGCGGCTGCGGCGCCGCCGTCGGACGGCTCGGCGTCCATCGCTGCATACCCCAGTGACGGCGCGGCCGCCAGGGGCAGCAGCGGCATGGACGGCGCCGCAAGCAGCGGCAGCGGCTTCACGGTGCATGTGGTGCCGCTGCGGTGCTCTCGGCCGCTGGTGCTGCGCTACCTGTCGGTGCGCTTCGGCGTGGAGCTGGAGGCGGTGACGCTGGTGGCGTTCAGGGCAGCGGCGGCAAGCAGCGGCAGCGGGCAGCAGCAGGTGGTGATGCGGTGCAGCGACGCGGAGGAGCTGGTGGCCGGGGTGCCGCGGGTGGTGCTGCTGCCCGAGGCGGAGGAGCAGCAGCAGCAGCAGCAGGGGCCGGGCAAGGGGGCTGTGGCGTTCCCGGTGGACCTGGAGCCGTTCGCTAGCGGTAGGCGTGTGGTGGTGCTGTGAGGCAGGGGAACACGTACGGCAGTGTAGTGGGTTGGGACTGGGTTGGATGAAAAGTGGTTGGCGGGTGGCGCAAGAGGCACCTTTCAATGTGCAGTGGAGGAAGAGGATGGTTTTTTGGGCCGACTGCGGCCTTCAGCACCGCTTTCGCGATATGTGGCACATGCGTGGAGAAAGAAAAGGAAGAGATGGAGCTGTGATGCTGCCCATGTGCGTGATGCGACCACGTGTGTGGTCGGTGGCGGATCCCCGCTCGCCAGCGTGCCCAACAAGGTCAGATGGTGGGAGGCATGGGGCTGGACCGTGACGTAGCTGGGCCCAGCTGGGGCGTGAGTTGTATTCAGTATGCGGCACGCATACAGTGATGCGGTGGCGTATGGGCTTTTGCGCGTTTTGCCCTGACCGTGCGGCGACGCGTGCCGTGCTGGTCTCTTGTTTGCACATGGGACCTTAAGAGGGTGGGCGAAAATGCATGGGGGTAGTGTGTTGCAGGGCTGCAGGATTCTGCACTGCTGCGGATTTAGCTTTTTATTGTGTAAGCGAGTGTCGGATAGTGAGAGCTGGGGATGGCCCATGGCGGCAGTGGGGGTAGGTCAGACCTTGAATTCTGGACTGTGAGTAGCACACATTCGTGTTCGCTCACCCATGCTCACTGGACGCGCACACCTTGTGTGATATAAAGTGCCGCTAAGGCATCAACTAGCTAATCTGACATAATGTTTGTTGCTCGAATGTTGGCACCTGATGAACCGCACCGCTTGGCAGTCGGCTTGCGCACGACTGCCGTATCCCTAGCTCGTCAGGCCCTTGTTTGTTGTCTTCACTCATTGCAACAGCATAAAGTCAATCCAGGCACATTGCCCGGGCCGCATACGGCCAGATGCCATCAATAAAGCCAATCTTTTGTACGGCATTCTTTCGTGTATGGTGTTGCCCCTTTCACACGGACATACCGTGTCCTTTGTTGGCTGTACCGTATCAGTTGAATTATTGGTTGCTTTCTGCGTGTGCTCAGGTTAGTGGGTAGCTGCCTGTGATTTGAGGTCTTACCCTCCTGCTGCGGTCTGCAACCCCTGTAATACCTTACTTTGCTTTGACCGTTGGTTGTGGAGGCGCCCGCTTGCAGCAGTTGCAGCATTTGTAACACGATAGTGGGAAATTTCTGTTCTGGCACGTACGCTGCAGTTACAACTCATCAGGGGCAGAGGACAAAAGGGGTGTATCATGCTGTCGTCTGAAAGAGTGTGCCCACAACGCCCAGAGGAATCCAAGCAGCTGGCGAACTGGACTAGTCCTGATTTATCCGCTGGGCTTGTGTGGGTACCGCCCACCACCGCCGCTGGGTGGTGCTTTAACCTGTACCGCCCCCTCTAACCCACGCCTGCACAGCGGCCACCCAGTACGTACCGGTGTACCACGATCGCTTTGTGCCGCCCTTGGTTTTTGCCACCCTTACAGCCCTGCCTCAAATATGCTCCACCTTATTAACCACGGCGCAGCGGACGTGCATCGTGAGTAAGGCATGGGCAGGCGCTCTGTTGCATAGTACCTAGCCAGAAGATGCGGCCTAACCGCACGCTGTGTGGACATGGCGGTTGCGGGCACGTGGTGGTGTTGGGCAGCGCAGCGGACATGATGGCACCGTGCGTACTGCTGTACCCTGTACGGCGCTGGCAGCCGCTCTATCTTACACCAGCTCGCAGCGAGGAGCGCAGGTGCGGCATGGAATGGATGGGGCAACGGGCGGCATAGGGTGGCTGCCGCCCCTGCGCACCTGCCCCTCAAAATAAAGTCCGTGCCGCCCAAGCACGCCAGCCACCCACTGCCGCCCTTGCGCGCAAGGCATTAACGCCTGTGCCGCCCTTCCAGCACCCACCCGCTACACAGTTTCCTCGCGTTTTACGCGCACACCCACCCGCTACCTCCCTGCCCCCACCCTCACCGTGCCGCCCCTGCACCCAAGCCACCTGGTGATACCCTTGCCCCCAACTAACCACCCCATGATGACCTCTACGGTTACAGACCCCCATCCACCAGATGCCCCGCGGCCCATCCACCCTGTGACGCCCCTGCACCTCAGCCATTGTCCGTCCAGTCCTTGAGCCCTTGCGCCCCAGCCACCTAGTGCCGCACCTGCACTCCAGCATAACGGTACAGCCTCTTTCAGTCAGCCGGCCTTTGTGCCTGCCGGCACAATAAGGTGCCCAGTGTCCGTGCAGCCCCGCTTGCGCAACAGACAGCTACGTACCCTATGCCGCCCCTGCAGCCTGCACCCCAGCCACCCGGTATCCCCCGTGTAGCCCGCCCATCCTGTATCAGTAGGTGCCACCCTTGCACCCCAACCACCCAGTGCCGCCCCTGCACACCAGCCAGGGTAGCCACCCCGTGTCCGTGCTGCCTCCCTTGAACGCAGCCACCCAGTGCCGCCATGGCCCCCCAACCTCCCTAACCCAACCCTGCAACCCTGCCTGCAACTCAGCCACCCTGCCATTGCCATTGCCCCCTTCTGCCCAGACACCCCGACGCCTGTGCCGCCTCTCTCGCTGCCGCCTCTGGCCGCCACTGCACACCAGACTCCCTGTTAGTAAGTGGGATGCTTACAGACACACGGGGCCGAGCAGGGCCTAGTCGAATGCTTCAACCCACCATATGCGTTGACCCACTCAGGGGACCCACTAGTCCAAACTTTGGTGACCGAAACCAGAACCAGGACAGTCGGAGCAACACCTAGTCCTGCAACGATCTGCTATAGTTGTACGCTGATTTTAGACCAGAGGGAGGTGGGGGGCCAAGGAGACGCAGGCAACAAGCAGGGGAGGTGATCACGAGCACGTGCGCACATACAGGGGCTTGCGTACGCTTTGCGCAGGGGAGGCCCCGAGCGCGCAGCACGCAAGGACAGTGGGTGGGAACTGGGAAGATCGATTGCGCTTCCATTTGTAGGCACTCGGATATTTTCGAGTAGTATCCAGTAGAAGCGCCCTGTGCCGTTCACCATTGCCGTTTACAAGCGACACCGCAACATGGCAGTCTGACCCTGGACCGTTTCTTTTGTTCGTCGTCAGCCTAAGCAGCAATACAAAACTCAAACTTTTGTTATTTGAGATAGTAGACCGGAATGTGAAAGGCATTGAGTGGAAATTCTTGTTGACATTCAGCTGACTGTGCGCAAGACTGCGCCCATCTTCTCATTATTACGACACAACAATACAAGCCTCGATACCAGCCCGGGGCCATCATATACACACCCCTTACATATGCGCCGTACAGTTGGGAAGAAGAATACTAAGATGACGAACGGTGTGGACGCTGTGAATTAGTACCGGCGATATGTATCTGTACACTTGCTTTAATTTTACCTAGATAACTTGGGTCCTGTTAAGCTATATAAATTTTGCCGGGCGTGAAAAACGCTCAGCGCAACGGAACGTGCCGCTTCGAGCGTCGCCTGAGGACTATTCGGAGCGCTTCCAGGAAGCATGGCTGGAGGCAGCAACTACGCTGCGAGCGCGACGAGCGGCGCTTCCTCTGCACGAAGGGGACCCAGGTGCGTGGGTCGGCCATCCAGCATCGTCGTGCCAGGTTGGGGCTCGGCGGCGGAGCACACGACGCAATCGAGCTCACACACAGCTGTCAATGATGGCTGGCGATGCAAAGGTGAACTGTACTGCCACGTAGCGAGTCACCACGTTACCTGCAATGTTGTGCCTCCCTTTGCGGGCCTCACCTCCATGTTCCCCTTGTACCCGTCTCACGTAAAAACAGGCTTAAAGTGGGCGAATCGGGCGAGGGCGGCGATGGGCGTGACGATCTGGACCCACGGCGGGGGTCCAGTGTCGAAAACGCCGTCTTCGGTGTGCTGTTCACGCTCAGGTGCGAGCTTTGCGTGCCTGAGCGCGTCAGGAGGGGCAGAAACAGGGAAGGGCGAGGGTACACATTGTCCCACGTGGGGCCAAGCAAGCGGGTTTCACTCCGTGCCGTCCCTGAGGACAGAGCCGCGCGCTGAGCAGTGGGATGGGGAGTGCTGCCAGCGCAAAACCCCGCAAGTACACCCAGCAGAATACAAGGATGCCACGCACATCGTCGCGTAACTCTTGACTCGACGTGGGGGCCTGTACGTGCCAAATCCTTACTCTTTGGTATCTTCCCATAGCTGGGACTGTGTGGGACCAGGGTCCCCCTGGACTGCGGGGGCCAGGGTCCCCCTGCGGGCGGAGACTGGGTGAGACTGGGACCGATGTCTTCGGCAGACCCCGCAGGGGTTTGCCGATACAACAAAGCGGCCAAAGGGGCCGCAAGGCCTTGGGACTGGGTGGGAACTGGGCGGTACTGGGTGGTACTGGGCGGACTGGGCGGGACTGGGGAGGTGTGGGAGGTGTGGGGAGGTGGGACGGTGTGCGACGGTGTGCGACGCTGTGAGTTTCGCGTCGGGCAACTTTCTTGCCTTTACTCTTGTGTCTCCTGATCTGCTTTATCTTTTTATCATATAAGGAATGGCAATGCTCATGCAGCCTGTCTCGGTCGATTTACTGTGCGAGACACGCATGCCAAAGCTGCGAAGCTCCTGTGGCGCGGTAGAGGGCCTCAGAGCCTTGACATTGACGACTTTGGGACAGTAGGGATGCTCAGACACCATGCGCGGGACTCCTTTGAACGGAACCCGCTGGTCGGGCCCACACCGACATAATGCCGAAAATGGTCTAAGTTCGGCCCCACCCGCGCCGTACTGTTTACCACAATCTATACATGAAGGTGTACATATAGCGCTGAAACTCCCGTGACTTCCTTTCTGGGGCAATGCGCCCAACTGGGCCCGGACACTGACCCTGAGACAGCCTAGCAGGCGGTGTGGGTGCAGCACACGGGAACGTTCAGGCGTGCAGGGGACCCTGCTCGTCTGCGCAACAGCTTGCTTTCTTGTAGGGGCAGCGCTATGCTCAAGGTTTGACCCCAGGGGAGCACCCCCGTTTTATACCACCCATACACGTATGCCGACCCGCCATGTATGCCGACCCCGCCATGCGCTCCACGCTCGCAGCAAGGAAACCAGCGAGACCCGCATTGTGATCCGCTGGGCGCTGCTCAAGATGCTGATCGACGGCTGGCAGCTCTTCACCACCATCATCCAGCCGGCGGTGCAGGGGTGGGACATCAACGAGGACGGTTTGGCGTGGAAGGTGGTCAGCGTGCTGAGCTTCGGCTGGCTGGCGGACATCGGCTACGGCGCCTACGTGGCCCTGCTGTACACGGCGGTGGCGCTGCTGGCCGTCAACATCGGGCTGTGCGTGTGGGTGGCGTGGTGCTTCTCGCAGCAGAAGTTCCCGGTCGTGTGGCCAATCAAGGTGCGTAAGTGCGATGCCCGGCATCCCGTTTCCAGTCCCTATCACGAGCCAATGCTTGCGCGTGACTGGAGTGACGGTACTTGTTTGCGTCCTCACTTTGCTCCTTTGGGGGTGGTGTGTGGTCTCCGGAGGGACCTGGGAACCGCCCCTGAAGCTGGCTGGTATTTGCACGGTGGGCTCCAGGGCACGAGGCAGGACAAGCAACATACAGTGACATGCAAGCACCTGGACATACCCATATAGACACAGCGGCCACCTGCATGGTTTTGGTCGCTCAGCACAGCTTACATGATGGCATCTGGCACGACCCTGCCTGCGCCAACGGCCCACAGGTCCTCCGACTGTTCAGCAGCGTCTTCTTCCAAGCTTTCGACATTGCCAGCCTCAACCTGCTGCAGGTGAGCAGCAAGGGCACGCGGTTAGGGGCAGGGACCGAATCGGTTTGCCTGTCTGTCGAATCTCCGGGACGAATACCAGAGCACACCCCGCCTTGTTGTGGAGTGCTGTATGTTCGCCCTCAGCAGTCTGTCAGACAGAGAAGGGAAGCCCGCCCCTCGAGCAAGGCAACCACGCAGTGTTCAACTCTATGGTAGCATCTCCATGAGCGTCCATGCTGCGCGTCTTCTTCCTGAATGGCAACTAATGAGGGCATTCCGCATCCTTCTCTGCACCGCAGCTTGGTTTCTCGTGCAGGTACACGGGACCAGTGACCCCACACCTGCACATGGCCCTCTTCCCGGACAAGAGTGAGTGGCTCCCAAGGCGTCTCACCTGAGCGAGAAGCTTGGACCCAGTGCACAGTAACTACGTTTGAGGCTGAATGCATGGCTGGACTGGGACTGGGGCCGTTCGCCCGGCAGCCGCCTACGTTCGCCACATGACGAATGCCCCAGCCATATATAGACTAACCAAGGCTGGCACGTGCCACTGTGGTGCACGCAGACTGCGGCTCCATGCCCCAGATCATTCATGCCGTGGTGTCGGGCGTCAGGTGGGTACCGCAGCACGCTGCCGCGGAACGCGATGTTGGACAAACTGCCCCACTGCCCGTACTCATATATGTGGGACCCAGGCTGCTCTGATCTTGGCTGTGCTCGCCGCTGAAATCGTGTCCTGCTGACCGCTGCTGTGCTCCCCGCAGCCTGCTCATCTTCATCCTACTGGCTCTCCTCACCAACATGGCAGAGGTGGGCGGGCGCCCCATGGGGCAAGAGCTTTCGGGCGGCTTGGGGGGTGCATGGGCAGACCATTACCCTACCCCTGGTCGCTGCAATGTATGCGCGAACATTGTGCAGCTCGGCCGGGACCGCCACTGTATGTCTTGTCATCCCTGCTGCTCCAGGTCGAGCCGAACCCCAAGAGCCGCCGGCCCATGGCGCTCGGCCACAGTGGGGCTGAGGTGGCTACCTTTGTCATCAAGGTCCTCATGACCCTCACGGACGTGTTCCTGGGCTGGCGGAAGGTGGCCGCGTGCGTCTACCTGGCGCTGTCGCTGCTGCTTGCCTGGCAGTACCTCAGATGGGTGAGTGGTGTGGGGCGACTTTGAGGTGGCTGCTACAGGGATGGCTGCACGAGTGCTCGTTCGGTGCGTGGAGGCGATGTGAGTTATTGGCGCATGCGTGGAAGGGCAAGCTACCTGGGGCGTTGAGCCTGGGAAGCACCGGCTGCTTTCGAACATTAACTGTTACCAAAATTTGCAAGCTCGACTACTGCGACAAGGGTTGTCCGCCTGCTGCTTGGCGTCCCCTGCAGAGCCCCAACATGGTGGGGTGGGTGAACCACGTCAAGGTGGCGGTGTCGACCGCCATCCTGTGGTGCGCGGCCATGGGTGTGCTGCTGGTCTTCCAGCCGGGCGTCAAGTCCGGCGGCCTTGCTGCGTGGCGGCACGGGATGACGGTGGCCATGCTGGCAGGCATCGCGCCCACCATGGGCCTGGGGGCGTGGGCCTCGTGGCTCAAGGAGCGCCGCACAAACGCGGCAGCCCTGCGCGCGATCCAGTAAGCAACGCGGCGGGCTCGGGTGGGCTTGCCACATTTTGCTCCCGCCGCAGGGGCGCGCCTTGAACACGGACCCGGCCTGTTCCCGAATATCGCAACGTCTCTATCTGCTGCTTTTGTCTCGCAGGGAGGCCAGTGCAACAGGCACACCGCTCCAGGACCTGGTGGAGGACCTCGTGACCAGCCCACGTGACGTGGAGATCTTTGCCAGGTGTGCACGGCACGCACGTGTCCGTTTGGAGCTTCCACCTGCAAGTCATGCAACACACTCCAACGTGGCTTCTGAGCACCTCGCGTTGGTTTGGTGCTTTGTTGTGGCGCTGAACAGGCTGCGTGCTACCTGCAGGGTAGCCCCTGGTTACCAGCTTGCCGCCGCGGTTTGGGTTCCCACCTGCAGGTGCTGCCGCGTGTGGGTTGACCGCCACAACCTGGACAAGGACGCAATTGCCAGGGCGCAGATGGTCATCAAGGTAAGTGCGTGCGCAGCCCATGCAAAGAGTACATCATGGCTTGGTCTCAAGTGCCACCACCTGCTGGTCAGCCAAACCTCCAAGTACGCCTGCTCTCATATTACCCTTCCCTGACTCATTAGCATATCTCATTGAAGAACTCTGGCCCACCTTGCTCTTTGCTGCTCGTCCCGCCCTTCGACACAGGCCGGTCTGTCCATGTTTCCGGGCAACGCCTTCGTGTCGCTGGTCCAGGCCAACCACATGATCGACGTGCTGGGCGTCGGGCAGAGCGGCAGGAGGCAGGTGGAGGTGAGCGACATGGCGGGCACGTGGCTGCGCGGGGCGGCTGTGATCTCCAAGCGCCACTTCGCGAGGCCGGCTGCATACATGTCTAGCTTGGGGCAGTGGTCCTCCATCACACTACCGGTACTTGCCGTCCCCTGCCGCGCACACTATGCAGCGCACAGCCGCAAGCGCAGCCATACGCCGTTAGACTGGTTTCCCGGCCCCTCCCTCTGTGTCCTGCAGGTTGCGGGCAAGCTGGACCCGGGCATCGTGAGCCGCTTCATCATCTTTGTGCGCAAGCAGCAGGCGCAGCAGAAGGCGGCAGGCAGCACCATCGGAGACTCTGGCGGCGCGAACATGGACCTGCTCGGGTGCGACACATTCTTGCCCATCCTTACCGCCTGGTCACCCCAGCACGCCTATCGTGCACGCTTCTGCCTCACAGCCATCATGCTTCTAGCTTGAGCCAAGCAACTCCTTAGCTTATTCGAAAGACCCCATCGTGGCAGTGCTCCCTCGTCCCGCTGTACACGGAACTGCCCACTTATTCCACTCACGTCGCTTCACGCCCACCCTCCCTCAGCCACATGGGGTACAAGCGCAAGCAGCACCCAGGTCCACGCGTAACGTCTTACTCCCTCCCCCCTTGTGCGCTAATACACAGCTACGTGGAGTACCAGCGCAAGCAGCACATGGTGCTGCGGCTGCACCGGGAGGCGCTGCAGGCCATGGCCAATTTCTGGTGGGCGCGACTGATATAGCATAGACATAGCAGCATAGCAGCGTGGCTGGGCGTAAGCCATATGGTCGCATGAGCCGGCTGGAGCAGGGCGTTCGTTGTGTAGCCAGCCGCTGGCAAGGATGGACGACGCATCACAGATTGTGGGGTTGGTTTCATGCCGCTTGGCTGCAGGAAAATGCTGGACTCACAGACCGTCTCGTTCACGTCGCTCAGCAAGACGCTCGCCAAGATCGACGCGTCCG
>VFQN01001988.1_pt1 | contig 32676 bp, 38 predicted proteins | sample 3512371 | NCBI WGS metagenome assembly VFQN01 (sample SAMN10412370, study PRJNA504923) | tailings metagenome | isolation source: Replicate 2 from Balatoc abandoned mine | place: Philippines: Itogon, Benguet | collected 2017-08-28 | reverse complement strand
ACGCGGGCGTAGGAGGTCTGCTTCGGCACGATCGGCTGGTTCTTGGCCAGTTCCTTGAAGAACTTGATGGCCGGGTCGAGATTGTCGTAGGTGCCGCCGAGCGCCAGGTTGATCGCCATGACGCCGAGCTGGCCGACGGCCGCCGAGGTCGGGTCGAGATAGCCCACCATGCCCTTGTACTCGGGCTTCAAGAGGTCGGCCCAGCTCTGCGGCACCGGCTTGTTGCCGAGCGCCGCCTTGTTCACGAACAGGCCGAGCGTGCCGGAGTGGATCGTGAACCAGTTGCCTTCGGGATTCTTGAGGTCGGCGGGGATCTTCTCCCAGTTCTTGGGCTTGTAGGGTGTCAGCACGCCGGCATCCTTGGCCGGGTCGGCCGCGATGCCGCCGAGATAGGTGACGTCGGCCACCGGGCTGCCCTTCTCCGCGATCAGCGCGGCGATGGCCTGGCCGGAATTCTTGTTGTCCGGCGGCACCTGGATGCCGAGCTTCGCCTGGATCGCCTTGAGCTGCGAGCCCCAGTCGGCCCACTCGGGCGGACAGTTGTAGCAGATGGCCCGCTGCTGGGCGGAAGCGCCGGTGACGGTGCCGAAGGCGGCGAGGCCCAGGGCGGCCGCGATGGCGAGTTTCTTCAACATGAGATCAACCCCTCCTTGTTTGACTTGTCTGCTCGTTGGACTCGGTGGACCAGATGACGAGACGGACGCCGGCCTCCTGCAGCTGCCGGCCGATACCGTCGGGCACCGCGCGGTCGCTGAACACGGCGCTCGCCTCGGTGATGTGGCCACCGCGCACCGTGCCGCCGCGGCCGAACTTGGAATGATCGAGCACCAGGAAGCGCTGGCGGCAGTGGGCGGCGAGCGCGCTGCGCATCGTCACCTCGTCGGTGCTGAAGTCGAGCAGAGTGCCGTCCTCGGCGACGCCGCCGACGCCGTAGATGCCGATGTCGGCGGCGAAGCGGCCGAAGAAGCCGTGCGCCTCGCCCGCCACCACGTCGCGATCGAGGTTGCGCAGGCGGCCGCCGGCGACCGTGATCTCGCAAGACGGATTGCGGCTGAGCGCGAGGGCGACGTTGAGATTGTTGGTCATGGCCCGCAGCCCGGCGTGGTCGGCCAGCGCCAGCGCGCACTGCTCGGGCGTGGTGCCGATGCCGAAGAACAGCGAGGCGCCGTCCGGCACCTCCCGCGCCACCAGCCGGGCGATGCGCCGCTTGGCCTCGATGTTCAGGACTTGGCGGGCGGGATAGGCGAGGTTCTCGCCCTCCGGCGGCAGCTCGACGCCGCCATGGCGCCGGCGCAGCAGGCCGCGGTCGCACAGCAGGTTGACGTCGCGCCGGATCGTCTGCGGCGTGACGCCGAACTGGTGTGCGAGCGCCTCGATCGCCTGGAACCCGTCCCCCCGGACGCGTTCGACGATGGCGCGGGCGCGTTCTTCCGCCTGCATTCCCGGATCCTGAGCCCGCTTCCTGTCCAGATCGATCTGCATGGTTCGAATGAACTCTGCAGGCCGTTGTTTTCGTTCATATGACTTTCATATGAACATTCGGAGACGTCAAGTGAATGGCCGAGCAAAGCTCGGCCCAGCGAGCGTCGGGACATTGCCTTCGGCAATGTCCGGGAGCGCCGAAGGAAGAGCGCCCTTCCGGAGGCCCTCGTAGGGCCCGGCATTGTTCAGAAGCACGTCCTTCAGCGGCACCGTCCCGGAATTGAGCGCCTTGATGCAGTAGCCGGTCGTCGGGGCGATGCGTCAGTCTGGGAAACTTGAGGTGGGCTTTCGAGTTACACCAAGGAGGAGCGCCGCCGATGGATCTCGAAGCCAAAATGTATCTCATCGAGGAGGGGTTCTGGCTACGCGGTCAGGACCATTTTCTTGAGCATCTGGACGAACATTGCCTCCTCGCCTTTCCGCATGCGGGCGAGATGCATGGCGTATTCGACCGGAAGGACGTCGCCGCCACCGCGACGCCATCGAACCGATGGCGGGACCTGAGGATGCGCAATCGGCATCTGCTCGAAGCTGGCGAGGTCGCGATCATCAGCTATAGGGCGGAAGTGACACGAGCCGATGGCCAGCCGTACGCCGCGCTCGTCAGCTCAGGCTATGTCCGCCGGCCTGACGGCTGGAAGCTGGCCTTCCACCAGCATTCGCCGGTCTCGTTCGAAGAGGGGAGCCATGCGGTCCCGTCGGATGGGAGAAAGGTTTGAACCTTTCCGCAGCATCTATCGCCGTCGCGATCGCCATAGGTGTGGCTTTGGGCCTCGTCGTCGACAGCATCATGGCCGGCATTGGCATTGGCCTTGCGATCATGATTGCGCTGTCGCTGCGAAGGACGAAGGCCGCAAGACAAGGCACGGAAGAGCGCCGCGACCGAAAGCAACCCGAATAGTCACTCGCGATGTCGGGCGCGTGCCATCTCGTTCGTCCTCTGCATGAACTTCGCATCTTGTGGGGCATTGCGGTTCTGACCAAGACGGGAGACTGCAGGATGAACGAGGAAGCTGACATCAAGGCCCTCCTGGCCGCGCGTCTCGCGGGCTTGGAGACGAGGGACGCCAAGGCGAGCCTCCAGGGACTGGGATCGGAAACCGTGCTGTTCGACTTGGCGCCGCCCTTGGTGATCTCGGGCGATCAGGCGGTCGATCCCGTACGCGTCAAGCAGTGGTTCGACACCTGGGATGGCCCAATCACGACGGAAATGCGCGACCTCGTGGTACGGGCGAACGGAGACCTCGCGTTCGCCCACGCACTCATTCGTATGTCAGGGGCGCGGAAGGACAGCGTCCCCGGGGACTTCTGGTTCAGGTCCACGATCTGTCTGGAGCGCACGGGCGGCGCCTGGCGGATCGTGCATGAGCACAACAGCTTCCCGATGCTGATGGACGGCAGCGGCAAGAGCGCTACCGAGCTCGATCCGTAGGTTGCGCCACGCCGGACGGGTTCACGCCGCTCTCTGCGGACCGCTATTGGTATGCCCGGCAATTTGGAGGGTGTAGAGGTCCGATTCGACGCCCGAAGGAAATGTTCGCCCCGGGTCGGATGGGGACGTTCACCCGCCTTAGGTTCGAAAGTCCGCCTGCTGGCGGTGAGTGAAGGGCCGCTTCTGGCATGGGTGAACGTCCGCTTCTCTCGGACCCGAGCCAACCTCCGCTCGTGGCGCAGAACCGACATTCCTAGCGCCTGAGCGTTCGGCCCGCCGAGCGACTTTACGCCGCCAGCACGCAGCGCACCGCGTGCGCGGCCTCGACGTCGCGCAGCGACGGAACGGCCGTCGTGCAGTCGGGGCGCACGAACTTGCAGCGCGGGGCGAAGCTGCAGCCGGCGGGGACTTCGGCGAGATCGGGCGGGGCGCCGGGAATGGATTCCAGGCGCTGGCCGCGCATGCCGTCGTGCACCGTCGAGGCGAGCAGGCCGCGGCTGTAGGGATGCTGCGGCGCGTCGACCATGCGCTCGACCGGTGCCATCTCGACCAGCTTGCCGGCATACATGACGCCGATCCGGTCGGAGACCTCGACCGCGACGCCGATATCGTGGGTGACGAAGATGACGCCGAGGTTGAACTCGCGCTGCAGCTCGCGGATCAGCAGCAGCACCTGGATCTGCACCGTGGCGTCGAGCGCCGTGGTCGGCTCGTCGGCCAGCAGCAGGGTCGGGTTGCACGAGAGCGCGAGCGCGATCATGGCGCGCTGGCGCATGCCGCCCGACATTTCGTGTGGATAGGCCTTGAGCCGGGTCGCCGGCGAGGGGATACGCACCATCTCCAGCAGGTCCTTGGCGCGCTTCATCGCCTCGGTCTCGCTCTTGCCGGTGTGACGGCGCACCGTCTCGGCGATCTGCTGGCCGATGGTGAAGACCGGGTCGAAGGCCGTGGCCGGTTCCTGGAAGATCATCGAGACCCGTTGCCCGCGCAGGTCGGACAGCGCCTTGGGGCCCATCTCGAGGATCTCGTCACCCTCGAGCTTGATGCTGCCCGACCATTTGGTGCGATGCTCGGGATGCAGGCGCAGGATCGAGCGCAGGGTGACGCTCTTGCCTGAGCCGGATTCGCCCAGGATGCCGAGCGTCTCGCCCCGCGCCAGGTCGAAGCTGACGCCGTTGACGGCATGCACCGTGCGGTCGGGCGTGACGAAGGTGACGTGGAGGTCGCGTACCTGAAGCATGTTGGTCATGCCGCCACCGCCTTCGAGTGTCCCGAACCCGCCACCCTCATGTGGCAGGCCACGGCCTGGGGGCCGGACTGCGCCAGCAGCGGTTCGTGGCGCGCGCACACATCCTCGGCGAAGGGGCAGCGCGTGCGGAACCGGCAGCCCGAGGGCGGGTCGATGGGATTGGGCGGATCGCCCTGGATCGGCGCCTCGCGCGTGCGCTTGCGCGGGTCCATCGACGGCCGCGCCGACAGGAGCGCGCGCGTGTAGGGATGCTGCGGATTGCCGTAAATCGCCTCGACCGGGCCCAGCTCGACGATCTTGCCGAGATACATGACCAGGACGCGATCGCTGAGATACTGCACGACGTTGAGGTCGTGGCTGATGAACACATAGGTCAGGTCGAGCTCGGTCTTGAGGTCGACCAGCATGTTCAGCACCTGTGCCTCGACCGACTTGTCGAGCGCCGACACCGCCTCGTCGAGGATGATCAGCCGGGGCCGCAGCGCAAGGGCGCGGGCGATGTTCACCCTCTGGCGCTGGCCGCCCGACAGTTCGTGTGGATAGCGGGTGGCGTAGTTCGCCGGATCGAGGCCGACCTTGCTCAGGAGATCGCGCACACGCTCGCGCGCTTCCGCCGCGGGCAGGCCGTGGGCGCGCGGGGCGAAGGCCAGCGTCTCGGCGATGGTGAGGCGCGGATTGAGCGAAGCGTAGGAATCCTGGAACACCATCTGCACCTGACGGCGCAGCTCGTTCACCGTGATGCCGTGCGGCTCGTCGACCGGATCGCCGTCCAGCACCATCGTGCCCTTGTCGGGCTTGATCAGGCGGATCAGCAGCCGCGCCACCGTCGACTTGCCGCAGCCCGATTCGCCCACCACGCCCAGCGTCTCGCCCTTGGCGACCGAAAGCGTGAGATCGTCGACGGCGCGCACGACCTTGGTGGTGCGTCCCAGGAGTCCGCCGGCGACCGGGAAATGCTTGCGCAGGCCGGTGGCCAGCAGCAGCGGCTGGGCCGGGCCGCCGCGATCCTGGATGGGGAGCAGCGTGTCCATGTCAGGCCTTCACGTCCATGGCCGCGCGCAGGCCATCGCTCATCAGGTTGAAGCAGATCGAGGTGACGAAGATCATGACGCCCGGCAGCGCCGCGAGGACCGGATTGACGTAGATCGCCTGCCGCAGCGTGTTCAGCATCAGGCCCCATTCCGGCTCCGGCGGCTTCACGCCGAGGCCGAGGAAGCTCAATCCGGCGGCCAGGATGATCGCGACGCTGATCAGCGACGTGGCATAGACCAGGATGGGGCCCAGCACGTTGCCCAGGACGTGGACGCGCACGATGGTGAAGGCCGATGCGCCACTCGCCTTGGCGGCATCGACGAAGTCGAAGCCGCGCACCTGCGTGGTCACGCTCTCCGAGACGCGGCAGATCGGCGGGATGAACACCAGGGTGAGCGACAGCAGCGTGTTCTCGGTGCCGGCGCCCATCGCACCCGACAGCGAGATCGCCAGCAGCACCGACGGGAAGGCGTAGAAGACGTCCATGATGCGCATGATCGCCATGTTGGTCTTGCCGCCGACGAAGCCGGCGAGAATGCCCAGGCTGCCGCCGATCAGCAGCGCGCAGACGACCGGCGTCACGCCCATGAACAGCGACAGCCGGCCGCCGTAGATCAGCCGGGCGAACATGTCGCGTCCCAGCTCGTCGGTGCCCAGCCAGTGGTTGGGCGAGCCGATCGGATGCAGGCGGCGGAGCATCGAGGTCTTGTAGGGATCCGCCAGGTTGAGATAGGGCGCAGCCATCGACGCCACGACCAGCAGGATCAGGATCGCGGCGCAGATCAGCGTGACCGGGTCGCGGCGCAGGCGCCGGCCGACCGACTGCCAGTAGCCGCGGCCGGCCGAGGTGGGAGTCGGCTTCACCAGGATGGCGCCGCCGACGTCGAGGGAGGGACTTTGCAGGGCCATCGGTTCAGCCTCGCTTGATGCGGGGATCGACCATGGTCTGGATGATGTCCACGGTCAGGTTGAGCAGCATGAAGAAGCCGGCCAGCACCAGCGTCGTGCCCTGCAGGATCGGCAGGTCGCGGCGGAAGATGGCGCTGTTCAGCAGGAAACCGGTGCCCGGCCAGGCGAACACCGTCTCGATCAGGATCGATCCTCCGATCAGATTGCCGGCCTGCAGGCCCATGACGGCGAGGCAGGTCGGCGCCGCATTCTTCAGCACATGGAACAGGATGCGGCTGTCTCGCATGCCCTTGGCCTGGAGCGCCGTCACGAACTCCATGTTCAGCGTTTCCTTGACGGTGGAGCGCACGGTGCGGGTCACGACGCCGAGCGGGATCACCGACAGGGCGATGGTCGGCAGCACCATGTGGGCGAGGTGCGCCCGGTCGAACTGCCAGCCGGTGGAATTCTCCGGCCCGATGCCCATGGGCGGGAGCACGCCCAGTTCGACGGCGAAGATGATGACCAGCACGATCGCCAGCCAGAAATGAGGCACGCTGACGCCAATCAGCGAAATCACCGTCACCAGCCGGTCGACGATGCGCGACTTGGCATAAGCGGCCGCGGTTCCCAGGATCACCGCGAGGGTGAAGGCGAGCAGCGTCGCGGCGATCGCCAGGATGATGGTGTTTCCGAAGGCGCTGCTGACTTCCGCCGCCACCGACCGGCCGGTGCCGATCGAGGTGCCGAGGTCGCCCGTCAGGGTCACGCCGAGCCAGCGCAGGTACTGGACCGGCAGCGGCTGGTCGAAGCCGTAATATTCCTTGAGCTTGTCGACCACTTCCTTCGGGGCGTCCGGCGGCACGATCGCCGAGATCGGATCGCCTGGCGCCAGGTGCACAAGGGCGAAGACGAGCAGCGACACGCCGAACGCGACGGGTATCAGGTAGATCAGGCGGCGTAGGGCATAGAGCAGCATTGCGGCCCGCCTCTCTTCTGGTTTCTGTGAGCTACTTGATCTCGACCGGCGTCAGGTCCTGGAACCAGCTCTGCGCCTGCACGAAGCCCTTCACCTTGGGGCTCATGGCGCGCGGATTGAGGTCGTGTGCAATCCACACCCAGTAGGCCTGGTCGACGATGTAGCCGTGCACCTCGGACAGGGCCTTGGTCTGCTCGGCCTTGTCGAAGCTCGTGTGCGCCTTGTTGATCATGGCGTCGAGCTTCTCGTCCTTCAGGATGCCCCAGTTGGCACCGACCGGCGGCACGAAGTTGCTGTTCATCAGGCGCGTGAACGCCGAGTAGGGATCGACCGTGGCGCGGCTGATGTTGATGCCGTTGACGCCCGCCTTCTTCGCATTCTCCCCCGTCACCGGCTGGAAGGAGAAGTTCACCAGCGCGTTCCACTCCATGACCTCGAACGAGGTGTCGAAGCCGACGGCGTTCAGGTTCTCCTGCACGTACTCGTTCATCGGCAGCGGCAGCATCTGTCCCGAGCCCGAGGTCGAGATGGCGATCTTGATCTTGGGCTTCTTCGTCGCGCTGTAGCCCGCTTCGGCGAGCAGCTTCTTGGCGGCCGCCGGGTCGTACTTGATGTCGAAGGCGGGCGAGCCGAACCAGGGATGGCCGGGATAGACGTGACCCTTCGACTCGATCATCAGCCCGCCCAGCAGCTTGTTGAGGCCGGCGCGATCGATGGCGAGATTGGCTGCCTTGCGCACGCGGACATCCGTCCATGGCGAGCCCTCGACCATGGAGGGCTGGTAGGCCCAGTTGTGCGGATACTTGTTGGTGACGATGGTCATGCCGCCCTGCTTGAGGCGCGGGATGGCGTCGGGCGCGGGGACCTCGATCCAGTCGACCTGCCCCGCCAGCAGCGCCGCCGTGCGCGTCGCCGCCTCCGGCATCGGGAACAGGATCACCTTGTCGAGCTTCGGCACGCGCGCCTTTTCCCAGTAGTCGGCGTTGCGCGAGAGCTCCATGCGCTCGCGCGGCACGACCCTGTCGACCTTGAACGGGCCGGTTCCCGACGGGTTGAGCGCGACCTTGTTCCAGTCCTTGTCCTGCTTCTCCCAGTTCGCCGGGCTCGAATAGAAGACGTAGGACATGTCGTAAGGAAACAGCGAGTTGACGATGCGCGTCGTGAGCTCGACCGTGTACTTGTCGATCTTCTTGTATCCGACCAGGGTCGGGATGCGCGCACGCACCTGTGCCATCTGCTTGCGATCAAACTGCGGCGACTTGTCGTTCAGCACCTTGTCGAGGTTCCAGATCACGGTGTCGGCATCGAAGTCCGATCCGTCGTGGAACTTGACACCCTCGCGCAGCTTGAAGATCCACTTGGTCGGCTCGCCCTCGACCGGCGCCCAGGACACGGCGAGACCGGGGCGGATGTCGGCGATCGCGTCGGCCTTCGACAGGTCCCAGTTCACGAGCGCGTCATAGATGGTGTAGCCCGCGAAGCGGAAGCCTTCGAAGCCCTGGTCGGGCTGGCCCGTCGTCAACGGGATGTCGGCGGCTGTCATGCCGATGCGCAGAGTGCCCTGCGAAAGGGCAGGCGTTGCGGTTGCTGCGAGGACGGCCAGGCCGGCGGCAGTGACGCGAAGACGTTTGAACATTCACCACTCTCCGGTTTGGCTGTCCCGACGCGAGACGCCGACCCGTTCCGTCATGCAAGGGCCAAGCCAATGCAACATGGGCGGGCTACGCGTGGGGCGGCATGTCGATTGCATGCATCAACGATTGCGGAGGGATGTCATGACATCATCGACCAGGGCGCCGACGCTCGAGGAATTCCGGGCACGCGCCGCGCTGACCGGTCTCAGCCTGACCGAGGAAGACATCGGGCATCTGCACAAGGGCTATGTCGGGTTGCTGGGCCTGATGGAGCGCATCCCCGAGCGCTGGGCCTGGGCCGCCGAGCCGCCACAAGTCTTCCGCGCCGACGAGTAGAGTTCCCATGACCGATCTGACGACGAGCGATCTCACGACACTGGGCATCGCCGAGGCCGGCCGCCTGATGGCGCGCGGCGAACTCACTTCGACGGCATTGACCGAAGCCTTCCTGGCGCGCATCGATGCCGTGGACGGCAGCCTCAACAGCTACGTCACCGTCACCGCCGACGTCGCGCTGAATGCCGCGCGCCAGGCCGACATGGAGATGAAGGGCGGCCTGCGGCGCGGGCCGATGCACGGAATCCCGATAGGGCTCAAGGATATCTACGAGACGGCCGGCACCAAGACCACCGGCCACTCGCATCTCAAGCTCGACTACGTGCCGGCGATCGATGCCGAGACGGTGCGCCGCCTGAGGGCGGGCGGCGCGGTGATCCTGGGCAAGCTCGGCACGCACGAATTCGCCAACGGTGCGATGACGCCCGACCAACCCTTCCCGCCCGTGCGCAATCCGTGGAACACGTCCTACCAGCCCGGCGGCTCGTCGAGCGGCTCGGGGGCGGCGGTCGCGGCAGCGCTCTGCATGGGTGCGATGGGCTCCGACACGGGCGGATCGATCCGCAATCCTGCGGGCTATTGCGCCATCGCCGGCATCAAGCCGACCTATGGTCTGGTCAGCCGTTGCGGCATCTTCCCGCTGTCGTTCAGCCTCGACACCGCCGGCCCGATGGCCTGGACGACCGAGGACTGCGCGCTCATGCTCGACGTGCTGGCCGGACACGATCCCGACGACCAGGCCTCGGCGCAGACGGAAAAGGTGGACTATGGCGCGGCCGCCCGTCGCCCGATCAAGGGTATGCGCATCGCGCTCGCGCGGTCATGGTACGAAGGCCCGGACGGCAAGCTGTCGGAAGACATGGCCAAGGGCATGGAAGAGGCCGTGCGCGTGATGCGCGATCTCGGCGCCACGGTGGAGGAAGTCGTCTTCCCCGACATCCGCGACTATCACATCTGCGGCCGGGTCATCATCACCACCGAGGCGCATGCCATCCATCGTCGCGACGTGATCGAGCGGCCCGAGAAATTCGGCTACACGACGCGCCGCCGCTTCCAGCTCGGCGCGTTCCTGTCGGCCGAGCAGTACATCTCGGCGCTGCGGTTCAGGCGCAAGCTGCAGCAGGACACGCGCGAGGCGATGCGCGGCGACGACCTCGTGATGACGGCCAACCAGTGGGGCCCGCCGGAAGTCTTCGAGGATCCGGCGCCCATCTTCCACTTCCTGGGAAAGCCGTCGCTCAGCATGCCGTTCAACGTGACCGGCCAGCCGGCCGCCGCGGTATGCTGCGGCTTCGACTCGGACGGCCTGCCGCTCGCCTTCCAGCTGGCCGGCCGCCCGTTCGACGAGGCCAGCGTCCTGGCGGCCGGCGCCGCCTACGAACGCGCCACCCCGTGGCGCTCGCGCCGACCGAAGCTCTGACGCGAGTCGACGATCGGGGTCTAGGACAGTCAAGGATCCCTCACTTCGTTCGGGACGACACTCAGTGTCATCCTGAGCACAGCGAAGGATCCTTACTCGGCTGAATCAACACCCGAGCTTCTTCGCGAGATCGATCATCGACGTGCCGACCGCGTTCCAGTCGCCCTCGGGCTCCAGGTCGCGCTTCTGGTTGGGGCCGTGTTCGGTGGGCCGAATGACGAAGCCGGTCGACAGGCCGCATTTCTGCGCCGCCGCCAGGTCGCCGTTGTGCGCGGCGACCAGCATCACCTGCTCGGGCTTCACGTACATGCTGTCGACCACGCCGAGATAGGCCTCGGGGTCGGGCTTGTAGTGATGGAAGGTCTCGCCCGAGAAGCAGTGGTCCCAGGGGATGCCGCCATTCTTCGCCATGTTGATCAGCAGCGCGACGTTGCCGTTGCTGAGCGTCGCCACGACGTACTTCTTCTTCATCATGCCGATGCCCTCGACCGAATCCGGCCACGGCCGAAGCTTGTGCCAGAGATGCGTGAACTCCCACGCGCCCTCCTCGCCCGGATGCTTCAGGCCGCGCTTCTGCAGCAGCATCTCGAAGGCTTCCTTGTGCAGGTCGTCGATGCGCGTCCACGGCAGCTCGCCCTTGCGCACCCGGCCCATCTGCGGCTGGTAGAGGCCGCGCCAGTCGTCGGCGAAGCTCGTCCAGTCGGTGTCGATGCCGTATTTCTGGCCGAGCGCGGGGAGATCCTGGATCAGACTGCCGCGCCAGTCGACGACGGTGCCGAACACATCGAAAATGCAGACCTTCAGGTTGGCGGGGACCTTGGACATTGGGTAGCTTCCTCAAATGGTTTGGAAGCACGATAGAGTGAGCGGCGCGGACGGCAAGCCAAGATGCGGCTGGGTCTCCGACGATCCGCTCTATCAGGAATACCACGACACGGAATGGGGACGTCCGCTGCGCGACGATCGCGCGCTGTTCGAGCTCCTGACGCTGGAAGGTTGTCAGGCCGGCCTTTCGTGGATCACCGTGCTGCGCAAGCGCGAGCATTATCGCAAGGTCTATGACGGCTTCGAACCTGCGAAGATCGCGCGCTATCGGCCTGCGAAGCTCGAAAAGCTGCTGCTCGATCCCGGCATCATCCGCCACAAGGGCAAGATCGCCGCCAGCGTGAGCAACGCCCAGGCCTATCTCGCGCTGCAGGAGCGCGAAGGCTCCTTCTCGAAATACCTTTGGAGCTTCGTCGGCGGCAAGCCGAAGAAGAACCGGCCCAAGACCCTCAAGGACGTGCCCGCCCGCTCCACCGAGAGCGACGCGATGTCGAAGGCCCTTCAGAAGGCCGGCTTCAAGTTCGTGGGTTCCACCATCTGCTATGCCTTCATGCAGGCTTCCGGCATGGTCGACGACCATGTCGTGGGCTGCCATTGCGCCAAGGAGTGATCGTGACCAAGCGTGTGTACATCGCGGCCCTCGGGACCGAGACCAACCAGTTCGTCCCCTTCCCGACCGGCCTGCGCGGCTACCAGGAGCATGGCATCTGGCACGGCGACGCCACCCAGCACGCGCCCACCAACTTCACAGCGCCGGTCCATGTCTGGCGCAAGGAGACGGAGAAGCGCGGCTGGACGGTGATCGAAGGCCTTTCGACCTTCGCGGCGCCGTCGGGCACGACCGTGCGCAAGGTCTATGAGGATTTCCGCGACGAGATCCTCGACGGCGTGAAGGCCGCCCTGCCGCTCGACGCGGTGCTGATCAACGTGCACGGCGCCATGGTGGCCGACGGCTACGACGACTGCGAGGGCGATCTCCTGTCGCGCATCCGCGCCATCGTCGGGCCGAAGGTGGCGATCGGCGCCGAGTTCGACCTGCACTGTCACCTGAGCGCCCTGATGCTCGACAGCGCCGACGTGCTGGTCGGCTACAAGGAGTATCCGCACACCGACACGATGGAGCGCGCGGCCGAGCTGTTCGCGATCATCGCCGACACGGTCGAAGGCAAGGTGAAGCCGGTGATGGCGCGCTACGACTGCCGCATGATCGCGCAGTACCGCACGTCCGTACCGCCGATCAGCGAATTTGTTGTCCGCATGAAGTCGCTCGAAGGCAAGGACGGCATCCTCTCGGTGTCGCTGAGCCACGGCTTTTCCTTCGCCGATGTCGAGGATGTCGGCACCCGCACGCTGGTCGTGGCCGATGGCGACAAGGCCAAGGCCGAGAAACTTGCCAAGCAGCTCGGCGAAGAGCTGTGGGCCAACCGCGAGCGCTATGCCACCAAGTACCTCACCATCGCCGAGGCGATGGACCGCGCCGCTTCGCATAATCAGGGCCCGCTGGTGCTGGCCGACCGCGCCGATAATCCCGGCTCCGGCGCCCCCGGCGATTCGACCTTCGTGCTGAAGGAGCTGGTAGCCCGCGAGATCGGTCCGGCACTGTTCGGCGTGATGTGGGATCCGATGGCCTTCCAGATCGCCGAAGAGGCGGGCGAGGGCGCGCGCATCCGCATGCGGCTCGGCGGCAAGTCGGGCGTCGTGAGTGGCAATCCGGTCGATCTCGACGTGACGGTGAAGAAGATCGCGCGCAACGTCTTCCAGCCCTACGGGCCGGTGATGTCGCCGCTCGGCGACATGGCGCTGCTGTCGTCGGAGCATGTCGATATCGCGATCTGCACGCGCCGCAACCAGACCTTCCACGCGGATGCCTTCCGCGCGGTCGGCGCCGAGCCTGCCGACTATCGCGTGGTGATCGTGAAGTCGGCGCAGCACTTCTATAACGGCTTCGTGGGCCTCGCGAAGGAGATCCTCTACGTCGCCTCGCCGGGAGCCGCCGACCCCGACGTCACGCGCTGGCCCTACACCAAGCGCAAGACGCCGTTCTGGCCGAAGGTGGCGGATCCCTGGAAATAGCCGCCCGGCTCACGACTGCGGCGGATAGCGGTCGAACGCCGGCAGTTCATGGACGTTCATCATCCATCCGATCCGATCGGCGACCTGGATGTGGACCTGCGCCGGCACCGCGTCCGGATCGTCGTAGGTGGCGCTCTGGATATCGATGAGCCCCGGCAATGTCTTCGCATTGTCGTAAAAGAGCCCGGTGCCGCAGTCGGGGCAGAAATGCCGCCTTCCGTGCTCCGACGAGGCGTAGACCCTGGGCGTGCCCTTGGTCACCTTGACCGCATCGTGCGGGTACATCGTCCAGCCCACCATCGGAGCTCCGGAGTGCCGCCGGCAGTCCGTGCAGTGGCACAGCGCGTGGTGGAGGGCGTCGCCCTCGGCCTGATAGCGAATCGCGCCGCAATGGCAGCCACCTGTAATCATCGTGTGCTCTCCTTCGTTGGGATGTCAGTCTACAGCAGCGGTTCGAGGGCCTCGCGCGTGGTCTTGCCCTCGACGACGGGCACGACCTCGAACTCGACGACCTCCTGCCAATCGGCGATCCAGCGCTGGAAGGTCGTGATGTCGTCGGTTTCCATGAGCTGGAAGCAGCGGCCGAGATCGGCCGTCACGTAGCTTGCCACGAAGGTAAGACCGTCCGGCAGCGCGCGGCCCTTGTCGCGCAGCTTGCGATACACGGCCTTGCCGTCCTGGTTCTTCAGTTTCTCGACCACCATGAAGAGCATCTCTGCCTCCCGTTTTGTCTGATGTAGAGTATTGTCGGACGACATTTACGACAGGAACCACACAAATGAAGATCGCCGTCGTCGGCGCCGCCGGGCGCATGGGCCAGATGCTGATCCGACAGATTGCACGCACCGAGGGCGTGTCGCTGGCTGCCGCCAGCGAAGCGCCGAGCAGCAAGGCGATCGGCAAGGATGCCGGCGAAGTCGCAGGTCTCGAGGCCAACGGCATCAAGATCGGCGGCGACAGCGCCGCCGCCATCGCCGCGGCCCAGGTCGTCATCGACTTCACCGTGCCCGCGGCCACAGTGGCCCATGCGAAGGTCGCCCAGGACAAAGGCGTGGCGATGGTGATCGGCACCACCGGCCTCGACCCGCAGCAGACGGCGCTGATCCACGAGGCGGCGAAGAAGGTGCCGATCATGTGGGCGGCCAACATGGCGCTGGGCGTCAACGTGCTGCTGGCGCTGGTCGAGAAGACCGCCGCGCTGCTCGATCCCAGCTACGACATCGAGGTGCTGGAAATGCACCACCGCCACAAGATCGACGCGCCGTCCGGCACGGCGCTGGCGCTGGGCCGTGCCGCTGCGGCCGGCCGCAAGGTCAAGCTCGAGGATGTCTGGCGCAAGACCCGCGACGGCCATACCGGCGCGCGGCCCGTGGGCGAGATCGGCTTCGCTACCCTGCGCGGCGGCGAAGAAGTGGGCGTGCACACGGTCTATTTCGCGACGGGCGGCGAGCGGCTGGAGCTCAATCACCGTTCCTTCAGCCGCGAAGGCTATGCATCAGGGGCCGTCACCGCCGCCAAGTGGCTGGAGGGCAAGAAGCCCGGTCTCTACGGCATGAAGGACGTGCTGGGGCTTTAGCCTCAGCCCGGCTCTTCGTCCCAGGCGTGGCGGTAGCGCGGCGCGCGCATCTCGACCAGCGCCGCCTTGAGCTGTTCGCCCACATGCAGGCGCTCGACCGGCGACAGGAAACGGCCGATCACGGTCCGGTTGCCGCGCGAGCTGACGACCAGACGTTCCTCGGTCAGGTCGATCTTCAGCCAATAGGCATCGAGGCGCTGCTCCTCGCGCTCGCCGTCGGGCGCGACGCGGGACACGATCAATTCGAGGTCGGTCAGCAGCAGGGTCTCGCTGCGCCGTGCGTCGAGGTAGCTGCGCTTGAATAGCCACCACAGCAGCAGGACATCGAGGCCCATGAAGCCGAACACCGGCCAGGCGCCGATGATCATCATGGGCAGGCCGACCAGGAGATTTGCCGCAACGGCGCCCACGATCAGCCAGCGGAAGGCCTCTGGCGGGAGGCTTCGATGCGGCGTGAGCGAAGTGGCGAAATGAACCGCCGGAAGGGGCGTTTCAACCATGGTATGAGGCTATATGGCCCTGATGAAGTCCGCCGTCATCCCCGAGTTTTTTGCCCGCCTGCGGCAGGCAATCCCGGAGCCAGAGACGGAACTGGAATACGATAACGTCTACCAGCTCCTGGTCGCCGTCGTGCTTTCCGCCCAGGCGACGGACGCCGGCGTCAACCGTGCCACCAAGCCCTTGTTCGAAAAGATCAAAACGCCCGCCCAGATGGTGGCACTGGGCGAGAAGAAACTGATCGACTACATCAAGACCATCGGCCTGTTCCGCACCAAGGCCAAGAACGTGATCGCACTCAGCCAGCTGCTGATCGAGCGGCACGGCGGCGAGGTGCCGCACACCCATGCCGAATTGCAGGACCTGCCGGGCGTCGGCCGCAAGACCGCCAACGTGGTGATGAACGTGGCCTATGGCGAGGCGACCATCGCCGTCGACACCCACATCTTCCGCGTCGGCAATCGCACCGGCCTGGCGCCGGGCAAGACTCCGCTGCAGGTCGAGCTGAAGCTCTTGAAGCGCGTGCCCGAGGAGTACCGGCTGCATGCGCATCACTGGCTGATCCTGCACGGCCGCTATACCTGCAAGGCGCGCACCCCGCTCTGTCCCGCCTGCGTCGTGAACGACCTCTGCACCTTCAAGGGGAAGACCGTCGCGGCCTAGGCTTGCGGGTGCCCTTCGACCGCTTCGGGGCCGAGGCCGCTTTCTTGGCGCCCTTCACGGCCTCGGCCAGCGCCGCGGCGAGGCGGCCGCCGCGGCGGTCCTGGCGCTCCAGCATCACGATGTTGCGGATGAGCTGCGGCTCGCCGAACGGCAGGCAGGTGAGCTCCAGGCCGGCGAAGATCTCGTCAGACACCGCCAAGACGGCGACGCCCAGCCCCTTCTCGACCATGCGCAGGATGATGTCCTGGCTGTCGAGCACCATCTCCTCATGGACCTCGACCCGCATGCGCCGCAGCTCGCGGTCGATCACGCGGCCGGCCCAGGCCTTGCTGTCGAAGCGGATGAAGGGCAGCTCGGCCAGCAGGTCGCGGGCGCTGCGCCGCCCCTGGCCCGGCGGTGCGAACAGCCAGAACCGGTCCCGGTAGAGCGGCGTCCAGACCAGGCCGGCGGGATAGGGCCGCACCGGCTCGGTGGTCAGCGCGGCGTCGAGTTCACCGGCCGCGACCTTTTCCGCCATCTCCGCCGACAGGCCGACCGAGACCGCGACGCGGGCGCGCGGATGGGCGCGGTTGAGGGCGACCAGCGCATCCGGGAGCACGCCCGCCAGAGCGGTCTGCACGGCGCCCACCCGCAGCCGCTCCGCGAGCGAGCGTTCGTCGCCCAGCGCCGCCGCGATGTCATCGTAGAGCGCGAGCACCTCGGCGGATCGCGCGAGAACGATCCGGCCGGCCTCGGTGAGCGCCGGGAGGCGGCGCGAGCGATCGAAGAGGGCCGCGCCGAACTCTTCCTCCAGGGCCTTCACCTGCAGGCTCACGGCCGATTGCGTCAGTCCGATCGTCTTGCCCGCAGCGGCGAAGGAACCGTGGCGGGCGATGGCCTGCAGCGTGCGGAGGGCGCGAAGCGACATGCCTTCGATGATAAATTATCATCGATCGATTGAGTATTAAGAATTTCTACTCGGGGGCATCGGGGCGTACAGATCCGGCCATGAGCGCCGACGTGATCCTCGCCCTGCTTCCCATCGTCCTGCTGATCATGCTCGGCATGGGGCTGCGGCGACTGGGCTTCCTCGCCGAGGGGTTCTGGCCGCAGGCGGAACGGCTCAGCTACTACGTGCTGGTGCCGTGTCTGTTCTTCCATAGCCTCGCCACCGCCAGGCTCGACGCGCTGCCGGCGCGCGAACTCGTCTCGACCCTCATTCTCTCCATCCTCGCCGTGGCCGCGCTCGTCGTCGCGTTGCGACCGGTCCTGCGCGTCGACGGACCCTCCTTCACCTCGATCTTCCAGGGCGGCATCCGCTTCAACAACTATGTCGGCGTGACCCTGGCCGCCGGCCTGTTCGGTCCGCAGGGCCTCGCGCTGGCGGCCCTGTGCAGCGCCGCCATCGTCCCCACCGTCAACATTCTCTGCGTGCTGGTCTTCGCCCGCCATGGCGCCGCGCGGCTGAGCGGCCGCGGCATCTTGCGCCAACTGGTGACGAACCCGCTGGTGCTCGGCTCCTTCGCGGGCATCGGCTTTCAACTGCTCGGGCTCAGCCTGCCAGCGGGGATCGAGCCGGCACTGCGGGCGCTCGGCGCGGCGTCGCTGCCGCTCGGCCTGCTCTGCGTCGGCGCGGCGCTGGAGTTCGGATCGGTGCGCGGCTGGCTGGCACCGGTCGCGACCTCCTCGGCGATCAAGTTCCTCGCCATGCCGGTGGTGACCGTCGCCGTCGCCTCGCTCTTGGGCCTGACGGGACCGGCGCTCGTCATCGCCCTTCTCTTCCAGGCCCTGCCGACGGCCTCCTCCGCCTACATCATGGCGCGGCAGCTCGGCGGCGACGCGCCCCTGATGGCCGGGATCACGGCGATGCAGACCCTGTTCGCGCTGGTTGCCTTGCCGCTCGTGGTGGTCGGGATCGGCGCTTTCGCCGCCTGACGATTCAGGCCAGCGCCCTCAATCCGCGCCGCAGGGTACGGCCGTCGGATGCGGGCAACAGCCGATCGATCTCGCCGTGCACGTCGACCCAGACCGGCATGGCCGACTGCAGGACCTTGCGACCGGCCGGCGTCAGGATGAGCCGGCGCACCCGGCGGTCGGCTTCATCGACGACGATCTTCACCCAGCCGCGCTGCTCGAGCGGCTTCAGGTTGGCGGTCAGCGTGGTGCGGTCCATCACCAGCAGCGCGGCGATCGACCCCATCGAGGGCGGCTCTGGCTGATTGAGCGACGTGAGAAGCGAGAACTGTCCGCTGGTGAGACCAAGCGGTGACAAGGCTTCGTCGAAGCGGCGCGCCAAAGAGCGCGCGGCGCGTTGTGCGGCGAAGCACAGGCAGTGATCGTAGACGTGCAGCGTCGTCTCGAACGAAGCGTTCAGTTTCTTTGACATGTCGCTAATGGGTTGATATCAACCTTTCAATCCGAGATCAACCAGCAGGAGGAACTGATGGCCTACGTGCAGGGATTTGTTTTGCCGGTGCCGGCCGACAAGAAGGAGGCCTATCGCAAGGCCGCCGCCGACTTCTCGCCGATCGCCAAGGAATTCGGCGCCACCCGCCAGGTCGAGGCCTGGGGCGATGACGTACCCGACGGCAAGCTCACCGACTTCAAGGGCGCGGTGAAGGCCAAGCCCGATGAGATCGTGGTGTTCTCGTGGATCGAGTTTCCCAGCAAGGAAGTCGCCGAGGCGGCTCATCAGAAGATCATGGTCGACCCGCGTATGAAGGACATGGACATGCCCTTCGACGGCCAGCGCATGATCGTCGCCGGCTTCACGCCCATCCTCGACGAGGCCGGCGCAAACGGCGGCAAGACCGGCTACGTCGATGGCTTCCTCGCCGCGGTGCCGGCCGGTAACAAGCAGGCCTATCTCGACATGGCCCGCAGGGCCGCGTCGGTGTTCAAGGACTATGGCGCGGTTCGTGTGGTCGAGACCTGGGGCGACGCGGTGCCCGACGGCAAGGTCACCGACTACAAGGGAGCGGTGAAGGCCACGCCCGACGAGAAGATCGTCTATTCGTGGGTCGAATGGCCATCCAAGCAGGTCCGCGACGAGGGCTGGAAGAAGATGATGGAGGACCAGCGCATGAAGGATCAGCAGATGCCGTTCGACGGCAAGCGCATGATCTATGGCGGCTTCGCGCCGATCCTCGACGTCTGAGGTTCCGGAAGATGACTGTCGCAAAGAACACCATCTGCATCTGGTTCGACAAGGAGGCCGAGGAGGCCGCGCGCTTCTATGCCGCGACCTTTCCCGACAGCAAGGTCACGGCCGTCCACCGCGCGCCGAGCGACTATCCGTCGGGCAAGAAGGGCGACGTGCTGACCGTGCAGTTCACGGTCTGCGGTATCCCCTGCATCGGCCTCAATGGCGGGCCGGTGTTCAAGCAGACCGAAGCCTTTTCCTTCCAGATCGCCACCGACGACCAGGCGGAGACGGACCGCTACTGGAATGCCATCGTCGGCAATGGCGGTCAGGAGAGCGCCTGCGGCTGGTGCAAGGACAAGTGGGGCCTGTCCTGGCAGATCACGCCGCGCGTCCTGACCGAGGCGATGGCGGCCGGCGGTGACGAGGCCAGGCGCGCCTTCGAGGCCATGATGGACATGAAGAAGATCGACGTCGCCCGCATCGAGGCGGCGCGTCGAGGCAACTGACGAGCGGCGCCGCCGATGCCGCTCAGGCGGCGTCGGCGGTGATCGTGTCGCTGTCGTTGTCGACCACGACGGCGGTCTCGAAATAGCGGATCTCGGGCGGGGCGCCGTAGCGTTCGGCGATATAGGCCTGCCATTGCGGCGTATAGACCGCCTCGGCATCGGCGCGGCTCTTCCACAGATAGACGCCGCCGCCGATCCGCTTCTCCGAATCGAACAGATAGTATTTGCGGACCAGTCCCTTCATGCCGCGATACTTCGGCGCCGAGCCCTTGAAGAGCTCGGCCGCCTTCTTCGCGTCGATGTCGGCCGGCAGCTTGAAGTTCACGATGGCGGTGATCATGCGGTCCTCCTTCAAACGGGGATGGCGCGCTCCTCGCGCACCTTCCACAGCAGGACGAAGCCTAGCACCAGGAAGAACAGAACGCAGGCCATGCCGAGGCGGGTGGACTGGGTCGCCGCCGTCACGGTGGCGATGGCGAACGGCGCCATCCACGCCGTCGCGCGGCCCGACAGGGCGAACAGGCCATAGAATTCGCCGGTCATGCCCGGGGGTGAGATGCGGCCCACCATGGTGCGGCTGGCCGCCTGCATCGGCCCCATGCAGAAGCCGAGGAGGAGCGCGAAGCCCATCAGTACCTGTTCCTGCAGCGACCCGAACAGGCCGCGCGTCGGGCTGATCGGATCGGCCGGCACGACGTAGAAGACATGCGTGGCCGTGACGCCGACGATGCCCGCGGTCGCCACGATCACGCCGGCGATGGCCAACTGCACCGTCCGCTTGCTGCCGATCCAGTCGTCGAGCCGGCCGCCGAGGAACGCGCCGGGGATCGCGAACACGGTCAGGATGATGCCGAAGATGCCGAGCGTCACCGTGCTCCAGCCGAAGGTCGCCGCTGCCTAGACGCCACCGAAGGCGATGATCGCCGCGAGCCCGTCATTGTAGAGCATGAAGGCGATGAGATAGCGCAGCACGTTGCCGAAGCGCGGAAGTCGTTTCAGCGTCGCCACGAGAGAACGCCCGCCTTCCCGTGCCGCGGTGATCAGCGGCTGCCGTCGCGCGCCGGCGGAATCGGGCGTGAACAGGAACATGGGCAGCACGAAGATCATGATCCACAGCGCCGAGGCGGGCCCGACCAGGCGCTCCAGTTCGTGGCTGGCGGGATCGAGGCCGAACAGCGGCCGGTCGTTCGATGCCGCCAGGCCGAACATCGCGGGCATCGACACGGCGAGCACGACGAACAGCGAGACCAGCCCACCGCAATAGCCCAGCCCCCAGCCGAAGCCGCTCAATCGCCCCATCCGCTCGGGTCGCACGATGTTGGGCAGCTGGGCGTTGTTGAACACGATCGACATCTCCGCCCCCACGGTGGCGAGGATGACTGCCCAGCTGATCGGCAGGATGAGATCGGGGCGATTGGGATAGGCGAACCAAAGGCCGGCGCATCCTGCGACCAGCAGGAGCTGGAAGGCGAGAATGAAGGGCTTGCGGCGCCCGCCGGCGTCGGCCATGGCGCCGAGGAAGGGGCTCATCACGGCGATCAGCACACCGGATGCCGATTGCGTGAAGCCCCACGCCGCCTGTCCCTGCACCGGATCGCCCACCAGCACGTTGGCGAAGTAGGGCGCGAAGATGAAGGTGGTGATGATGGTGAAGAACGGCTGGTTGGCCCAGTCGAACAGCGCCCAGCTGAACTGGCCGAGCTTCGAGGCTTCACGGACGGGCGGCGCGGCAGCGTGGGAACTTGTCATGCCGGTCCACTATGCCCGAGAGCAGGCACTCTTCATAAGCCCCCTGAGCAAGGGTCCCTCGCTTGCGCTCGGGATGACAGTATTGTTGAGACCAGCGCAGTACGCCGACGCAGAAGACGGTGTCATCCCAAGCGCGGCGAGGGACCTTTATGCTTTCACCCGCCGCTGCAGCTGCCAGATCGCATCACGATTGGTGGGTGAGAAGACCTTCGTCATGGCCTCCTGCCAGGGCAGCCAGAGCTGGGCGACGTGCTCGGCCGGATCGAGGGTCGCCACGGTCAGTTCCGGCACCTGGAAGCCGAAGACATGCTCGACATTGTGGGTGACGTCGGGCGCATAGCGCGCGCGCCACTGGGCCCAGATCTCGTAGCGGTTGGTCTGCCGCCAGTCGGTGAGCGTGCCGACCGTGAGGCCGGTCTCTTCCAGGAGCTCGCGGCGGGCGGTCGCCTCGAGGTCCGGGTCGTCGGGTTCGCGCGAGCCGGTCACGGATTGCCAGAGTCCTGTCCCCGTGCGTTCCAGCAGGAGGACGTCCAAACGTGGCGTGTGGACCACGACCAGCACCGATTCTGGGAGCTTGAAGGCCATCGCGGGCAGCATATAAGGTCCCGCGGCAGATTTCCGAGGGAACAATGAGCAAGCAGCTACAGGCCACCATCGACGCGGCATGGGAAGCACGTGACGGCGTCAACAGCGCCACCAAGGGCGAAGTGCGTGACGCCGTCGAAGCGGCGATCGCCGGCCTCGACGACGGCACCTATCGCACCGCCGAAAAGGTCGGCGACGAATGGGTCGTGAATCAGTGGCTGAAGAAGGCCGTGCTGCTCTCGTTCCGGCTGTACGATTCGGTCCCGATGGACGGCGGCGCTTCGTTCCCTGGGATGGGCGCCGCGCCCTGGTTCGACAAGGTGCCGCTCAAGACCACCGGCTGGGACGCGGCCCGCTTTGCCAAGGCGAACTACCGCTCGGTCCCGGGGTCGATCGTGCGCCGCGGCTCCTACATCGCCCCGTCGGTGGTGCTGATGCCGTCGTTCGTCAATCTCGGCGCCTATGTCGACACCGGCACCATGGTCGACACCTGGGCGACGGTCGGTTCCTGCGCCCAGATCGGCAAGAACTGCCATCTCTCCGGCGGCGTCGGCATCGGCGGCGTGCTCGAGCCGCTGCAGGCCAACCCGGTGATCATCGAGGACAACTGCTTCATCGGCGCCCGCTCCGAGGTCGTCGAGGGCGTGATCGTCGGCACCGGCGCGGTCCTGTCGATGGGCGTGTTCATCAGCGCCACCACCAAGGTGGTCGACCGCGCCACCGGCCAGATCCACATCGGCAAGGTGCCGCCCTACTCGGTGGTGGTGCCCGGCAACATCGGCGGCGGCCCGGACCGTCCGTCGACCTACTGCGCCGTGATCGTGAAGACCGTCGACGAGCGCACGCGCTCGAAGACTTCGATCAACGAGCTGCTGCGCGACTAGAGCGACCATGCCGGGCGCAGCCGATCTTTCCGTGCCATTGCCGCCCGAGGCAATGCCCGATCGGCTGCTCTGGCGGGGCGATACGCTGGCATCGGAAACCGGGCGGATCGCGATTCCCGACGATGTCGGGCACGAACTCGACCGGCTCGTTGCCGCGCTCGATCGCGATCCCGTGCCGCTCCTTTTGCTTCGACCGGAGGATTTCCCGCTCGACGCGTCGCGCGTCTTCATGCGCGAAGTCAGGCGCAGCCTGGATGATGGGCCGGGCTTCGCCATCATCGATCGCCTGCCGGTGGAACGCTGGTCCCGGGACGGCCTGCGTGCCGTCTGGTGGCTGCTCGCCTCCCTGGTCGCGCGTCCGGTGGCGCAGAAATGGGATGGCACCTCGATCTACGACGTCACCGATCTCGGCAAACCGCCGGGCAACGGCGTGCGCCCCGACGTCACCAACGCCGAGCAGAACTTCCATACCGACAACAGCTACAATCTCGTGCCGCCGCACTATGTCGGGCTGCTGTGCGTGCGCACGGCCATGGAAGGCGGCGTGAGCGGCATCGTGAGCTTCGCCGCCGCGCACGAGGAGATGCGCCGCCGGCATCCCGACCTGCTGCCCCGGCTCTACCGGCCCTTCTATTTCGACCGCCAGCGCGAGCACGCGCCGGGCGACATCATGACGACGCACCATCCGATGCTGGAACGCGAGGGCGGCCGCCTGATCGCCCGGCTGTCGCGCTTCCAGGTGACCAACGGCCACGCCCTCGCCGGCGTCGCGCTCGACCCGGAGGGCGCAGCCGCCCTGGAAGCCTTCGAGGCGATCCTGAACGCGCCGGGCATGGCGGCGCGCTTCGTCTTCCAGCCCGGCCAGATGCAGCTCATCGACAACCGTGCGCTCGGCCACAAGCGCACCGGGTTCCGCGACTGGCCGGAGGCCGAGCGCAAGCGTCTCCTGATACGCCTGTGGCTGCGCGACGCCGGCAGCCGGGCCTACAACGGCTGACGCCTCGCCGTTACGCCAGGTGACGCTTCCACTCGGGCTGGGCCCTGAGATGCGCGCCTTCCCTGGCGAGGATCTTCGAGGTGCGCTCGGGCGCGAAGCCCAGTTCGACGAAGGCCGGCCCGACATTGGCCACCTCGCGATAGTCGAGGATCAGGCCGTCGCGCAGCTGCATCATCGCGCAGCCCTCGAAGCCCACGCGCTTGCCCTCGGCGCCGGGCAGCTTCGAGACGTAGCTGAACGTGTAGTAGGCGTAGAGCATCCTGCCGTCGCTGACCGGCCGGTGCATGTCCCAGCGGAAACCCTGCGCGGTGCGGTGGAACCAGTCGTCGATCATCTCGGCGATACGCTCGCGGCCCTTGAAGTCGCCGTAGAACACGTCGTGATAGACCGCGTCCTCGGTGAACAGGTTCGCGAACGCCTTGCCGTCACGGCGCTCCACCGCCGAGCAGAAAGCCTTCAGCAGCTCAGACGTATCCATCGTTATTCCTCCCGAACGGCCCCGATCATGACTAGACTGGCGGCCGCGGCAAAGGAGAACGGACATGGGCTCATGGATCTTCCTCGGCATCGTCGTCGCCATCGGCCTGTGGCTGATCGCCGTCTACAACGGGCTCGTCGGCGGCCGCAACCAGGCACAGACCGCGTGGAGCCAGATCGACGTGCAGCTGAAGCGGCGGCACGATCTCATTCCCAACCTGGTGCAGGTGGTGAAGGACGCGATGGGCTACGAGCAGGAGACGCTCACCAAGGTGATCCAGGCACGCAACAATGCGGTGGCCGCGAGCGGCAACGCGGCACAGGCCGGGCCGGCCGAGGCGGCGCTCAGCCAGGCGACGCACGGCCTGCTCGCCCTGATGGAGAACTATCCGCAGCTCAAGGCCAACGACAACATCATGCAGCTCCAGGAGGAGCTGACGGCCACCGAAAACAAGATCGCCTTCGCGCGCCAGTTCTACAACGACTCGGTCAACACCTATAACACCCGCCGCCAGAGCTTCCCGGCGGTGCTGGCCGCGGCGTCGCTGGGGTTCGGCCCGATGGACCTGTTCAACATGCCGGAGTCCGAGCGCGAAGTGCCGAAGGTGGCGCTGCGCTGAGAGGGCGAGGCGCATGAGCGCCACCACCGACTTCGTCGCCGCGCAGAACCAGAACCGCCGCAACACGATGGTGCTGCTGGCGGTGCTCACGACGTTGGCCGGCGGGATCGGCTATCTGGTCGGCGCGCTGCTGGAGACCGAGTCCTCGGGCGCGTTGCCCGCGGTCAGCCAGGTCGGCATTGCGGCGGCCGGGCTGATGGCGGCCGCCAGCATGGGCTGGAGCGCGATCTCGCTGGCGGTGGGCGACCGGATGGTGCTGTCAATGGCCGGCGCCAGGGCGATCGAGAAGCAGGACGCGCCGCAGCTCTACAACGTCGTCGAGGAGATCTCGATCGCCGCCGGCGTGCCGATGCCCCGGGTGATGGTGCTGGAGACCGACGCGCTGAACGCCTTCGCCACCGGCAACAAGGTCGGCAGCGGGACGATCGCCGTGACGCGCGGGCTGCTGAATGCGCTCAGCCGCGACGAGCTGCAGGGCGTGGTCGCGCACGAGATGGCGCATCTGCGCAACCTCGACACGCGCTACATGGTCGTGGTCGGCGTCACGGTCGGCCTGATCGCGCTGGTCTGCGACATGGCGCTGCGCACGATGAACATCGGCCGGATGCGCAGCGACGACCGCAAGGGCAGCTCGGGCGGCGGCATCCTGATCGTCGTCCTGCTGGTCGTAGCGATCCTGGCGCCCCTCGCGGCCAAGGCGGTGCAGATGGCGGTGTCGCGGCAGCGCGAGTATCTCGCCGATGCCACTTCCGTGCAGTTCACACGTAACCCCAACGGCCTCATCTCCGCGCTCGGCAAGCTCGCGGAGAAGGCCGCCCCCTTTCCCGGAGTGAGTCGTGCCACGCAGCATCTCTTCATCGTCAATCCCATCAACCAGTTCACTTCGAGGACCCCGGCGCTGCTCGCGACGCATCCGGATATCGCGGATCGCATCGCTCGCCTGCGCAATCTGGGCGGCTAGCGCCGGCTTGGCGGCGGCGTTCGACCTGCAGGGCCATCGCGGCGCGCGGGGGCTGGCGCCGGAGAACACGCTGGCGGGCTTCAAGGTGGCGCAGGATCTCGGCGTCACGACCCTCGAGACGGACCTCGCGGTGACGCGCGACGGCATCGTCGTCATCAGCCACGATCCGCTCCTAAATCCAGCCCTGACGCGCGGACCGGACGGGCAGTGGCTCACGGCGGCGGGCCCCGCCATCCGCACGCTGAGTCTCGACGAACTGAAGCGCTACGACATCGGTCGCGTGAACCCGGCCAGCAAGTATGGTCAGCAGTATCCCGAGCAGAAGCCGGCCGACGGCCAGCGCTTCCCGACCCTCGCCGAGTTCTTTGCGCAGGCCGCTCCCGAAGTGCGCTTCAACATCGAGATCAAGACCGATCCCGGGAAGCCCGACCTCACGCTCGACCCGGCCACTTTTGCGAAGCTGGCGGTCGAGGGCATCCGCAAAGCCGGGGCCGAGGCGCGCAGCACCCTGCAGTCGTTCGACTGGCGCGGCCTGATCGAGGCCCGGAAGCTGGCGCCCGAGATCGCCACCGGCTGCCTCAGCATCGAGAGCAGCAACTTCGACACGGTGCAGCGCGGCAGCGGCCGGCCCTCGCCCTGGCTGGGCGGGCTCGATCTGGCAGCGCACGGTTCGGTGCCGGCCCTGGCCAAGGCGGCCGGCTGCGCGATCTGGTCGCCCTTCTGGCGCAACGTCACGGCGGAGAACGTGAAGGAGGCGCACGCACTGGGCCTCAAGGTGGTACCCTGGACCGTGAACGTCCCGGCCGAGATGGAACGGCTGATCGAACTGGGCGTCGACGGGCTGATCACCGACTATCCTGATCGTGGGAAGCAGATTCTGACCGCCAAGGGCCTGAAGGCTCGCTAGGCGGTTGACTCGGGCGCCCTCTGTGTTCTGTATACAGACATGCGTCCCATCCAACCCGAACCCGATCTTTCCGAGCGGATCCACGATTCGGTCCTCGAAGCGATCTGCTCCGGGGAGCTGAAGGCCGGCGCCCGGATCACGCAAGAGGAGATCGCCCAGCAGTTCGGCGTGTCGCGCCAGCCGGTGCTGCAGGCCATGATGCTGCTGCGCCGCGAGGGCTTCCTGATCGATGCCGGCCGCAAGGGCGTCTGCGTGGCGCCGCTCGACGTCCAGCAGGCGCGCAACCTCTACGTCGTCCGCGCCGCCCTCGACGGCGCCGCCGCGCGGCTCGCCGCCGCGAACTATACGCCCCATCTCGTGCAGCGCGGCCGCGCCCTGCTCGACGTCGGCCGGCGCGCCGTGGCGAGCGGCTACGTGCCGTCGGTCATCGAGGCCGACATCGATTTCCATCTCTTTGTCTACGAGGCTTCGGGCAATCCCCTGATCGGCGAAACCGCCCAGCCGCACTGGCAGCATCTGCGCCGGGTGATGGCGGCGGCCTTGAGCGAGGAGGATCTGCGGGTCAGCGTGTGGGACGAGCACGAGGGCATCCTGCGCGCGCTCGAAGCGGGCCAGGCGGCCGAGGCCGAAGCGCTCTGCCGAGGCCACGCCGAACAGATGGCCGACATCCTGACGGGACGGCTGAAAGTCGTGATCTCCCGCGCCGCCTGAAGACGGCGCTCACCAAGACGTAAAGAAGGCCAAGGAGGAACCGCCATGAAGCTCACCTCTGAGCAGCTGAAGCAATTCGACGAAGAGGGCTATCTCTTCTTCCCCGACTATTTCTCGCCGGAAGAGACCCAGATCCTGAAATCCTCGGTGCCGGAGGTCTTCGCCCAGCGCCGGCCCGAGAACGTGCGCGAGAAGACGGGCGACGTCGTGCGCACCGCCTTCGCCGTCCACACCTATCATCCGGTGTTCGAGGCGCTGGTACACCATCCGCGCTTCGTCGAGCCCGCCGAGCAGCTCCTGAAGGACAAGACCTACATCCATCAGTTCAAGATCAACGGAAAGGCCGCCTTCGACGGCGACGTCTGGCAGTGGCACCAGGATTACGGCACTTGGAAAGCCGACGACGCCATGCCCGAGGCGCGCGCCATGAACCTCGCGGTGTTCATCGACGAGGTGAACGAGTTCAACGGCCCGCTCTGGTTCATTCCCCGGAGCCACAAGAAGGGTGCGATCGAGGCCAAGCACGACCTCACCACGACCTCCTATCCGCTGTGGACGATCGACAACGACACGATCGCCAAGCTGGTGCACCAGGGCGGCATCGTCTCGCCCAAGGGTGGCCCAGGTTCGGCGATCTTCTTCCACGGCACGCTGGTCCATGGCAGCCCGCCCAACCTGTCGCCGTGGGATCGCCAGATCATCTACGTGACCTACAACGCGGTCAGCAACGCGATCCGCCGGTTCAAGCGACCGGAATACATCGCGCACCGCGACTTCACGCCGGTCGATGCGTGGGAGGACGATGCGGTGATCCGCGCCGCCACCCGCAAGGCTGCCGCGGAATAATCAGGAAACGCCGGAGGAAACCATGAGTCTCCATCGCATGCTTCTGGCGCGCGCCGCCGAAGCCAGGCCGCTGCGCATCGGCGTGATCGGCGCCGGCAAGTTCGGCTCGATGTACCTGTCGCAGATCCCGACCACGCCCGGCATCCATCTGCTGGGCATCGCCGATCTGTCGCCCGACCGCGCGCGCGAGAACCTGGCGCGGCTGGGCTGGAAGCCCGACGTGACCTCTGCGACCTCCTTCGAGGACGCCCGCAAGCACGGCAGCACCCATCTCACCGACGACTGGCGCGCCCTGGTCAGCCATCCCGAGATCGACATCATCGTCGAATCGACCGGCGACCCGATCGCCGCTGTCGAGCATGCGCTCGAAGCGTTCAGGCATGGCAAGAGCGTCGTGATGGTCACGGTCGAGGCGGACGCCTTCTGCGGCCCGCTGCTGGCGAAACGCGCGGCCGCTGCCGGCGTGATCTACTCCCTCGCCTACGGCGACCAGCCGGCGTTGATCTGCGAGCTGGTCGACTGGGCGCGCACCTCGGGCTTCGAAGTGACGGCGGCCGGTCGCGGCCACAAGTGGCTGCCGCACTTCGCGCAGTCGACGCCCGAAACGGTGTGGAAATACTGGGGCCTGAACGAGGAGCAGGCGAAGCGCGGCGGCCTGAACCCCAAGATGTTCAACTCCTTCCTCGACGGCTCCAAACCCGCCATCGAGAGCACCGCCGTCGCCAATGCGACCGGCCTCACGCCGGCACCGGACGGCCTCGCCTTCCCGCCGTGTTCCGTGGAGGACCTGCCCTTCGTGATGCGGCCGATCTCCGAGGGCGGCCAACTCCATCACAAGGGCCAGGTCGAGGTCGCCTCGTCGCTGGAGAAGGACGGGCGCGCCATTCCCTACGAAATCCGCAAGGGCGTGTGGGTCGTGTTCGAAGCGGCCACCGAGTACCAGAAGAACTGCTTCGAGGAGTACATGCTGCAGACCGACCCGAGCGGCCGGTACTCCGTCATGTACAAGCGCTGGCACCTGATCGGGCTCGAGGTCGGCATGTCGGTCGCCTCGATCGGCCTGCGCAAGGAACCGACCGGCACGCCCATCGGCTTCCACGCCGACGTCATCGCCACCGCCAAGCGCGACCTGAAGCCCGGGGAGATGCTGGACGGCGAGGGCGGCTACACGGTCTACGGCAAGCTGTTCCCGTCGGAGAAGTCGACCGGCCTCGGCAGCCTGCCGCTCGGCCTCGCCCACAACGTCAAGCTGGTGAAACCGATCAAGGCCGGCCAGTCGCTGACCTACGCCGACGTGGTGATGGACGAGACGCTCACGGCCGTGAAGCTGCGCCGCGAGATGGAGCGCGACTTCGCTCCGGCGGCGTCCAAGATCGCGGCCCAATAGGAGTGGGGGCGCAGCCCGGCTGCGCCCCCTGAAGTCCGATCAGCCGCCCGACTTGGTGGCCGGCGCAGCCGCCTGGTCTTCCTTGTAGTCCGGCATCGCCTTCAGCGAGTCCTTGGTCCAGTTGGTCTTGACGCGGAGGTCCTTGCCATCGCGCTCCACCTTGATGTCGCTCCACTTCACCGCGACATTCTTGGACCCGACCCCGAGGAACCCGCCGACCGAAACCACCACGGTCTTGATGGCTCCGTCGGTGCCGACGAAGACCTCTTCGATCTCGCCCACCGTTTCGTTGGCCTGGTTCCTGACGTTCGCGCCGAGCAGGGCATTGCCCGACACGTTGCCCTCGGCGTTGAAGTCGCCGCCGGTGCGCGCCATCGTGTTGGGAGCGCCTTGCGGATTGGTCGAAGAGCGCGTCGTCATATCGGTGCGCGCGCCGTCATCCTTCCAGACGCCGGCATCGTTGAAGACCTGCCCGCGGTACGCCGTGTTGCCGTACTTGTACTCGGGCTTTGCCTTCAACTGGTCCTTGGTGAGATTGACGGTGACCTTCTCCCCGTTCTGGGAAACATTGAGCTCGCTCCAGTTCAGGCGGACCTCGCGCTCGCCCAGGCCCAGGAAGCCGCCAACGCCGACCATGACGCTGTCGACGTTACCGTCCTTGCCGATGAAGACCGACTTGATCTCGCCGATCGTCTCGTTCTGGGCGTTCTGGATGTTGCGGCCGATCAGCTTGCGCGTGTCCGCACTGGCCCGGGACGGCATCGGCTTCGCCGCGGGAGAACTGGCGGCCGGCGGAGTCGATGACGGCTGCGGCGCGGCGGTCGGTGACTGGGCGTAGGCGGCCGTGGCGCCGGCCGTGATCAGGGTCGCGAGGATGATACGAGTGAGCATGGAATGCCTCCGTTAGGTGGTGGGTGGCATCCAACGTGCTCTTCCTTCCTGTCGTTGCATCTCTGGTGAGAAGCTTTTGAAGGTCGCGGCGCTCGCCGCGGTCAGCCGCCGAACATTTCCTTCATCTTGCTGAAGAAGCCTTCGGATTCGGGGCTGGTCTTGCCGGCCTTCTCGAATTCCTTGAGCAGTTCCTTCTGCTTCGACGTGAGATTGGTCGGGGTCTCGACGTTGATCTCGATGTACATGTCGCCGCGCTGGCTGGAGCGCATGATCGGCATGCCCTTGCCGCGCATGCGGAACTGGTGGCCGCCCTGCGCCCCGGCCGGGATGTTGATGCGCGCCATCTTTCCGTCGAGCGTCGGCACTTCGATGCTGCCGCCCAGCGTCGCCTGCACCATCGAGATCGGCACGCGGCAGTGCACGTCGGCACCCTCGCGCTCGAACAGCTGGTGGCGGCGTATCGAGAGGAAGACGTAGAGGTCGCCCGCCGGTCCGCCGCGCGCGCCCGCTTCGCCTTCGCCGCTCAGGCGGATGCGCGTGCCATCCTCGACCCCGGCGGGGATGTTGACCTTGAGCGTCTTCTCGCGACGCACGCGACCCTGCCCGCCACAGTTCTTGCACGGCTTGTCGATCACCTGGCCCGCGCCATGGCAGGTGTGGCACGTCCGTTCGACGGTGAAGAAACCCTGCTGCGCGCGGATTCGCCCGCGACCCTGGCAGGTCGGGCATTGCTGCGGCTTGGAGCCGGCTTCGGCCCCGCTGCCGTGGCAGACTTCGCAGGTGATGGAACTGGGCACGCGCACCGTGGCTTCGGTGCCCGAATAGGCCTGCTCCAGCGTGATCTCGAGATTGAAGCGCAGGTCCTGGCCGCGCATGTCGGCACGCCCGCCGCGCCCGCGCTGGCCGCCGGCGCCGAACATCTCCTCGAAGATGTCGCCGAACACCGAGCCGAAATCGAAGCCCTGGCCACCCTGGAACGGCCCGCCGGGCCCCGCCCCGCCTTCGAACGCGGCCGCACCGTAACGGTCGTAGGCGGCGCGCTTCTCGGGATCCTTCAGGATGTCGTAGGCGTGGTTGATTTCCTTGAACTTCCGTTCCGCTTCGGCGTTCCCGTCGTTGCGGTCCGGATGGTACTGCATCGCGAGCTTGCGGTACGCTTTCTTGATCTCGTCGGCACTGGCTGTCCGGCCGACTCCCAGCAGCTCGTAAAAGTCTTGCGACATGATGCTTTACGCAGCCCCCACTGGCCCTTCACAGAGCGGCCTCCCGCTTGCGCGGGAGGCCGTGCCGTTCAAGCCGCGGTCCTTGTTCAGGACCCGGTCTTCTTGTTCTTGTCGGTGACGTCCTCGAACTCGGCGTCGACGACCTTCTCGCCCTTGGCGTCGGTCGCGCCGCCGCCGGGCGCACCGCCCGCGGCTCCCGCACCGGCCTGCGCCTCGGCCTGCTGGGCCTTGTACATGGCCTCGCCGAGCTTCATCGCGGCCTGGGTCAGGTCGTTGGTCTTGCTCTTGATCGCCTCGACGTCCTCGCCCGCCAGAGCGGTCTTGAGGCCCTCGAGCGCACCCTCGATCTCGGCCTTCTCGGTGGGGCTCACCTTGTCGCCGTACTCCGCCAGGTGCTTGGTCGTGGAGTGGACCAGCGCCTCGCCCTGATTGCGGGCGTCGATCAGCTCGCGCTTCTTCTTGTCCTCCTCGGCGTGAAGCTCGGCGTCCTTGACCATCTTCTGGATGTCGGCCTCGCTGAGGCCGCCCGAAGCCTGGATGCGGATCTGCTGCTCCTTGCCGGTGGCCTTGTCCTTGGCCGAGACCTGCACGATGCCGTTGGCGTCGATGTCGAACGTGACCTCGATCTGCGGTACGCCGCGCGGTGCGGGCGGAATGCCCATCAGGTCGAACTGGCCGAGCATCTTGTTGTCGGCCGCCATTTCGCGCTCGCCCTGGAAGA
>VFQN01001987.1_pt1 | contig 32677 bp, 48 predicted proteins | sample 3512371 | NCBI WGS metagenome assembly VFQN01 (sample SAMN10412370, study PRJNA504923) | tailings metagenome | isolation source: Replicate 2 from Balatoc abandoned mine | place: Philippines: Itogon, Benguet | collected 2017-08-28 | reverse complement strand
CGTACCTGGTGGGCCTGTTCGAGGACACCAACCTGTGCGCCATCCACGCCAAGCGCGTGACCATCATGCCCAAGGACATCCAGCTGGCCCGCCGCATCCGTGGCGAGCGCGCCTAAGCAGGGACAGGGTCCCGCCCACAAACAAAACCCGGTGTTTCTCAACACCACCATCGTTGACTGAGAGCGGCTGACCTAGTTGGTGGAACCCTAGGCCGAGTGTATGGCTAGCACACGTGTAGTGATGTATGCGGGTCTGCAGTCCTTAGGATGCCGTGCAGAGGGGCTGCGGGAGCGGGACAAGGCCTATCAGGGTCCTACCGTAATTGAGCAAGGTCTAGTGGCCACCAATCAAATGCTTTGCAGACCCAGGCAGGCCACAGTGTAAGAAAGGTCTGCGTGTCAGGTGGGTTTGATACGTCAATACGTTGTGCAGCAGCGTCACATGGCTCGGCATGCCTCCAGCATGCGCTAACGAGCGCTTGAGTTGGGGCAGGTTGGGGGCCGGCATGGGGTGGCGGTCAGCAGACATATAGGAGTTGCAGCATCACCCCAAACAGCGCACCTGATCCAACACGCATAGCACCAGGGGGGCCGGCGTAGCACCAGATAGCACGCTGACACGAAGCCACGTGCCTGCTGTGGACCCAGTCAGCAGCAAGTTACTCCCTGCCCCGGAACAAAGGTGCAGATCCATCGCCTTGACCTACACAGTATGTAGTGCGCTCTGCGGTTGGCCTACGTATGCGCCGTATGGGTAGCTGTGCACTGCCTCAGCGGTTGGGAACAGGGGAGCTCCCTTCAAGGCTCCCTTGGCTGCGAAACCACCAGCGACGACATCGCCATTGCACCTACTAGCAGCTGGTACGCCTTCCGTGTTGTTGCAATGTGCAACTCCTGCTTATTTCAAGCGGGACGTTATGGCCTGCGTAAGTGCTGCCGCAAGAGGAAGCCCCTTGAACATAGCCACTAGGGCCCCTTCGGCCAACCAGTCTTGGTGCGATGAGTCGCGAACTTAGACCCGAAAGACAAAGAGCTTGGATAGCTGTCCTTGTGGTCGCCTTTGGCGGTGCAGCTTTGTATCTGTCGCTGTCTGCCCCGGCGTCGCCTTCCGAAGCAACACCCGCAACGGTGAACCCGGCGTTCGTGGATGTTGAACTACCAACTGGAGTGGAGGCAATTGATACAACGGACGCTGCCGCAGCAACTCATGCAGCGTCTGGCTCAGCGAACGTAGAACCCCAACAGACTGGCCGTCGGCCCCCTCTGCGGGTCGTGCTGATAAGCGACACGCATGGCCTCTACCAGCACAAGGACCTCATCAAAGTACCCCCTGGTACGCTTACAGTCAGCAGTAGAAGTGTTTGTCCTGGCTGGGGTCAGGGGTGCTGCTTGCTGCCAGGGTCCATGCTGCTCCCGGCTGTCACTGTCCCATGCACCTGTCACGTACGCGCCAGCGCATGGCACGGTGACTGGCGCTGAACTTGTGCACTGGCGCTGCCGTTCAGACCCCAGGACGACCAACACGTCTTAGTGTAGGTTACGCTGTTGGCGCTGTGTTGTACACGGTGCCTCCGCCCGCAGGCGACATGGTGCTGCTGCCCGGGGACTTCGAGGTGCGGTCGCAGGCGGACGGCGACGCGGTGGGCCGCTGGCTGCAGGGCCTGCCTGCCGCCGGGCCCCGGGTGGCCACCTGGGGCAACATGGACCTGGGGGCGCAGCGTAAGCGGCTGTGCATCGTGGGGTCGCAGATTTGGTCCTGGGTTCGAGAAACACTGCGCTGACTGGTAGCCGGTGGTAAACATGGACATGCTGCGGCGTGGATACAGTTGGGTCGTGATGGTGGGGGCTGGGTTTGGGGGCGTCTGCGTGTGTGGGTCCATGGAGGGTGCTTGGAAGGTTGGAAGCTTGCTACCGTGTCGTGGGCCCAGCCGCGGCAGCAGGTTGGATGGTACCGGTAGCTGGCAGCCTGTTCAGGTGAGGCCCAGCACTGCACAGCAGCGCCGCGGCAGGCAGTGCATGCACGCAAGTGCGCTCCGTTGGGTGTATCAAGAGTCCATGCCATGTCGGCTTGGCACTGCATCCATACAGCAGTCTGTTGGTCGTGGTGCGGCTCCTGCTGATGCTGTTGGTGCTGCCCTGCCTCCTTGCTGTGTTGCCGCTGTGCAGGCCTGAATGCCACCATTCCTGGTGCCACCGTTCTTGTCGATCAGATTGAGGAGGTCAATGGGTAGGTGTTATGGCAGTGTGCGGCCATCAGTAGTACCCAAGAGCAGCTGTGAGGATGACCCATATTTAGCATGTGTATGGACTCTTGATTCGAGCACGGGACAGAGCAGCAGGTGTGATGGGATGCAAGGGAGCTTGTGTGATGGATGTAGGCGAGCGGGTGTGCAACAGACTAGCCGGGCACTGCGTACCGGACCATCAGCAAGGTTAAGGAGCATGAGTGGATACCAGCACAGGTGCACGGCGGACAGGTGCGCTCGGCCTTGATGGCAACACCCTCTATTAACCCATCCGTCATACCCCAGTCACTGGCGTCCCTTCCTAGCCGCAGCTTCCGCGTCGCCTTCCTGGCCGCAGCTACCGCATATTCGGCTCCCCTTGGACGCCCGAGTTCGCTGGTGCATACCAGGTGCGGCTGCCTAGCAGCGAAACAAGGGGAGCTGTGCAGGTGTGACAGTGTACCAGCGCGGCATGGCCCCTTCATGCTCCCTGTAACCTCTCCCTAACGCCCCTTCCCCCGTCCGTCCGTCCGTCCGTCTAACAGTGTACCAGCGCGGCATGGCACCCCTGCCCTATGCACCCCTCTCCCCAACGCCCCTCACCCCTCCCCCTCGCTCCCCCCTACTTCTACCCACACCCTGCTCCGGAACCCCCACATGCCCCGGGTACCTGCAGCTACACGGTACCTGCATGTACCTTTCACTCCTGTCTCCAACGCCTCGTTTCCCCCGGCCCCCGCCTGCCCGCCCACCCTGCTCCGGATACCCACGTGCCCCCGGTACCTGCATGCAGCTGCATGACACTGACGAGGGAGCGCTGACGGAGCGCTGGGCCCGCGTGCTGCCGCCCGACTCTGACGTGGACATCGTACTGACCCATGGGCCGCCGTACGGCATCGCCGACAAGGCACGTGGCATCAACCGTGGCGACATAGGGCTGCTCAGTGCAGTGCAGGTGGGGCGCGCAGGGCCACGTGGGGCCGGGGAAGCTCCGCCGCGGGAGGGACAGGGGAAGAATGCTGTGCAGTTGTATACTCAGTAGGGGCCGTGCCTGCGTGGATAGCCTGGCTGTCCGCGATGGGGTGGAGGTGGCTCCCAGGCCGTACTGTATGCACCTGGCATGGGCAGACAGCTGGGGCTAATGGGGTTGTGCTCTAGTTTGGGTCTGGCCAGTATAGGTACTACGGAGGCGCAAATGTATCTTGTCGCGTGACCTGCACTCGCGGCATCAACCGTGCGAGTTGTGCACACGGTGCCAGACCGCTTTTGTGCACCCATGTATGCCGTAGTTACGCGCTTCGACGCCACTCCCCAGCACTCTGTGAATACAAGCACTGCGCACCCGTCAACCGCCAAGTGCCCCACCCACCCCATCCCCCAACGCTTATTTGCTGCTCCGCGATTACCACAACGCCCCAGGCGCTGCACCAGCCGCCCCTGCTGTGGGTGTGCGGCCACATCCACGAGGGCTACGGCGAGCACCGGGTGCCGCACCCGCGCGCCCCGGGTGGCTCCATCCTGCTGGTCAACAGCGCTGTGTATTACGTGGGCAAGGGGAGCAGGGACGAGGTGGAGGCGCAGCCGCGTGTGGTGCAGCTGCCGGAGGCTGTGGTGGTGGGGCAGGGCGGCAGGCAATGAGACTGTCGTACGGACAGCCACGCGTGTGCTCTGTCCGTGCAACTTGACTGCCTGTGCGTAGGGTTTATGGTGTGGTGCCCTGGCCGTGACTAGGCCTTGGCAGTAGCGGGCTTTGGGGCTTGGGGAGGGCTGTCTCGTTGCCCTCTCGGGGTAGTGGGTGTGGTACGACACCCCGACCGGAAGGGGTCCCCTGTAAAAAATCAAACCAAATCATAAATGCACTGGATGCAGGCAAAAAATGCAGCCGCTGCTCCGAGACCGGGTGGCAGGCATGGCCCTGGGCCACACCTCCCCTGCACAAACGCTGATTTGGAAAGGGATTACGGTACCATGAAGTCCTTCAATCGCCCAAACCAGCTGCGATCTGCTCCATTGCACAGGCACCTACGACTGTGGCACAGTGTGGCACGAGCGTCAGGACCACGCGTTTGGCCATGACCCTTACAACGGGCTTCGCCCGGTGACAGCTTATGCCATCCTCCCTCACTGCCTTGCCTGGCAAGGAAGGCAATTGGCTACAAGCGAATGGCTCCGACGTCCTCACCTACCCCCTGTGTGTAAAAGACGTGGCTCTTTGTAAGCCCAATACGTAGCGTGCCACGTTTCACGCACTGTCGGACTCTTGCCTGACTTGGACCAGCGTGGACGCTTGAGAACACGCAGCGAACCGTACACAGGCGCGTTAGGGCCCGCCCGCTGCAGGCCACCGGGCCCCATCAGCACGTTGGCACACGAGCGAGGGGCTCTTGACGATCTGGGGTAGCCTGTTACGACGTGGCGGAGCTGGGCAGAGTGAAACTTTGCTGTGCATCACCCTCGTGCCCTTCCCATGACCACACTTGTAAACGGTTGTACCGCAAAACCTGCTGCTGTCTCTCGCCATGGCCAAGCGAGCCCACGCACCTCAGGTCCTCAGCACATTAGGCATACTACGGCATCCTGTAAGCTGTCACCATTATACAGCACACCAAGGGACCCACAAGGCTGCATCCTGCTGCACTTGCTAATACACTTGCCTCACCCTCAGAAACCTTCTCTCCAGCACCCGTTCCAAGACCAGCCGCACATTGACGCAGTGCGCTCCAGGGGAGCTCCCCTGGTGCGCCCACTCGGTGCCCAGCGCAGCAGTCAGCTGCCCCCCGCTTCAATGGCTGCCCATACCGTGGTCCGCATCAACTGCCGTACCCATGCGCGTCAGACACCAACCGCCGACTGCTGCACAGCTGGCACCTATATGGATTGCGCAACCTAGCATGCGGCCCAACGAGCATAGACGACGGCTGCTATTGCCACGCAAATGCATGCAAGGGCCGCAAGCCACTGCATCCCAGACACACGCCATATGCGAAGGAAGGCCAAACGTCTGCCACCTGCCCTGCTGCCCTGCTCGCTCCCGACTGCCCGTTGCCAAGGCGCGCCTCAAACCAAGCAACTGTGTCTTGGTACTTCCTGTCCTGCACCCTCTGCATGGCAAGCAGTACAGCGTCCTTGTCCCACGGCGCTCCCTGCTCCACCAGCCACCGCATAGCAGGAAGGGGCACCTCCCTGTTCTGTGCCTGGGCCAGCACGTCCCCGCCCCACGGCACCCCCAGGCGGCGCAGGCAGGCCATGGTATCCACGTCACCCACACGGCCCGCCGCCACGTACGGGTTCAGGTATGTGCCCTCCCCCAGCACGCAACCCGCCCCCACAAGCCACTCGAGCACCGGCTCGCAGCCGCCCTCCGCTGCCGCCGCCAGCGTCCCAGGCGCGAACGCCACCCCCAGCTCCTCGTGCAGGTAGCGCGCAAGCGCCAGGTGGCCTTTGCGTGCTGCACATCCCACGCAATCAGCATCATCCGTACCCCCACCTGGCGGGCAGCCCTCCCGCACAACGGCTTCCAGGCGACTCGAGGGCCAGAGGCAGATGACTCCACTGAGCGTGCTGCTGTCCCAGGGGCAGCCGGCCTCACGCGCCAGCCACCGCAGCATGGCAGCATCGCCCGCGCTGGCAGCTTCAAGGTACGCGCCCCGGCCCATAGGTAGGGCAGCCCGCCTGCAGCAGCCACGTGGCAGTCGGCACGCTGCGTGACCCCGCCGCCGCACCAAACACCCGTTCCGTCAGAGGCACCCCGTGGTCCTCATGCAGGAGCCGCACCGTCTCGAGCTTCCCCGCCTTCACAACATGCCACAGCCCCTCCGCGTGCACCGGCACCCCTCTGTCTAGTAGCCATCGCACCGCCTCCCCGCTGCCACCGTCCCCCGCAGCCCCCCACACCAAACCCCGCTCCCGCTGCGGCTCCTGCTCCAGCGGCAGGGGGCACCCCACCTCGTCCACCAGCCACTCCGCCACTGCCACGTGGTCGTGCCTCAAGGCGCTGGTTAGCACAAGCTCGCAGAGCGTCTGTCGCATAGCGGCTTCGTCGTAAAAGAGCGACAGGCCCCCCCTCCCTGTCAGCATAACGTCTAGCCCCTGCTGCCCCCATAGCCACCGCAGCAGGGACAGGTTGCCGGTCTCGGCGGCGCCATAGGCTGCAAACCATACCACGCCATGCCTCTGGTGCTGCGTTGCGGAGCCAAGCACGACCGACAACAGCCAAGATATCTTGGCCGTGTCAGCGCCAGCCGAGCGGGCAGCGGCGCACGCGAGGTCCAAATGGCCACACGGGGAAATGCCGCCGTACGGCACAATCAGCATCTCCCACACGCGCTGCAAGCGTGCTACGGGGCACACCCAAGCAGCCGTGCTGCGCCAGCCAGGGCAGCAGGTGCAGGTGGCCGGACCGGACTGCAGCAGCGCCGGGGCTCTCCAGGGAGAATGTATTGAGCCCGAGGAGCGACACATTGGTTTATAATCATTGCTTGATGTCCCTTTGAAATCGACTTTGCACTGTAATCTGTACTGTACGCACCAGTATGCAACAGCATGTGGGCATCTGGGGCACGACACATGTCGACACGTCCAAGACCTTTGGAAACAGGGCAGATGAAGCAATGCAAATCGCGTACTGAAACGCAGTAACTGCTTGCCTACTCTCCAGCGCCCCCAAAATCCAGGCATATCCATGCGCCGTACAGTATCGTACTGCTGGCATGCATCATGCAGCACAGACCAAGGAGCACTCGATCAACAGGTACGGTACGATGACTTCCCCAGGCTGCCCTGGGCTGTCTAGCACTCGGCGCAGCAGGTGACCAGGTGCCTCGTGCAAGCTAAGGGACGAGGTGAGCAGCTGCCGATTGCCATTGCTGACGCCGCTGACGGCGTGACGGGTACCCGGCGGCACTACACTACACCAGCGGCCGTTGCAAATTCGGGAAGTCCCCCAGGGCCTCTTGCGGGCGGCAGCAGAGCGTTAGGCGAGGCCCAGCGAGCAGCGATGACTTCTCCTGCCAGTCACCCGCCATGGTTACCGGTAACCTGCCATCCAACCGCCCTACATCACCTACTCACCAACTCCTGCAACGGTACACCTCTTGCCCCAAGCACACACCCGTGCCACCCCTGGCCACGCCTAACCTCACAACCTGCCCCTGCGCACCCCGCCCACCCTTCCGTCCTCACCGGCCCAACAGCTCCCCTTTGCACCTGCCCCCTTCCTCATCCCCTTCCACCTCCACCCCTCCTCCCCCTGTCTACCGCCGCCGCTTGCGCACATTGAACTTGGGCACGGGCGCCGGCCCCTCCACCTTCTTGCGCTTCTTGGCCTCCTTCTTGCCCGCCTCCATCGCGCGCTTCTCCATCTCCGTCAGCTCCTCATTCAAATGGCTAGTACCCTTCTTCGGCGCCCGCACAAACACGCTCCCACCCTCGCCTCCCGCCCCCGCCCCCGCCGCCTTCAGCGGGTCGCCCTGCCCCGCCGCCAGCTTGCGCTTCTTGCCCTTGGGCAGGGCGCCGGGGGCGCGGCTGCCGGTTTCGGAGCGCTCCGTGATGAGGGAGGGGTCCTTGAGGTAGGCGGGCAGGTGCTTGAGGTGGCTGGCGGCGGGCGCGGCGGCCAGCGGCTTGTCGTGGCGCAGCAGCACCTTCTCGGCGGCGTGCTCCTCGAAGTAGTCCTTGAGCCGCTCACTGCGCGGGTAGGAGGGGAGAGGGTTTGTGCGGAGTTGCACTGTTAGAGACCAACCGCTGGTATAGGCTTCCTGTACGGCACTTCTTGCATGGCGAAGTCTCTGGGTTTGTTTCGGGTAGCAGTCCCTGAGCCGCGCACTGCACGCTGGCGGGGTCTACCGAAAACGGGGCGAGGTTTGCAGTGTGACCGTGTGAAGCCTTGGCAGCCTCCGTTCACATGCAGGGTGTGCTCATCCGCGCTGTGCACATGTGCGGCCACCACGACATCAGGCGCTGGCTCAGACGGTCTTGTTCAACGGTCTTGCCCGCGTCCCCCAAATCCACCAGCCCCTCGCTTGGAGGCCCAACATACCCGCTCGCACCGCCTACCCCCACCCCTCTCCATCCCTGTGACCCCACCCCGCCCCTCCCCGCCCTCCCCGCCGCGCCCCACCTGTTGAGCAGCTCGTCCCAACACACCCTTACAAAATCCCTACCAACAGCCATAGCACACAGGTACCTAACACCTCGCCCCACCTGTTGAGCAGCTCGTTCTTGAGCTCCTTGGCCCTCGCCTCCCGCACCACCGTCTTGGTGATCCCCCCCGCCACGTCCTCCGCGCGGTACCGCAGCGCCTCCACCTGCGCGCGGCTCAGCCGCCCAAACGGCCGCAGCACCGCCTCCTTACCCTTGCCTCTCCCCCTCCCCTTCCCCTCCCCGTCGCCCTCCCCGCCTTCGCTGGCCCCCTCCTCCCCGTCACTGCTGTCCCCACTGTCACTGTCATTGTCATCCTCGTCGTCCTCCCCGTCTGCCCGGAAGCCCGGCTCCCGGACGGCCGACCCACGGGTCGCCTCCCGCTGCTGCCTCCGCTGCGACGCCAGGTGCTCCCCCAGCTCCAGCAGGAACAGCTCGTCCTGCGGCGAGAACAGCGAGATGGCTGTGCCGCTCTCGCCGGCGCGGCCTGGGTGGGCAAGGGGATGGTCGGACAAGGGGCGGGGTGAGGTCGCTAGGTGGTGAGGACGGGGGGAGGCGGATGTGCATTAGACACTCAGGTAACGTGGGCACGCAGGCGGCCAGCACGATGGGCTGGGCAGTTCATTCAGGTGCTGCTCGCGATCGGACTCCCGGTCACCGTCTTTGGTCACTCAGCATGGCATCTCATGGCCTCCGCACGCCATGGAGTTCGGTGCGGCAGTATCTTCACACTTCGGCACAGCCACAGCACCCCGCGCCCCCCTCACCTGTCCGCCCCACTCGGTGCACGTAGCCCTGCAGACTGGACGGCGCGTCGTAGTTGATCACCGTGCGCACGCCCTTGAAGTCGATGCCGCGCGTCACCCCAAACTCCGCGTCCTTCCGCGCCCCGCCGCCCGGGCCCCCGCCCCTGCCCCCTTTCCCCCCTCTGCCCCCCTTCTGCTTTTGCTGCTGCTGCTGCTTCTGGTCGTGGCTGGGCGCGTAGACGTCGTCCGTGGCTATGAGGTAGTCGAAGAGGCCCTTGTTGAAGGAGGCGAGGATGTGGGAGCGGGAGTTGAGGGGCAGCTCTGCGTTCAGCAGCGCGGGCCGGATGCCGAAGGCCTCCAGGAACAGCCGCAGCCGCACGCCCTCGTCCACGGTGTTGACGAAGATGAGCGCCTTCTTGCGCACCAGGCCCAGCCGCAGCAGCGCCATCACGTGCAGCATCTTGTCCGGCCGGGGGCACTGCGCGTGGAGGGGGGAGGAGGATGGGTTATGGCATGTTGATACGCCACATGCGGCCAGGCGGTTGCAACGATGGGATGCATGTTCCGCAGAGGCCGAGCTGTGGTGTATCGCCCAAATACGCTTTATGCAGAACCCGACTTTCAGCCGCGCCAGTGTAAACCAGATGGCCAGGAGAGCGGGCCACGGCAGCGCACCGGGCTGCCCACCTGCGCCTGTCCAACGCAACGGTACGCACCCCTTCACGTCTCCCCAAGCGCAGTCCACAGCCCACACCCTCTCCGCACCAGCCCCCGCCCCTGCGGTGCCCCCTCACCCCTCCCCACCTGGATGTAGAAGTGCTGAATGTCCGCCGACACGCCCGACCCGGAGGCCAGGGCCGCGCCGTCGCGCGCCGCCGCGTCGCCCTCCGCACCGCCCTGCCCCTGCCCCTGGCCCTGCCCCGTGAGGTTGAGCGCCACGGGGTTGTGCAGCACCAGCTTCTGCAGCCGCTCCACGTCCGGCGAGGAGGTGGCGGACATGAGGATGCACTGGCAGGAGCGAGGAACCTGCGCATGGTGGGGCAGGGGAGCAGGATCAGACGAAGCGGGGCAGCGCCGGACGCGTTGGCGAGGAAGGAGGCAGCCTGCCGCATCTGCTGGGATACACATAACGGCTGCGCTGCTCGACAGCGCCTTCCCCCCGTCCCCGTTTGTGTCCACGCCGGGTTGGCCAGGTCCCGCGCTGCTGCGTTGCCATCCCCACGCTGGCTCAATCCATTCCCCTGGACCCCCGTCTGCTCCGCACGGTCGCGCAGGCATGCTGCCGTACGCCGTACATGGTACTACCCTTGTGCCGTACCTGTGGCGCCAGCAGCATGAGGTCCTCCTCGTACCCGTACGACAGCAGCAGGTCCGCCTCGTCCAGCACCAGCACGCACAGCCGGGCCGCCAGCACGGAGGCGGGCAGCAGGCCCTCGCGCAGAGCCGTGGCCAGCTTGCCTGGGGCAGCAAACCAGGGTTGCAGGGGCCGTGAGTAACACCGGACTAACAGCAGACTGCAACCAGGAGTTACTTGCGGGACTGCAGCGGCAGCAGTCACACGCATGAGCAGGATGGCACCCGGCCGCGTCCTGACCAGGCAACGGTTTCCGGGTTCCCAGTAACCTGCTGCACCATGCGGCCGTACACACTGGCAGCCCTGCCCTGCCCTACGTGCACCGCTTGTCTAGAGCCCACCTGGGGTGAGCGCACGCAGCCGGCCCCCAACTGCACGCTTGAGGCCCTGCCCTATGCGGTCAGCTCTGGCACGGTGTTTTACCACGCGGTGGTTCACCCCATCATACCCCTTGAAGTTACACTCTCGTCGCCCATGCCTCGCAATCCCGCCGTCCTGCCCTACCTGGTGTGGACACCACGATCTGTCCTGCTGTGGCCACCGCGCGCTTTAGCTGCGGCCCTCCGTCGGCAATGAGGGCGGTGGCCTGCAACCATGCACGCACGCAGACGCAGCGTTGCGTCACAGACCCACATAATGCGAACGAGAAGGGATGCGCAGTACCGCAGTACTGCAGCAGGCATACCGCTTGCATGGCGCACAGCGTTCCTTGCCATGCGCTGGTGTGCGTACAGACCAGGATGCCGAGTTCACCATGGCAGCGGGGGGGGGCATGTGCGTTCATGAAGGGTCAACCACGCAGTTTCTTCCCCAGCGTGTCCCAGACGTGTGCCTAGCCCATTACGTGTAGGCTATGGACTTGCGCTTAATTAAGTGAACGCCTGTGCAACCGACCGTAATGTCGGCGCCGCAGTGCTGCACCGTGGCGGCTGCCTCCTGGGCAACCTGTGGTTATGGCGGACGGGGTGGGGGGAAGCGAGGGGCCCGCAGTGGAACTGTATTATCCAAACACTCTGTGAGGCTTGACGGGTGCGACTAGGTTTGCTTAATCACCAGATCCATACTCGGACCGTTGCCGTACAGACCCAAGCACTGCCAAGACCGCCACCCTCGTCAGTTGGACCTCCCCTGACACACGCAGCCTCCCCTCCTGCCCCCTAGAGCCCCCGACCTAGCCCAGCAGAACCTTGACGACTCGCTACATTCGACATGTGTAGGCTCAGACCTGTGTATGCCTCACAGGGCGCTGCCTAAATGAAGCTTACTTCGCCGCCGCCGTGGTAACGGGAATGCGACACACCTGCTGGCAAAGTTCGCGCGTCGGAACCAAGATGATAGCACGGAAGCTTCCATGTATATCGTTATTAGATAGTACTTTGTGGAGAGTTGGAAGCAGGTACGCGAGCGTCTTCCCGCTGCCAGTCCTTGCCCTCGCCACGACGTCCTTGCCCTCGAGTGTTCGTGGTATTGCTTCTACTTGCACTGGTGTTGGTTTGGTAAAGCCGCGTTTGTTCAGGGCCCGTAAGAGGCGGGGGTCAAGCCCCAAGTCTGCAAACGACATGTCTGTAACGCTATGGTACCACAACGAGTAACAGTTTCAAAACTGCAATTGCTCTCCAATCGGCAGGCACTATGCGTGCTAGTAGCGAGGCTGTCTCCACCACGAGGACTCCCCTGACTTGCTCGGGCCTGGCTGCTACGCTCTCAGGAAACCACAGCTTGAGGACTGCATATTGAGCCCAAGAAGCGTGCCTATTACAGGAGCACTGCAACGAGAACGCACTACGCTCACAACCCTGGCCCCACGCCGCTTCTGCTTCTAGTTGCACGCTTTTTACGACAGCTCGCGGCCTCAAAGGCGTGACCCTGTTCATGGCATTGATGTCACACGAAAGAGCACTATCGCTCCATCGGCCATTGTGCTCATGGCCTGACTTCTCGAGCCTAACAGGCTGATTGATGGTGGCGTGCCGGAAGCGTCGACCACGGGCCGCAGCACAGTGTACCCGGATGAGAGCAGTCAGGAGTGCAGGCGTTACAAGCGTCCTTTGAGGACGGGCGTTCGGGTGCCTCTTGGCGTCAGTCCCTGGGGCTCCAAAAGGGGCTCCCGTACGCAGGCCGGATTTCATGCGCAACGTGCTGTGGCAAACAAGCAGATAAGACCTACTGGTAGCCCCATTGTAGTGCAACAAGTTTTCTAGTGCAACAAGCCTTGCAAGCGAAGCTCTTGAAGTTGTGACAACCCCAGTTGTCCTCGATTGCAACATGCAAATACATCGCGGCGTCGCTCCCAAGGGGCTCACCAGTCGCACGCGCGACTGCGCAGCAGTACATGTTGCCTCTCAGCGATGCACAAACCGTGTGAACATTACACCGCACCCGGAAGGCCTGCACAGCGCCACTGGGACGCTTCCGTGCGCCACCCCTGCGCCCCGGGCCTCCGTGATTTCGCGCGTGTCAGCCGCCCCAGCTCCACAGACCAGGTTAGTATATACATACGCTGTATAACAAGCAAAAGAACACAACGTGGTCAGAGACGAACTCAACCTTTCTCTAATCGGTGCTCCGACAGCAACAAGAAGCCAGACATGGCTGTCTCTCAGATTGGGCTTATCGGCCTCGCAGTGATGGGCCAGGTATGTCCAAATATGCATGGTCGGCAGTGATCAGCTTAACTGCAGGCGGTGCCCCAACTCGGTCTCGGTGCCTCGCGTGCGCAGAACATGGCCCTGAACGTGGCCGAAAAGGGATTCCCTATCTCAGTCTTTAACCGGAGCTACGATAAGACTGAGGCAGCTGTCAAGCGCGCCGAGAAGGAAGGTGCGCGGTTAGGAGCTGGAGCTTGAGGTGTCGGAGATGGAAGCACAGCCCTGACACAGCCTCACGCCACGCATATGCGTTGCGCAGGCCTGGGGGACAAGCTGCGCGGCTACGAGTCCATGAAGGACTTTGTCTTGAGCCTGCAGAAGCCGCGGTGAGTTTTCGGGTGATCCAAGGGCACGTCACCCCACGCTCCCCCACTGACGCATGCTTCTGGCGTTGCCCCTCCCAGTCGCGTCATCATCCTGGTCAAGGCCGGTGCGCCCGTTGACCAGACCATTGACCAGCTGTGCGAGTACATGGAGCCTGGTGACATCATCATCGACGGCGGCAACGAGTGGTAGGTCCCCTTGTGGCTAGGAGGTCAAGGGCAGGGGCATGCGATTGAGGTGCCACGTGCACGCAGTAGCAGGGCCGGTAGGCATGTCTGTCAACAGTAATTTGTCCGAACCTTGTCAGTGGTTCATCCGACAGCGGTCATTACGTCTTCCAGGAAGCGTGCTGGTGCTGGCTAGGATTAGGGTTTGTTAGGAGCGTGCTCTTATGCCCACACCCGCACGCAAGGGCGCCCTGCGCATCGTAGCAGCATGGTGCGTCACGGTCCTGTGTTCATGTTGTCTCTCTTCCAGGTACGAGAACACCGAGAAGCGCATCGCCAAGGTGGCCAGCAAGGGGCTGCTGTACCTGGGCATGGGCGTGTCGGGCGGCGAGGAGGGCGCCAGGCGAGGTGAGGCGTGGTGCGGTGCGTAGTCGAGGCCATTGAGGGGGACAAGACCCGCTGTGCCGCTATGAGGCATGCCTGGAGCTGAAACGCCTATGAGGGGTTTCAGCTGTAGCTGACTCAGCACGACGGATACGAGCATGCGGCAAAGTGACAACATTCGGTGTGTACCAGGTGCTTCTAGGGCAGCAGGTTTGCACATCACTGAAACCACCCACCGTCAACTCGGCTTGCTGCAGGCCCCTCCATGATGCCAGGCGGCAGCCCCGAGGCCTACAAGCACATTGAGGCGATCGTGGAGAAGGTGGCTGCCCAGGTGGGCTGGTTGCGTCCGCAGGGCAGCATTTGTCGGGGGCGGTGCAGGGCCCATGAAGGGCGGGACCTGCATGCGCAGCCTCAAAAGGTTGTGGTGTTAGTTAGATGCAGGGGCTCAGCCTAGGGTTGCACCGGTACATTGTTGCCGCTTGGGTGTGGGCGCCCCCCACTGGCACTTGCGGTTGGGGTGTGTCCATCGTACCCTGCCTTCTTCACTGTCCGGGCAAGGAGCCGGGTCCGTGTTCCACGCTAGGGGTTCTAGTGAAGGGGGAAGGATGCAATACTTGTGTCAACTTTCAAGAGATCTTGTGTGCCTGCGAGGGCGTTGCTTCTGTGCATTAGGCTGCTAAGAATAGTTGCTCTTGAGCTTCATGGCCACGTCAAGCCCTCTAACGCACTGGGCGTTCCCGCGCCACCCCTGTTGCCGGGCTGCGCTATGGGTACGATCTGCGGTGCCTCACGTGCCTCATTAGTATCTACAGCACCTGCGCGTCTGCTTTGCCTACGCCTCCTTGCCGCCCACCTGCTGCCCGCCTGCCCGCCGCCTGCTCCCCCACCCGCTCTTCAGGTCGACGACGGGCCGTGCGTCATGTACATCGGCGGCGGCGGCGCGGGCAACTTCGTCAAGATGGTGCACAACGGCATCGAGTACGGCGACATGCAGCTCATCAGCGAGGTGAGCCGGCTGGGGCGGGGCGGGGCCTACGTGTCTGGGGGGCGGGGATGGGGAACGCGCCACCCGCACCACTGGTGTCTTCCTGTGCGTGGGGCAGCACGTCCTCCTTGATCGCGTGGGCTGGGTGCGCCATGCGGCGGAAGCGTGTGCTGCGACACTGCTCGACTGACCGTCATGGCCGTGTCGCCGCTGCCCCACCCACTCCAAACCCACTCCCCGCACCCGCTTTGCTTGCTTGTTCCTACGTCCCTCACACTCAAGCGTACGGGTACCGGTGATTCTGTGACTGCTTGACGCCTCACAAGGTTTCCTTGCGCCTCACCCGTACCCTCATCCCTTACCTCGTACTCTTGTCTCCCCACCCCCTCAGGCCTACGATGTGCTCAAGACGCTGGGCGGCCTCAACAACGAGGAGCTGGCCGCCGTGTTCAAGGAGTGGAACCAGGTGGGGTGTTGAGGGGGAAAGGGCGCCTGGCCGGTGTGTGCACGAGCGTTAATGTGAAGCTCCAACGCGGTCTTCAGGCTTATGCGGTGGGGTTTGTCCCTCCGCCAGACGCGAAGTGGCCTAAGCCGGCTGTGGTGTACGGCTTTGCGCCCGTGCAGGGTTGTGACTAGGTTGCCGTCCTCTGCCCACTCCCTGAGGGCCAACCACGGTCCTTCCCAACTGCTTGTGCGCGCAGAGCGACCTCAAGTCGTTCCTGGTTGAGATCACGGCCATCATTGTGAACAAGCCCGACGACAAGGGGCCCGGCTACCTGGTGGACAAGATCGTGGACCAGACCGGCAGCAAGGGCACAGGTGGGCATTTTACAACTGAAAACGCGAGCTGCGCTGCTTGGCCAGATGGCTTTACGATACGTGTGGGTTTTGTCTTGGCGTGCTTTGCTCGGAGGTGAACAGGGATGTATGATCAGTGTGGCACGGATCGGCTAGCGAGCAAGGCTGGGTACGACGGCATGAGGGGCAGCGCGCCGCGTGCGTGAGTTATGAGCGTTTCGTTGATAGTCGAGCTGTGCCAAAGTCGTGCATGGAGGCTGGAGTACGCGTGGGGCGAGGGGGAGTTTTGGCTGTTCGTACTAACGACACGCTACTATACTGGTGCACAACAGCTCATCACCCCATGGGCCTTCGTGCATCTCTTGGCCTAGGTTTGTGCACAGAGGAATCTTACCCCCAAGATATTGCTAAACAAACATGTCACCGCCCTCCCCGCTTCCTCTCCCTCGCAGGCAAGTGGACGGTGCAGCAGGCGGCTGAGCTGTCGGTGGCCGCCCCCACCATGGCCTCGGCCCTGGACGCGCGGTACATGAGCGCGCTCAGGCCCGAGCGCCTGGCCGCACACAAGGTGAGCTAACCCTCAAACGCGAGGGGAAAGGCGTCGTGAGTCACGTCTGGCACCACCAGCCCGCCCGCACGAACAATGTCGCTGGCCGCAATGCTGCGTGTGGAACCCCTGCGATAACCTGCCAGCTGCGTTTCCTTTGCGAGGCTCTCGATGCATGATACTGCACAACATCCGGCATTGCACACGTCATGCCACGCAAATGACGATGCCCCACACGCTGCGCGCCTCACTGCCACTCCTCCCGCCCTTCCTGCCTGTGTGTGAAATCCTCCGTGTGCAGGTGTTCAGCTCGTGCGTGCAGCCCGGCCCCGCGCCCGGCGTGGACAAGGCGCAGCTGATCGCCGACGTGGCCGCCGCGCTGTACGCCAGCAAGATCTGCAGCTACGCGCAGGGCATGAACATCATCAAGGCCAAGAGCGAAGAGAAGAAGTGGGGCATCAACCTGGGCGGCCTGGCGCGCATCTGGAAGGTGCGCCGGCCTGCGGCGGTGCAAAGTACCGGTGCCCAAGGCGGCGATTGGCCCTGTCAGCAGCAGGCCTTGTCACCGGCACCTTGAGCATTCACACGCCAACACCTGCTCCACGATACCTGCTGCACTTTGTACGCGACCCAAACCGGCCGCACCAAGGATTCCACACGCCGAAGTCGCCTCCGCCTGCCCCGCGGGTACCGTACGATACCCACTCTCGGCCCCGCCCAACCCCGCCCACCGCTCCCACGCCTCCGAAACGCACTAACCCTCTCTCCCTCTCCCCCTCTCCGCGCTGCACCCCCTTCCCCAGGGCGGCTGCATCATCCGCGCGCAGTTCCTGGACTCCATCCGCCAGGCCTACGAGCGCGACCCCGAGCTGCCCTCGCTGCTGGTGGACCCGCAGTTCGCCAAGGAGCTGACGGCGGCGGAGGGCGCGTGGCGGCGCGTGACGGCGCTGGCCATCACGCACGGCGTGCCCATCCCCTCCATGACCTCCTCGCTGTCGTACTTCGACACGTACCGCAGGTGGGGGCGTGCGCGAGCGTGAAAGGATGCTGGGGGAAAGCGGCAGATGGGGCCGGGTGCGTGACGGGTGGAGTCTGTGTCGTGACCCTGTAGACCAATTCCGAATTGAAGCAATGCGGGCGCACAGCACCAATTCCGATTGGAGCAGGCTAGTACAGTTTGCATGTTGCACATGTGGCATGTTGTAGGCACGGCTGCAGGTAGATGGGTACGGGGAACCCGGCTCGCTTGTGTCGCACATGCAGGCACGTGTCCTGCCGTACGCGCTCGTGCCTTGACGCCTACTTTGCCCCCCGCTCGTGCCCTTGCCGTTTGTCATGCGCAGGGACCGGCTGCCCGCCAACCTGGTGCAGGCGCAGCGCGACTTCTTTGGCTCGCACACCTACCAGCGCCTGGACAGGGACGGCTGGTACCACACCGTGTGGGACGAGACGTTCGGCTCCGCCGACTCCATCACCACCAGCGGATACCAGGCGTGAGGGGCAGCTCCAACCTGCAGAGGCGGTGGTTGGGGCTCAAGGTCCCACGCCTTGGGGGTCCCCACACTGTCCGCTGGTTGTGAACTGGAGCGCAAAATTGTTGTTGGTTATGGCGGGAGGCGAGCAGTAGGCGCGGCGCGCCCTTGCGCGCTGCCGTTGGAGGTTGAGAGGGTGTGGGTGGGCGTGGAGGTTCGAGGAGCTTATGTGCGGCACGCATGACAGGTTGAAACATTTGCCTACTATTTGGGCAGTGTGTTCTTCCGTGTATTTGTATGTCTCCTGGGTGGCGCTCGTGAAACCGTATGCGCTGGGTGGTAAAGCATCCTATTGTTTGTGGACTGCCCTGCTTACATAAAGCCTGGTACAGCTGCCCCTCGCCGCTGAGGCTTACATACCTTTACGGAAGTGCTTAGTGCGTGTTGCCTGGTGCTGCTGAGAAGTGAGGAGTCGTATTGCTGTAGTTGCTACTTGTGCTCTTGATGTTGTTGTGGCGGCATATGTCCTTACCGTCGAGTGGTACGCTTGGCGGTACCTGCACTAGTGGCCTTCGGCATATTCTTTGGCAATACTGTCCATGCAACACCTGGCACGGGCTCCCTCGGGCGGTCTGCATTAGACATGCCCGTCCCCTGCCCCTCAGACAGACGAGTTATGGGGTGAGAACGGTGCAACAGTTGCCATCCATTTGTGCTTACACGTCTTGAGCTCAGACCTCCATGATGCGCGCTCGTGCTTAGACGCCCGATGGCCCCGTGCTACGTGAACCCAAGTGTAAGGAGCGTCTGCAATGTTATCCACGTGTCACACGCGCAGTCATGTCATGCAAGCACGCCGTTCGCTGGCAAGCGTGCGTCACCAACGAGCGCTTGCAGCGCCTCAAAGCCACGGCCACAGCCACGCTGTCAATGTGTCAGCAACCTCCCAAGCGGACAGGTGCACCCCACAGCAAAACGGTAGGAAGTGCTACCCTGCTTGCTTGTAACATTGTCGTTGTCTGTATCTGGGATTATGCATCCTAAATGCCGCATACTGCACCGCAACCCACGGCAGGACAGCTGTAACCGCACCACCGCCGACACAAAACCACGTAGCGGCCAGCCCCAGCGCAACCTGATGCCGACTCAACCCTCGACCCTCCTGGCTAGCGCTCGCCCCTGCCAGGTCACCACCGCAGGCGTACTACTATTGCCAGCCAGACGCCAGAGCTGCGTCAGAGTCATGGTATGCCCTGCCGGCCATGCGGTGTCACCAGAACACGTGTGGGGGACAAAGCGGCCCCCTCGTGAGCCTGGGGGTGCACAACTTCGTCCCAGGCAATACCCAGGCTTCCCCCATGGCCCCAAACTCCGCCACATCGTGCGCTATACCTCATGCTCCCCCGCACTGCGCCAGCAGCAGCTGCACCCCAGCTGCAGCAGCCCCGCCCCCGCTAACCGGACTATCGCCGCCGGGCGGGCTTCTTGAACGCCCAGTCCACCGCTATCGCCTGTCCGAGCAGCTCTTTCCCGTTCATCTCCGAGATAGCTGTCTGGGCTTCTCTTTGCCCCTTGTACTCGACTAGCGCGTAGCCCTTCACGAAGCCGGTCTGACGATCCAGGTTGAGGTAAATGTTTTTGACCTCGCCGAACTCGGCAAAAGCCTCGTGAATATCCTCCTCTTGTGCCTCCTCGTTGATTCCCGTAATGAAGACGACCCAACCCTCTACCGAGGCGGTCGGCCCCGGCTTCGAGTTGGGGTCCAGCTCCCTAAAGCGAGCTCCACCATAGCGATCCGCCCAGTCAGAGGTATCGCGGTGGCCACGTCCCTTGCGCTTCTTGTCGAGCTGCTCTGCGCGGTCGTCGTGCTCATCCCGCATCTCGTCGTCAGCCATTTTGCCGCTTACACAGAGAGATTGTCGGCTGTAGCAAAGTGACTTCTTGTGTGCTAGAACTACGCAAGGTTTGCACTGTCGGGAGACCAGTGAGTTGACTATGATACTGCATGGGCGGGATGCAAAGGGAGACCTCCGCGCCCTTCACCCTTGATACGGCGACACAAGAACAATTCGCCTAACCAAACGCTGTAGGCATATCCGTTTCATGCATTTACAGGGGATATCGCCAGCAGTGCAGTGTCGCACGTGCCAACTCCAACCCGTAAAGCCCTCCACCTGCCCCGACAGGCAGCGTTGTCGTTCAACTGCCTGCCTGTGCGCCACACATTGTACTTTGAATTCATGAACTGTATCAAAGGCTAGATGGACGACACAGCGTCCGCCGCGCTGAACACAACCGTCTTCATTGCTCTTGTGGCGCTGGCGGTAGTCTTGGGATACTCAATTCGCACCAGCGGCTTTCGCTATGCTACCGAGGTGACTGCAGAGTCCACATGAGTGCATGCGGGACTCACTCAACCTCTCTTTCTGGTAGTCTCGTTGAGGGGTGGTAAGGGACCCGAACGGACCCATAGGACCCATAGCACGTGTCATTACGCCTGCGAACACGGACACAAACACACAGGGCATTACAGGACCTGTATACGTTACTCTCACAACCAGTATGTGAAAGGGGATCGGCCCTGCGCCACCCATGCCATCCTTGTTCACCCCAACCTCCCCATCTGCTGTAGCAGCGAATGCTTACTTTTCCGCACGGCTCACACCCTTTGGCCCTCAGGGGAGTATCGCTCTGCTCCTAGGAGCCATCGCCGGGGGTGCCATAATCACCTACTATGCGGTACGCCAGAGGTGTCCAGCGGGCACACGATCTCCGTGGACGCATGACTAAGACACTGCGCCGACTGCGGTGTGCCACCGTGCTGATCGAGCTTGCCCATAGCATGATGCATGGCCTTTCCATATTTGGCACGTGGCAGCACCAGCAGACCTTCCGTGTGACTTTAAGCATGCCCGCATGCGGCATAAGCCGACGGTGCTCGTCCTTCCCCCCCTGTCCCAGCTCATCGACCCGCAGCACCGGCTGCCCACGCGGCTCATCACGTTCGATGAGGACCTCATCTTCCAGACCCTGCTGCCGCCCATCATCTTCGCAGCAGGTGGGACGGGGCAGGCTTGTGACGCAAGGGGCACACCGCATCCGTACCACGATACCTATCAGATCCTCCAAGCCGGCACAGCCCTGGCACCTGTGGGATCGCATGCCCAGTGCCAGTTGCCCTCAAGCTCCTGTACCCATAGCCTCTGTGCACGGTGTGCCGCCATGGGGAAGGGGTCTTGCCCACACGTGCCAGCTGCTGCTTTTGCTGCTGCTACTGTTACTATGGCGGTCGCGAACGCTTCCGGGTAGCATGTCGGCTGGACACCAGGCTGCGGGCTGCCGTCGCATATGCCTCCTGTCGCGCAGGCTTCAGCGTCAAGAAGAAGCTGTTCTTCCAGAACTTCGGCACGCTGCTGCTGCTGGGCGTGGGGGGCACGCTGGCCACGGCGGGCGTGCTGGCGGCGGTGGCACAGCCCATCATGGCGCGCAGTGGGTCACGTGCCGCGCAGCTGCTGGTAACTGCCCTTATACGCACCTATTGCGACAAACTGTTCAAGTAGGACAGTGCAACAAACGTGAAGTCATGCCAATGATGCCGCTTGGCACGCTGCAAACCTCTACTTAGGTAAATGTCCCTCGCACAACAACCATGTTCCGGCGCGCACCGCGCCTTGCATTTGGCCCCGCAGCGCTGTCCGGCCGCAGCAGCCTCCGCAACGCGCTGGCGCTGGGCGCCGTGCTGTCCTGCACCGACAGCGTGGCCTCGCTGCAGCTGATGGACCCCGACCGCGCGCCGCTGCTGTACGCGCTGCTGTTCGGGGAGGGCGTGGTCAACGACGCCACCGCCATCGTGCTGCTGGGGGCAACCATGGTGGGGAGGGAGGGCGGGACCGGGGGCAAGCGGAGTGTTAGTATGGTGGGGAGGGAGGGCGGGGCCGGGGGCAAGCGGAGGGTTAGTATGGTGGGGTGGGAGGGCGGGAGGGGACAGGCCAGGGCGGGGCCGGGGGGCAAGCGGAGTGAGGGTGATGTTGGTGCGGGAGCGGAGGGCGAGGGCAGGGGAGCGTGGAGCTACGGCCCGTGGTCTGGCGAGGGTGACGGGTCCCGTCAAATAATAAGTAGGAGGGGATCGGGGGCGGGGCGTGGGCGACTGAGGTAGGGGGTGCGGCGGTGTGCTGGTCGGTCGTGCAGCCACGTGTGTTCCGACCGACGTCCGACCGCCCACTCTCCACCATCCTCCGTCGTCCTTGCAGGGGTTGCCGTACGACCCTGACACCGAGACCTGGGGCCTGGCCTCCCTGGGCGCCCTGCTGACACAGTTCCTTCGCCTGTTCGTGCTGAGCACGGCGCTGGGCCTGGCGGTGGGGCTGGCCAGCGCGGCACTCGCGCGGTGAGCTGACGCACCTGCGATCGTTTGCAGCTTAGACAGTCCGCATAGTGTTTACCGCCGCATCCCGCGCCCGCTTGCGCCCAAACGCGTCTGTACTGCAGTACCGGCATTCCTGCCTACTGACCTTGCCCAAACAATTTCAGGCCCTCAATGGCATACCGCAGTCCGCAGCCCGCCTTCTAGCCATACACCTATGTACGTTTAGGACTCTGCTGCTCCGCTGCTCCGCTTGCATGCAGGCACATGTTCACTCGGCCCTCCGCCGGGCCCGAGACGCTGACGGTGGCGCTGCTGGGCCTGCTGGCGTACTTTGCCGCGGAGGCGCTGGGCCTGTCCGCCATCCTGTCGGTCTTCTTCTGCGGCATCGCCATGAGCCACTACACATGGCACAACCTCAGCCCGCCGGCAAAGGTGGGCCGCGATCTCCCCAAACAGCCTCGCAGCTCACCGGCTCGGGTGTATGAGGTGTTACGGTGCGCAACATGTGTTGCAGTAGTTGATTGTATGCGGGTTGGCGGACGCAGCAGCACTGCCGGTGTGGTGACGCATGCAGCATGCCTTCTTGCCCAGCTCTCCACCGTCTTCAGACTCCTGTCTAGTGCCTGCCTGCTACAGCAGTACGTCACGCGCCATGCACTCCCGCTTCCCCGTGCCCAGTCACCAGCGTTCCCGTGACTCCCTGACACCTCACGCGGCCTCCTTGCGTTTCACGCGTTACCGCCATCACTGGGCACCTGGGCGCCAGCATGTGTGCTGAAGTGCCGGAAGCCCAGGGCTCGCTGGACGCTGGCAGAGCGGCAAGCCTACATGGCTGCATCCGCCAGGGATCGGCTCACCCTGTGGCCAATGGAGGACCCACACCATCGGAAGGAACAAGCTTTCCGTCGTTGACCCCACCTTTAGGTGCTGACGCGGCACGGCTTCCACGTCATCTCCTCCGCCTGCGAGGTGGTGCTGTTCGTGTACGCGGGTCTGGACATGTGGGTCAGCGGAGCTACATGGTGGTGAGTAGCGGGGCTCAAGTGTGGGCAGTTTTGCGTATATACCGGTAATAGCCCGTAACAAAATTGGACGTGTGGGTCAGCGGAGCCACATGGTAGTGAGCAGCGGGGCCACGGTGTGGGGGCGGTATAGAGGTTGTAAGTCCCAATATGCCAAGGGTGGGAATGTGGGTCAGCGGAGGCACATGATTGTGAGTGAAGGGTAGTAGTGGTGCGGTGTTGGGATGTGCATTCGGCCAGAGGAAAGGCACCTGGTTGTGCTTGTGGGGGGCACGAGGCGTGGGTGCGCTGGCCAATTTTAGGTTTTGCTGCAACGGTGGGCGAGGGAACCTATTTCCTTCCAAGGGGTTGCTCAGGCATCGTGTCGCAACACACGGCTGTGCGAGGTGCTGCAATGTAGCCCAGCCCGTTCCCCGGGTTTGCATCGGCCACGTACGACTGGTGGGCCCGTTCCTAACACCGATGTCGTGGCCTCCTGAGCAATGCCGTACCGGCACCGCACGTGCCCCTGCCCCAAGGCGCACCCACTCGTCCCCCTACCTGCCGCACCCTAAATGGTGGCCTCCCTACCCCGCATGGGCCCCCAGGCGCATGGACACGTCCCGCTACCTCCGCATGCTGGGCTCCATGGCGGCGCTGGCGGGCGGCATGGCGGCGGCCATGGCGGCGGCGCGGGCGGCCGTGGTGTTCCCGGTGGCGGCGCTGGCCAACGCGGCGGCGCAGGTGGGTTGTCCTCGCTCGTCTGGCACCGAGTGAAGCTCGGGCGGGGGGTGAGCAGGGGATGCAGCTGTGCGTGGAGCCGCAGAGAGGCATGTGGAAAATGGAGGCTGTGTTGTGACGGCGCCAGCCAACACGGTGGCGCATGTGGTGCGTGCCTCGAGTGGCAGCTGGCGGGGGGAGTGGGGTAACCTCGGGCAGGGTGTGAGCAGGGGATGCAGCTGTGCGGGGAGCCGCCGGGGTGTATTTGGAGAAACAAGGCTGTGTGTATCACAAGGGTGGAACTGTAAGGGGGGTGCAACAGGACATGCTGGGGTAAATGCGTTTACTTTCTGCCGGCGCTGTCCCGCAGGGCGGCTGCTCGGGCCGCGGGGGCGCGAAGGCGAAGGATGAGGATGAGGATGGGGGTGGAGATGAGTCAGCGGCTCTGCCCGCAGCAGCAGCAGCAGCAGCAGCTGGACCGGCGGAAGTCGAGCAGCGGCGACAGCAGCAGGCTGGCCGGCGCAGGGCCAAGAGGGGCACGGCGGCGCATGACCGCATTCCCCCAGGGGGGGCGGCTGTGCTGTGGTGGGGCGGCCTGCCGCGTGGCGCCATCACCCTGGGCCTCGCCTATCACTGCTTCTGGGCCGATGCAGGTGGGGTACAACACCTGAATGGTGCTTGAGGCTGACGGCGTTATGCTTGTGTCTGCGCGCTTGTATCTACACAAAGGAATGCCCCTTGCCTGGCTCGATACCTAACCGCCTTCTCGCTTTCTGTCTGGTCTCCCCTCCCCCCCCCCGCCCAGCCACCCGTCCCGAGCAGCGTGTCATCATCGGCGCCTGCATCATCGTGGTCTTCACCACCACAGTGGGATTCGGAGTCGTGACGCAGCACGTCATGGAGCTGCTCATGCCGCCCCTGCCGCCGCCGGCGCCGCCGCAGCACCATCACCACCACCAGCAGCAGCAGCAAGCCCCGAGGCGCCGCCGCGCAGGCACCCACGGCGACGTTCAGATACCAGCAGAGTCCTGGCGTGCTTCCCCACCCCGATCGGGGCCCCGAACGGAAGACCTAAGCCAGCCGCTGCTGCACGCATGTGAGACCGACAGGGTGTACGACCCAGCGGACCCACCATGCCCACGCAACGGGTTGCATGGCGTTCATGTCAGCGCTGCTGGACCTATTTCCGTCATCCCCACTGCTGCGGCTGCGGCTGCGGCCGTCACTGCGGCTGTGGCTGCGGCTGCGGCCTCAGCCCCTCCCGCTGCAGCCTTGGGTGCTACGGTGGCGGTGGTGTCCAGCGCGCCTCCGCTAGAGCTTAGCAACGACATGCTGTGGGCAGGGGAGGTCCTGGGCGTGCCGGCCGTCCCACGGGTCGCTCCTGGCGCTGGACCGGCGGCTGCTGACCGGGGAACAGCAGGCGGCGCCGGCGCGGCGGCAGCAGCGGCGATGCGGGTGCCAGTGCAGGGAGGAGGCGATGTGGGTCATGGTGCTGGTGGTGCCGGGGGTGATGCTGAGGGGACGCTGCTTGGGATGGAGGACCTGGATGAAGAGCGCACGTGGCTGCATAGGCAGTGGAGGAGGTTCGACGCCATGTGGCTGCAGCCCGTGTTTGGAGGACGGCGCGCGGGCGGGGGTGGCGTGGGCCCCGAGCACGTCTGACGCACTTGTCGGCTGGGGGGCACAAATATGGCGTCGTTGCTTGTGTTGGATATGTATGGAAGTTAAATGTGTTGCAGGGTTCTTTTGTTGAATAAGTTAGGATGGAGCAGCAAGGTGTACCTGCACAACTTGCCCTGCACTCAGGGTGTGAGGGTCCGTTCCTTGAGTGGGACGGCACTCTTGCCGTGCCACCACGTGCTGGTTGGCGCACTATACAACTGGCACGGTACGACCGCATGGACGTCCGCACAGGACGGCGGTGTACGGCTGACGGACAGCAGCTTTTAGCACGCATGATACAGGAGGTTGGAAAGCCGTTGATTGCAAAAGTAACGCACAGGTTGCAGCAAGTAAGGTTCCGTGGGTTGCAGAGAGCAAGCATGCAGGACACTGACGGGCAGGTACTTGTGACTGTATGCTGTTATGCGTATCATTATGTGGGCTGCCTGGAGGTGTGCTCTCCTTATATATGGTCCTTGCCTACACCGCGGAGACGTGCATAAGCCTTTGGGGCCCCATTTCGTGTTTTGGTATTGCATTTGAGTCAATTTTGTTGGCAGCCCTCGACCCGCTGTTGCTGGCAGTTCGTACGTGGCAAGCTGTCCCCTCGTGCCTGCCTGGTGACCATGCTTGGGCCCATGCATCCAGGTCTACATGCAGCCTGAGGCCCATGCTGCTGGTTGGGAGGCGGCGCTGTGATGCGCTACGTTGTGCACGGCAAGGACCAGGTGGTTCCTTACCTCGCTGGTGAAATGTTTCCTGATGTGTGGGGCAGATCGCAACTTGGCAAGGGTGGACGTTTGAGCTTGTGTGAGCCCTTGCGTAAGGTTGGTGGCGGCTGAACAGGGCTACACGACCAGCATGGCAGCAGCTAAACAGCGCGTAGACCGTTACACCCATCCGCTGCATAAGAAACCGACGCCTCATTCTCACAGCATCCTTGAGCAGTTAAGCGCCGTGCGCAGCGGAGTATGCTGCTAAGCTTGTTTGATCCAGAGACACTGCAACCGGTACGCCTCCCGTACTTAAACTACTGGCTTCCGTGGTTTCGTGATCTGTATGTACAACTGCCAAGGACCCCACCCTGCGCGCTTATGCATGCCTACCACCTGCTCCAATATGTACGCTCAAGCATGCATCCTACCTGCTAGTCACGCCACATCAGGCACGCCACTCAGTCATGCAGCCCCTAACACCTGCCAGAGGACATGAACAAGTCTTCTCTCCCAGTGCATATACAAGCCTTTGCCCTCCCTCAGTGCACCATAGTGCAGCACAGCACCTCAGTGCAAAATAGCATCATTGCGCACACCTAGGACCGTCTGCTGCGTGGGCAACGGCCGCTCCCTGCGTCACCCCAGAGGTTCCCTTGTCTCTGCCCACACCCTTGCGCATGGACAGGCCCCCATGCCCAGCGCACCAAGCCACAATGACCTAATCCCATGGCCACTTCTTCGGGCATTGTCCTAGTCCCGCCCCCAGCGACTCGCAAGGCGCTCCCTCAGCCACCCACGGATGCGTCCAGCAGCCGGTGCTCCCTCACCAGACTCAGCCGAGGTGGCCGAAGGCTCCCTTTGTTCGTTGGAAGCCTGCTGGTCGCCTGCAGCGTTAGGTGACGTCTCTTGCTGCTGCTGCTGCTGCTGCGGGCTCGAGGATTGGGTATCAGCAGTGTCCTCAGGCCCAGAGCTGGAACCCGAGTCGGAATTGGTTGTCTCCGTCTTGGGTTGGCGTTGCTGCATGGAATGTGACAAGCGCGGGGGTCAGGAAGGCACGATGGGGCGTTGGGGACGAAGCGGCGTGTTCAGGAGCGGCGCGACTCACCGAAGGAAGGTCTGGGTTTTGAAGTAGCCGACGATGGACGGAGAGGGAGGCGGCGATGGAAATGGAAGGCGGGGACGCTCCTGCACACGATGGCCATCAGGACGGTCAACAAGCTGGAAAGAGACACGCGCCCGAAGACATCAGGCGAGGGTGTAAGTTACCACCAGTCCTGCAGAGCAGCGCAAGCAGAAGGAGCGCGACCACCACGCGAGATGGAGACATGGCTGCGTTCGCTCTCTGAAGGAAGCGGAACGTGATCAAGCAGTGTTACGCTATGTTATAGTTGTACTTGTAGGCATGTAGTAGTAGTGTAGGACTGCAGGCCTTATAAGGGAAGGATGTGGGGATTTGCAGGAGGTTTGAAGTACGGGACAGCTTCCGCAGGTTGCGCCGTCAGTCAGTCAGTCAGAGGACGTTGCTGGAATGCTGGACACACAGGAACCGTAAGCATATGTATAATACTATTAGCGAAATGTTTGGGGTTGACTTGGTCAGGAGCAAATCTGGGGCTTCGAGCTTAGCCAGCTCGCTGGGTCGGCATCCTTGTGGGGATGTTGCCGCCTGGCAGGAACTGCCTCTTCCCATGTCCGCATTCTTCAATACCATGTACCTTGACTTCATCAGTGCTTGGAGCAAACAAGAGGACTGGATCTTTGCAAGCCAGTTATTATCCGGTAGTGCATGTCACTTTGCAGCTGCACGTGGGTCCTGAAGCACTAGTTGTCAGCTCCCCTGTCGCTAACGCGCAGCGATGCGGACAATACGCTGTAATGGACTTCTTAAGCCAAAGCGTTGCATGCCACCCAAATTTTGTTCTTCACTCTGGGCAAAGCGCCCTCCAGGCCTTGCCCCTGACGCCTGACCACGGCACCTGACACTGGGCTCCTGACCCAGATTCCACGGAGAGCCTCTCGCCCAAGCCTGACCCCCAAACTGCATTCCAAACAGCCTTATGTTTTATTCGGGCCTGTTGACGCAACAGGCTTTCAGGAGGTGGCGCTTTGCACGACCTAAAGCCCTCGTGCCCCCCCTGGGGTGTCACAGCTGAGCAACACTGCGTGAGATGCCCCATGGGTCGGGCCCGCAACGCCCAACAAGGCGTACGCCCGATCTACATAATGTTCAACATTTGACTCACAGTTTCACCGAGCGGCTTGAACACATACAACCATTTCCGACACATATTCCAACCCTGCCTCAAAGCGCGGGCACAACCCCTCTCGCCAGGACGGCCCAACAAAGTCAACAGGCACTTTTTATATGGAGCACCTTCTCGAAATGTAGCTACCAATGCGCCGACGATACGCGCTTCCGGGCCCACTGTTCTTTAGCGTCTAGGGCTCCCACCTCTGCGCACTATCCAGGCGACGCGAGGACCCCGCGCATCATCGTTTAGGGCATTTATACCCGCTTTTACTATGGCTAGTTGGCGATGTGTGGGGCATTGCGGCGGTCTCAGTCCGCGGCCAACGTCATCGCGCCAACGGGGCTCAGCGGGCTTGCGGGCCACCTCGGCTGCCGCCCTTGCCCTGGCAGCCTCCCTTCCTCCCCCGGGCTCCTTTCCCCCATGGAGCCAACCGCGGCCAGACACTGGCAGTAAGGACTCTGCCAGCAAGGGTGCAGCGGCGGAGGGCGGCGGCTGGCCCTTCACGCTCCCCGGCCTGCCAACCCTGACCATCCCCGGCCTCCCGACCGTGCCCCCTGGCACCAACGCTGGAGACCTGCTCGCACCCGCCCTCGCACAGGCGCTGCTACACCTGCTCAAATCCGCAGGGTAGGGCCCAGCTTACCAGTACGGTGTGTGTCACGCAGTCTGCCCTGACCACCTGCGGGCTCCGCGCCCAGACAGGCAGTGTCCATCGCCACCTGGGCGCATGCCTGTACGTGTACCTAACGGACTAAGCCACGCATGCGACCGCGCTGCACACCTTGCACCCGTTCCTGCCGCCTCTTCCCCTTGACACACTTCCCACCCCTGTCATAAGCCATTCCCCCAGCTTGCTCGGGTAGGGCTAACATGGTACGGTACCGCTTTCTCAGCAAAACTAGTACGTCACACTCTCTGCTGACGAGCTGTTCCTCAACGCAACCCCCTCTCCCCCAAACGCCGCCCCTCCGTTGGCCCCCAGCTCCGCCCTGCACCGGCTGCTGGACGAGCACCTGGCCTACCTGCAGGGCGGGGGCTACCCCGCCACCGCCGCCCTGCTGCGGACCTACCTGGTGGCGGGGGCGGCGCAGCTGGCCACGCTGGGGCTGGTCACGCAGCTGGGCATGCTGGTGGGCGGGGGCCGGGACAGGCCTGGGCAGGGACGGGCAGGGGCAGGGACGGGCCTGGGCGGGGACGGGCAGGGGCAGGGACGGGCATAGGCGGCATGGGGTGGTGATGCTGATGTGGGTCAGAGGGTTAAGTGCCGCGGTATCACCACGGGCGTATGCCGGTGTCCGTGCAAGGGTGTATGCGCGCGGGACGTGTTGGGAGGGACGGTTGGGGCGGTGGGGCTGGCATGCGGTGAGCTTGTAGGGACATGTGGAAAGGGGGCAGGCAATGCGTCCCGCGTAGGGCTGTTGGCATACGCAGCTGGCACATGACCGGCGTGCGCGCGCCGGATGCTCTGGTTCCTTGGCCTTGTCGGGGTTCTCGTCGCAAGCACCAGTTTCGCTGCCAATGCACGTTGGCCGCTACTGGCACAACTACATTGGCGCCACGGCTGATGCCCCCCTGCCCTGCTGTGCTCCCATCCGCAGGACCGTGCGGCCGTGTGCCGTGGCCAGCTGTGGCGGCTGGTGACGTGGGGCGTCCTGCACGCCGGGCCCCTGCACCTGATGGTGAGCGGTATACGCGCCCCACAGGCCTGCACACACACCAAGTATTGCCGCAATCTGCACCCATCTACCGGTATATGAGCGCAGCCCCAGCTTCCCAGCTCCCTTGCAACCCCAACCTCAGGAACACCTGCTTGCCACCTTGTGCGACCTTGGCACTGGCAGTCTGTTGACTCCGACGCCCGCACCCTGGCACAGGGCAATTACGCGGCCCTGGCCCACCTGGGTCCCCAGCTGGAGGCGCTGGCGGGCCCGCAGCGCTTCGCGGTGGTGTACGGCGTGGCGGCGGCCGCCGCCACCGTGGCCTCCCTGGCGCTCAACGGCGGGCGGCGCAGCCTGGGCGCGTCGGGGGCGGTGTTCGGCGTGGCGGCGGCGCTGGCGAGGTACCACAGGTGGGCGGGCAGCCGTGTGTGTGGGTGTGGGTAAGGCTGTGGGTGCGGGCGGTGTGCGCCCGAATCTGATAGGCGGTGGTCAAAGGGTTCTGCATGGGCGTGGGTGTAGCGCCGTTGGTTGGGTGCTAGGTACAGTTGTGGTGGGCGGAGGTTGTCTGGGATGTAAGCGGCCATGTTGAGGTGACGCAGGTTGGCATGCGAGTGTGAGGCACAGAGCGGGACGTACAGGTCGACAGTGCGTCATTCAGTAGAAGTACGGTAGGGTGCACCTAATGATGCGTGGTTCCTGATGTGGGTCAGATTTCAGGGGACGGTTGGGGCCCAGGGCTCCCCTGGTTGGGGCCCAGCAGGGCTGCACTGGGCTCGTCTTTACGTCAAACCCCAGGGGCACCAGACAGCCGACCAATGGCAGAGCGGCAATCGTCTGCATGGTTTAACCCCACAAGGCACAACTGTACCGCCTCTGCCATAAGGGTCCGGACCCTCACTGCAGCCCCCAGCATGCCCTATGGACAGCTCCCACTACCCGACCGTGCCTCACGCCTCAGATCAACCCCGCGGGCATGCCCCATACCCACGCCAAGAACCCTACCGTTTCCTTGTACCCAAGCCCCAGCGACACCGAACCCCGTCGGGTGGCTGCGACCCCGACAACGATGCATTCGTTGCCCTTCAGCTGAACACGGAAAGCCTAGGCCTCACATTTAACCCACTGATGTGGTCCCCGTCCCCGTCCGCCGCCCCTCCCCCCGTGCCTTTCTCCCCCGCCCCAGCGAGCACGCCCACCTGCTGCCGGCGGGCACGCAGGAGCTGCTGCGGCGCGACTCGGAGCGCGACGCGCGCTACGCCCTGCTGTACCATGTGCTTCTGTGGTCCAGGCTGGACGTCAGGTGGGTGTTATCGGCTTCGCGTTTCGGCAGCCCGCACGCAGCTTGCATGTACGCCAGCAGGCAGGTTGGGGCATGCAACCTCCGTCAAGTTTGCTGGCCACGTGAACGTTGCTGTGCGGTGCTTTGGCGATGCTTGAAGTGCAGTAAACAGCGTGTATGGTACCATCTCAGGCAAAGTAAGCTACCATCGACGCGGCCATTGCCCCACAACTGCCCTAAGGCCTCCACGCCAGCCTCAGTGTGGTAGTCGACGGTTTGCTATTTCCGCCCCTCAGGCACACGCGCACCTGTCCATGGCAAGTACCGTGGCATGCAACCGGCCTGCCTGAACTCACCGGCACCTCCCTCCTCCCTGCACAGCCAACAGCAGTATGCGCAAGCACCCCTGTGCGCACCCTGCCTGCCCTCACCACCTCTGCCGCTACCCCTTCCCTGCACAGCGCACACGTGGGTGGTGCGGCGGCGGGCTGGGCCATAGGCGCGCTGCTGGGCCCCAGCTACGTCAAGGAGGCGTCAGGTGGCCTGGTGCCGTGGGTGCGGGGCCCACCGCGCTTCAGGGACAGGCCGCGGCTGCCCATCATGGCGGAGAGGGGAGCCCGGCCTGCCATACCCTTCCCTATCTTTGGGCCGGGGTTTTCCATTGGGGCAGCGGCGGTAACCGGGTGATGCAGGGCGATGCCCTAGGGGTTTGTGACATCTGCGGATGACCGGTAATTCACGAAGGCTCAGTGAGGCTTGTAGGGTAGCTGCCTGCATCAATGCAGTCAGTGCTGGATGGTCAGTATGCATGTTCCTTTTTTGCTTTTGCACATTCGAGCAGGGCAGGTACAGGGCAACTTCCACGGCCGGGAGGGTTAAGGGGGCTGCTCCAGTGTCCAGACCATGCGGGCATGAGACCAGACCGGTGGGCAGTATGTTTGGATGATGCAAAAGGATGTGGTGCAACGGTGCCCCACACGTGTGCATGCCTGGCCGAAAATCACTCTTACACGTGGCCCCAACGCAATTGTGAGGAGTGGCACGTTACTACGTTACAGTGTTGCATTAAATCCAGTGGTGTGGTGGTGTTGAGAAACACCGGGTTGTTTGGGTTTGGGTGATGCCAGCCTCCGGAGCCCGCTTAGGTGGAGGTGAACTTGGTGACGGCCTTGGTGCCCTCGGACACGGCGTGCTTGGCCAGCTCGCCGGGCAGCACCAGGCGCACGGCGGTCTGGA
>VFQN01001986.1_pt1 | contig 32685 bp, 23 predicted proteins | sample 3512371 | NCBI WGS metagenome assembly VFQN01 (sample SAMN10412370, study PRJNA504923) | tailings metagenome | isolation source: Replicate 2 from Balatoc abandoned mine | place: Philippines: Itogon, Benguet | collected 2017-08-28 | reverse complement strand
TGATGTCCACGCCGATCGTCAACCCGCCGCAGTCGGCCATCCTGGGCATGCACGCCATCAAGGAGCGCCCGATCGCCGAGAACGGCCAGGTCGTGATCGCGCCGATGATGTACATCGCGCTCAGCTACGACCACCGCATCATCGACGGCAAGGACGCGGTGCTGTTCCTGGTGGACATCAAGAACCAGCTGGAAAACCCGCACCGCATGCTGCTGGGGCTCTGACCATGGCCGAGAACTTCGACGTCGTCGTCATCGGTGCCGGCCCCGCCGGCTACCACGCCGCCATCCGCGCCGCCCAGCTGGGCATGAAGGTCGCCTGCATCGACGCGGCCCTGGGCAAGGACGGCAAGCCGGCCCTGGGCGGCACCTGCCTGCGCGTGGGCTGCATCCCGTCCAAGGCCATGCTCGACAGCTCGCGCCAGTGGCACAACCTGCACCACCTGTTCGGCGAGCACGGCATCTCCACCGAGGGCGCCAAGCTCGACGTGAAGACGATGGTTGGCCGCAAGGACAAGATCGTCAAGCAGTTCACCGGCGGCATCGCCCAGCTGTTCAAGGCCAACAAGATCACGGCCTACTACGGCTTCGGCACCCTGCACGCCAACCGCCTGGTGAAGGTGAAGCAGCACGACGGCACCGAGGTCGAGCTGCAGGGCAAGCACGTCATCCTGGCCGCCGGCTCGGATTCGATCGAGCTGCCGTTCGCCAAGTTCGACGGCAAGCACATCGTCGACAACGTCGGCGCGCTCGATTTCGAGGAGGTGCCCAAGCGCCTGGGCGTGATCGGCGCCGGCGTCATCGGCCTCGAGCTCGGCAGCGTCTGGAAGCGCCTGGGCGCCGAGGTCACCATCCTCGAGGCCATGCCCGATTTCCTGGCCGCCGCCGATGCCGAGGCCGCCAAGGTCGCGCTCAAGGAATTCAAGAAGCAGGGCCTGGACATCAAGCTCGGCGCCAAGTTCAGCAAGGCCGAGGTCAAGAAAGGCGAGGTGCACCTGACCTACAACGACGGCAAGGCCGACGTGCAGCTGGTCGTGGACAAGCTGCTGGTGGCCGTGGGCCGCAAGGCCGCGTCCAAGGGCCTGCTGGCCGAAGGCACCGGCGTGCAGCTCAACGAGCGCGGCCAGATCGTGGTCGACGAGCACTGCAAGACCGGGGTCGAGGGCGTCTGGGCCGTGGGCGACTGCGTGCGCGGCCCGATGCTGGCGCACAAGGGCTTCGAGGAAGGCATCGCGGTGGCCGAGCTGATCGCCGGCCTGCCGGGCCACGTCAACTTCGACACCATCCCCTGGGTCATCTACACCGAGCCGGAGATCGCCTGGGTCGGCAAGACCGAGCAGCAGCTCAAGGCCGAGGGCATCCCGTACAAGACCGGCAGCTTCCCCTTCGCCGCCGTCGGCCGCGCCGTCGCCATGGGCGAGCCGGCCGGCTTCGTCAAGGTGATCGCGCACGAGGAAACCGACCGCATCCTAGGCATGCACCTGGTGGGCGTGAACGTCTCCGAGCTGGTGCACGAGGGCGTGCTGGCCATGGAATTCCACGGCTCGGCCGAGGACCTGGCGCGCATCTGCCACGCCCACCCGACCCTGTCGGAGGCCATCCACGACGCCGCCATGGCCGTGGATAAGCGCGCCATCCACAAGGCCAACTGAGCCACGCGGTAAGCTGCGAGAGGCGCCCCCGGGCGCCTCTCGCCTTTTGAGCGATCCGAACGGAGCCCCGAATGACGATCCCCTCCTCCTTCCGCGCCTTCCGCATTCACGCCGAGGGCGGCCATCGCGCCGGCCTCGAATCGATTTCCCTCGACGACCTCAGCCCGGGCGAGGTGGTGGTCAAGGCCGAATGGTCGAGCGTGAACTACAAGGACGCCCTGGCCGGCACCGGCGAGGGCAAGATCCTGCGCCGCTTCCCGCTGGTCGGCGGCATCGACGTCGCCGGCCGCGTGGTCGCCTCCACGGATCCTCGCTACCGGGAGGGCGACGCCGTGCTCTGCACCGGCAGCGGCCTGTCGGAGACGCGCGACGGCGGCTACTCGGAGTTCGTGCGCCTGCCAGCCGAATGGACGATTCCCCTGCCCGCCGGCCTGTCGACGCGCGAAGCCATGGTGCTGGGCACCGCCGGCTTCACCGCCGGCCTGGCCCTGCTGCGCATGGAAATGAACGGCCAACGCCCGGACATGGGCCCGGTCGTGGTGACCGGCGCCACCGGCGGCGTGGGCATGCTCGCGCTCGACATCCTCACCCGCGCCGGCTACGAGGCGCACGCCATCACCGGCAAGTTCGACCAGCTCGACGCGCTGACCGCGGTCGGCGCCCGCCAGGTCGTGTCGCGCCACGAGCTGCACCTGGGCGGCCGGCCGCTGGAGACCTCGCGCTGGGCCGGCGCCATCGACAACGTCGGCGGCGAGATGCTGGCCGGACTGACCCGCGTCATCCATCCCTACGGCAACATCGCCAGCTGCGGCCTGGCCGGCGGCCACGGCCTGGCCACCACGGTGATGCCCTTCATCATCCGCGGCGTGTCGTTGCTGGGCATCGCCTCGGCCGGCACCGCCCGCGGCCAGCGGGAACAGGTCTGGGAGCGCCTGTCCGGCCCCTGGAAGCCGGCGCACCTGGACCGCATCTGCACCCGGGAAACCACGCTGGACGGGCTCCACGAGGTGTTCCCGGGCATGCTGGCCGGCGGCTCCTTCGGACGGACGGTCGTCCGGCTCTGATACCCTGCCCTTGACGCGGCTTGCACGCCGACCTGCCCCCCGGCATACAATCGCCCGAACCGTTGGAGGCCACCATGGCACGCATCCTGATCGTTGATGATTCCCCGTCCCAGCTGATGGGCATGAAGCGCATTGTCGAGAAGCTCGGCCACGAGGCCCTCACCGCCGAGGACGGCGCCGCCGGCGTCGAAGCCGCCAAGGCCAACGTGCCCGACCTAATCCTGATGGACGTGGTGATGCCCAACCTCAACGGCTTCCAGGCCACCCGCGCCATCTCCAAGGAAGCGGCCACCGCGCACATCCCGATCGTGCTGGTCACCACCAAGGACCAGGAGACCGACAAGGTCTGGGGCATGCGCCAGGGCGCCAAGGCCTACATCACCAAGCCCTTCAATGAGCAGCAGCTGGTGGACGTGATCAACGGCCTGCTGGCCGGCTGAGCCACCGCAAAACCGGCATGCGCGAAGGCCCGCCATCGGCGGGCCTTTTGCGTTGCTGGGGCGGGAGTCGCGCCGCCCGGCGGATGCCGGCGCCGCGCCCGGCCGGCGCGCCCGGGCTCAGCCCTTGCGCGGATCGAAGTCGAAGGCCCCGGCCATCTGCCGGTACAGGGCCTGCTGCGCCTCGGTCATGGCCCTGGGCGCATGCACCTCGAGCTCGACGATCTGGTCGCCGGCCGGCGCACCGGCGCGACCGGGCAGGCCGCGGCCGCGCAGGCGCAGCTTGCGGCCGGTATCGGAACCCGCCGGCACCTTCAGCTCCACCGCGCCGCCCAGCGTGGGCACGCTGACGGTGGCGCCCAGCGCCGCCTCCCAGGGCGCCAGCGGCAGGGTGTAAAGCACGTTGCGGCCATCCACCTCGAAATCGGCGTGCGGGCGGTAGTGCACCTCCAGCAGCAGCGCGCCGCCGCGACGGCCCTGCCCCGCCAGCCGGATCACCTGGCCTTCGCCGATGCCGGCCGGCACGTTGACCTCGAGCGTGCGCCCGTCCACGTCGATGCGCTGCTTGCCGCCGGCGAAGGCCAGCTCCAGCGGCACCGCCAGCTTGGCGCGGGTGTCGCCGGCCGGCTCCGGCCGGGCGCGGCCAGGCCCGCGCCCGCCGAACAGGGATTCGAAGAAGTCGCTGAAGCCGCCGTTGCCCAGGTCGGCATCGAAGCGGAAGCCGTGGCCGCCGAAGCCGCCGGCGCCGAAATCGGGCGGCGGCCGGAACTCCTCGCCGGAGCGGTAGCCGCGCGCGCGCAGGCCGTCGTAGGCCGCGCGCTTCTCGGGATCGCGCAGCACCTCGTAGGCCTCGCTGATGGCCTTGAAGCGCTCCTCCGCACCCGGCTCCTTGCTGACGTCCGGGTGGTACTTGCGGGCGAGGCGGCGATAGGCGGTCTTGAGTTCCGCCTCGCCGGCCGTCGGCTCGACGCCGAGCGTGTCGTAGTAGTCCTTGAACTGCATGGGCTGGCCTGGGAAACGGAAGGACCCGCGGGGGCGCCGCGGGTCCAGTGTAGTGGCTCGGGTGGGACGGGGTGCCGATTCGCGGCTGAAGCCGCTCCTACCGGGTTACTGGACCTGGATGCGGCGCGGCGTGGTCTCGGGGCGCTTGGGGATGGTGATCTCCAGCACGCCGTGGCGGCCACTGGCGGTGACGCCGTCCGGATTGGCGCTGTCGGGCAGGGCGAAGCGGCGGTAGAACACGCCGTGGGCGCGCTCGACCCGCGAGTAGCGCTCGCTTTCGGTCAGCGACTCGGTCTTGCGCTCGCCCTTGATCGAGAGGATGCCCTTGTCCATCTGCACCTCGATGTCGGCCGGGTCCACGCCCGGCAGGTCGGCGAAGATGACGAAGCGTTCGGCTTCCTCCTTGATGTCCACGCGCGGCACCCACTGGCTGGTCACCACGCTGGAGGCGTCGCCGTCGTCGCCGTTGAAGAACTTGTCGAACACCTGCTTGATCTCGTCCTGGAGCAGGCGGGGATTGCTCGTGTTGTAGCGGATGAGGCTCATGGTCGGTTCTCCGTGTCGCGGGCGGCGGTCCGCCCTGCCCCGGTAGATAGGGCCGGCGCCGCGGGCTTCAAGCCCCCACCCGGCCGTCACGCGGCGCCGGTAAACTCGCGCGGCCTCCCCACCCCATCCGGAGCTTCCATGGCCATCCAGGTCGGCGACACGATTCCCCAGGCGGTCCTCAACACCCTGCGCGACGGCGTGCAGGCCATCGGCACCGACGAGATCTTCGGCGGCCGTAAGGTCGTCCTCTTCGCCGTGCCCGGCGCCTTCACCCCGACCTGTTCGGCCCGCCACCTGCCCGGTTTCGTCGACAAGCTGGCCGAGTTCCAGGCGCGCGGCATCGACGTGGCCTGCCTCGCGGTCAACGATGCCTTCGTGATGGACGCCTGGGCGAAGTCCCAGTCGGTGCCGGATGGCATCCGCATGCTCGCCGACGGCAACGCCGCCTTCGCCGAGGCCCTGGGCCTGGAGCTCGACGCCACCGCCTTCGGCATGGGCAAGCGCGCCAAGCGTTTCGCGCTGTACGCCGAGGATGGCGTGGTGAAGCAGCTGCACGTGGAGGCGCCGGGCGAGTTCAAGGTGTCCTCGGCCGAGTACGTGCTCGAGCACCTGCCGGCCTGAGCCGGCTCAGCGCAGCACGCGCAGCTCCAGTTCGTCCCAGGCGCCGGACTCGGCCAGCGCGGTGATGCGCACCGGGCCCGGCGCATCGAAGGCGTGCCGCCAGGGCGCGCCGCCGGCGGTCTCGCCGGCCAGCCGGCCGTTCACCAGCCAGCGCACACGCTCACGCGTGCCGATGGCGCGCAGGCGCAGCACCGGCGCGGCGGTCGAGCCCGGCGGCCGCGCGATCGCGCTGCCCGGCGCCGGGCCTTCGATGCGCAGGGTCGCCATCGCCGCCAGCGCGTCCGGCGCGCAGTCCGCGGCCAGCGGGGGAATCGCGCTCGCGCGCCGCTCCGCCGCCGACAGCCAGGGCGAGGCGAGCACCGGCCAGCGGGCGATCGCGCGGGTCTCCCGGCGATGCGGACGCCGGCATTCGGCCGACAGGCGCTCGCCGGTGTCGGCATCCTGGACGAGCACCAGCCGCCCGGGGCCCCAGGCCCTCGCCTCGCGATCGGGCAGGGTCGGCGGCAGCACGCCCGCCAGCGTCCAGGCCTCTCGCCGGCGCTGGCAGAGCGCGGGCGCCGCGGGGTCCGGTGGCAGCCCGAGCGGCCAGCAGATCTCCGCCTTGCGCACGCCCGCGGGCGGTGCGCGCCGGCCGCCGTCGCCGGGCTGGCGCGGCAGGCTGTCCACCACCTCGACCAGCAGGGGCAGCGCGGTGATCGCGCCGTACTGCCCGGGCAGCGGCGTGCCGTCCGGCCGGCCAACCCAGACGCCGACGGTGTGCCGCGCCGTGCTCCCGATCGCCCAGGCGTCGCGGAAGCCGTAGCTGGTGCCGGTCTTGAAGGCGATGCGCGGGCGGCCGCCGCGTTCGAACAGCTCCTCGCGCTCGCCCGGGCGGCCGGCGGCCTCGAGCACGTCGCGGATGATCCATGCGGCTTCGGGCGAAAGCAGCCGGCGCCCGTCCGGCGGCGCGTCCGGCGTGTAGCGCACCGCGCCGGCGAGCCCGCCGCGGTTGAGGGCGGCGTAGGCGCCGACCAGTTCCTCCAGCGAGGTGCCGGTGCCGCCCAGGATCAGGCTGAGGTTGGGCGGGCTGCCGCGCGGGAAGCGCAGCGTGACCCCGGCATGCGCCAGCCGCGCCGCGAACCGCGCGGGTCCGACGCGGTCGAGCAGGTCCACCGCCGGCACGTTCAGCGACAGCCGCAGCGCCTCGTCCACCGCCACCGGCCCGTTGAAGCTCGGGTCGAAGTTGGCCGGCCGGTAGTCGCCGAAGCCCATCGGCGCGTCCACCAGCAGGCTGCCCGAATGCACCAGGCCGTCGTCGATGGCCAGGCCGTAGAGGAAGGGCTTGAGCGTCGAACCGGGCGAGCGCGTGGCGCGCACCATGTCCACGTGGCCCAGCCGCTCCGCGTCGCCGAAGGCCAGTGCACCGACGTAGGCGCGCGCCGCCAGCGTGTCGTTCTCCACCACCAGCACCGCCGCCGACGTGCGCGGCGGCAGGCGCGCGGCCCAGGCGCCGAGCCGGTCCTCGAGCGCGCGCTGCAGCGCGCCGTCCACGGTGCTGGTGATGCGCGCGGCACCGGGCGCGGCCTGGCGCAGGCGTTCGGCCAGCAGCGGCGCCGACACCGGCGGCTGCAGGCGGCGCGCGACCACCGGCTCCAGGCGCGCATCCTCCACCTGGTCCGGCGTCCAGTCGCCCATCGCCGCCAGCCGCGCCAGCACCTTGTCGCGGGCGGCCTGCGCGGCCGCCGGGTGGCGGTCGGGCCGCAGCCGGCTCGGCGCCTGCGGCAGCACCGCCAGCAGCGCCGCCTCGGCCCGCGACAGCCGCGATGCGGGCTTGCCGAGGTAGGCCCAGCTCGCGGCCTCCACGCCCTCCACCGTGCCGCCGAAGGGCGCGTGGTTGAGGTAGATCGCGAGGATCTCGTCCTTGGAGTAGCGCAGCTCCAGCTGCAGCGCCCGCAGCGACTGGCGCAGCTTGCCGCCGAGCGAGCGCGGCTGCGGCTCGAGGATGCGCGCCACCTGCATCGTCAGCGTCGAACCGCCGGAGACGATGCGGCCGTTCGCCAGCCATTGCCCGCCGGCGCGCAGCCAGGCCACCGGGTTCACGCCCGGGTGCCAGCGGAACCAGCGGTCCTCGTAGCCCAGCAGGGCCTCCAGGTACAGCGGCGACACATCCCCGATCGCCACCGGGTAGCGCCACACGCCGTCGGCGCCGGCGAAGGCGCGCAGCGGCGTGCCGTCGGCGGCCAGCACCACGGTCGCGCCGCCGCCGTCGGGCCGCGGCGGCGGGAAGGCGCGGTCGAGCGCGAACAGGCCGGCCGCCACGGCCAGCGCCGCCAGGCCGAGGCGGCGCCAGCGGCGACGGCGCCGCGCGGGGGCGTCCTGCCCGGCCATGGCCTCAGGGCGGCGTGACGGTCACCGCCGCCGGCACCGCCTTGCCCACGCCGCGCAGTTGCGGCCGGTACATGTCCTCGACCTGCGGCGCCGGCACCACGTAGGTGCCCGGCGTCACCGCGCGCACCAGGTAGAACAGGTGCGCCGGCTGGCCCGGCCAGAGCTTGAGCGCGGCCACGTAGCGGTCGTCGCGGTACTCCTCGTGCTGCACCTCGGCCGCCGAGGCGCGGTCGCCCAGCGAGATGCCCTCGATGTCCACGCCCGCCCACTGCTCGGGGTCGGACAGGTTGAGGTTCTCGATCTCCAGGCCGGCCGGCAGCAGGTCCACCAGCAGCGCGTCGGGCATCAGCTCGCGCGCTTCGATGCGCAGCGCCGCCACCAGCACCTCGCCCTCGCGCAGCGGGCCCGGCGTCCAGGGCTTGCCGTCGGTGCGGTACCAGCGCCGGGTGACGCTGATCTTGCTGTCGTCGGCGGCCGGCGCGGTGCGCGGGATGCCGCTGACGTCCAGCGCCGCGAACACCGGGGCCTCGGCCTCGACGCGATAGCGCACGCCGGCGGCCAGGTCGCCGTGGCCGAAGTCGCGGCTGAAGGCGCGGTCGGCGTCGAAGCGCGTCGTCTCGCCGCCCACCGCCAGCTCGCCCCGGAAGGTGCGGCTGCCGTCGAGGGCGAGCGCGCGGCCCAGGCGGGCCAGGGCGATCTGCTCCTGCGTGCTCAGCCACAGGCGGCCTTCGCCGCCGCGGGCCTGCAGGTCGCGCGAGAGGCCCAGCAGGCGCGGGTCGAGCGCGGCCTCGGCACGACCGTGCTCGCGCAGCAGGGCCTGCAGCATGGCCTCGTCGCGCAGGTCCGAGCCGTAGTCGCCCAGCCAGGCCGGGCGCTGCGCCTGCTTGGCCAGGGCCTCGCGGATCGCCACCTTGGCGCGCGCCTCGTCGCCCTGCAGGGCCAGGGCCAGGCCCAGGTGCACCAGCGGCAGCGCGGTGCGGGTCTTGCCGCGGTCGTTGTCGTGCAGGGCGCGCAGGGTGCCCAGCGGCGCACGGTTCAGGCGCGCCAGCACGTAGGCGGCGTGGGCCTGGGTGGCGAAGCGCAGGTGCTCGGATTCGTCGTAGGCATAGAACGGCAGGCCGCCGGTGAGCAGGTCCTCGTTGAGCCGCTCCAGCGCCTTCTGCAGCAGCGCCTCGGGCACTGCGAAGCCGGCCTCGCGCGCCGAGAGCAGGAACTCGGCGACGTAGGGCGTGAGCTGCGGCACGGTGCTGTCGCCGCCCCAGAAGCTGAAGTGGCCATTGGCCGCCTGCAGCGCCGCGAGGCGGCTGAAAGCGCCCTCGAGGCGCTGGCGGCGCTCGGCCTCGCCCAGGCCCGGGAAGCCAAAGCGCGTGCTGCTGTCGGCGTCGAGCAGCAGGGCCGCCCAGCCGCGCGTGGTGGTCTGTTCGACGCAGCCATACGGGTATTCGAGCAGGTCCTGCAGCGCGCGCGCGAACGGCAGCGGCGGCTGCGCGGTCACGCTCAGCCGCGCCGAGACCGTGCCCGGCATCAGGCCCGCGGCCAGCTCGGTGCCCGCCGACAGCGTGGCGCCGGGCGCCAGCGACTGCGCGCGCGTGCGCGACACCGCCGCCCAGGCCGGCCGCACCGGCACGTCGAACTCCCGGTTCACCGCGTGCCCGCCGCCCTCCACTTTCAGCCGCAGCGTGCCCACGCCGGCGCCTTCGGTGCCGGTGAGCGGGAAGTCGAGGGTGGCCTTGGCGTCGGCGGCCAGCGCGACCGTGCGCGTGGCATTGCCGACCGACAGCGGGCCGCGGGTCTCGAGCGAGACGCGGAACTCGCCGGCGGCGCCGGTGAAGTTCTGCAGGTCGAGCGTGACCGTGCTGCGGTCGCCCGGCGCCAGCGCGCGCGGCGCGCTCACCTCGGCCAGCACCGGCGCGCGCAGCACCGATTCGGCGCTGGACTGGCCGTAGCGGTCCTCGCCGAAGACCAGGGCCGACACCCGCAGCGTGCCGTTGAAGTCCGGCACGTCCAGGGACAGCGCGGCCTTGCCCTGGGCATCGAGCTTCACCGGGCCGGAGAACAGGTCCACCGTCTGCACGCGCGCGGTCGGCCGGCGCGCCTGCGGCAGGGCCTGCAGGGCCATGTCGCCGCCGAAGCGCAGGGTCGCGGTTTCGCCCTCGAAGCTCTCGATGACGCGGCCGTAGAGGTCGCGCGCCTCGACGCCCAGGCGGCGCGGCGCGAAGAAGAAGGCCGCCGCGTCGGGCACCGGGAAGCGGGTGATGTTGAGGATGCCCACGTCCACCGCCGACACCGTCACCCAGGCGGTCTGGCCCTTGAGCGCGGGCGCCGAGACCGTCACCGGCAAGGGCTGCTCCGGGCGCGCCTGCGCCGGGGCTTCCAGCGCCACGTCGACGCGGCGGTCGGCGCGGTCCATCGGCACGTGCGCCACGCCGACGGCGCGCGCCGGCGTGCTCTTTTCCAGCGCCGAGCCGCCGCGCAGCACCACCGCGGTCACGTAGACGTCGTGGCGTTCCCAGTCCTCGGTGACGGCGATCTCGTAGGTCTCGCCGGCCTTGGCCAGCAGCGGCTGCACGTGCAGCAGCGTGTCCGACTCCACCACCAGGAAACCGGGGCCCGGCTGCGGCGCCGTGACCGTCACCCGGAGCGTGTCACCGGCGCGGTAGCCGGTCTTGTCCAGCGCGAGCTTGACCTTGTCGGGGCGCGCGTCCAGGCCGCGGTTCTGGTTGTCCCAGCTCCAGCCCGCGACGAAGGGCAGGCGCGTGAGCAGGCCGGTGGCCGGGTCGAGCACCTCCAGCCGGTATTCGCCCCACTCCACCGGGAAATCGATGCGCGTGGCGCCGTCGGCACGCAGCGACAGCGGCCGCGTCTCGACGGTCTGGTAGCGCGCGCTGTAGTCGAAGCTCCAGCCGCCCTGCGGCGTGCGCAGCCAGTGGTAGTCGCGCAGCTCGCGCACCAGGCGCACCTCGACCTCGCCGGCAGAGAGCGCGCCGGCGGCATCGCTGCGCAGCAGTTCGAAGCCGGCGTTGCCGTTCGCCGGCGCGCCCTCCTTCGGATCGAACAGCGGGCGCGCGCCCACCAGCACCGGCGCCGGCCACAGGCTGCGGCGCAGGCTGCGGTTGACCGGGCGGCCGCCGCTTTCATAAACGCTGCCGGCGAGCACGATCGCCACCGGCGCGGCCGGCTTCCCGGCCTCCTCCGGCAGCGCGAGTTCGGTGCGCAGCCGGCCCTGCGCGTCGAGCTCCTCGTCGATCACGTCCTTCGGATCCTTGGGCAGCACGATCGTCGGGTCGCCGAACTGGTAGTCCTTCAGCGCCTCGACCGGGTGCAGCTCGGGCAGCAGGCTCAGGCGGCCGGTAAAGCGGTTGCCTGCAGCGGGCGCGCCGTGCAGGTAGGCGGCATCGACCTCCAGCCGCAGCGCCTCGCCCGGCGCCAGCACCGGCTGCGGGCTGGCGAGCTCGAGCTTCATGCGCTCGGGCAGGAACTCCTCGATGCGCAGGCTCATGCCCTGCACGACCTCCTTCGCGCCCGGCGCCGTGCGGAACTCGACGTTCCAGCGTCCGGTCGGCGCCTCGGGCGGCAGCGCGTGGGTCCAGTGCGCGTAGCCGCCCTCGCCCGGGTCCAGGCGCGTCTCGAGGTAGAGCTTGCCGTCGGGCTGGCGCAGGCCCAGGTACAGCGGCTGCGCCTTCACCGCACGACCGTCGAAGTCGCGCAGCAGGACGGAGATCTGCAGCGTCTCGCCGGGCCGGTAGAGGTCGCGGCCCGACCAGGCGAACACGTCGAACCAGGCCTGCGGACGGCCCGAGATCGCGAACTCGCTCAGGTCCAGGGCCGGCTGGTTGAAGGGCAGGATCGAGACGTCGGTGCCGCTGCGCGCGACCAGCACGTGCGCGGCGTCGAGCTCATAGGCCACGCGGGCGTTGCCGTTGCCGTCGGTCGCCGCGCGCACCACCACCTCGCCCTTGCGGTCGAGCACCTCCAGCGCGACGTCGCCGACCGCCTCGCCGCTGCGCAGCGAGGCCGCGTGCACCAGCACCTGGTCGCCGTAGGCGCGCAGGTGCAGGCCCAGGTCGCTGACGAAGAACAGCGCGGTCTCGTACTCGGCGTCGAACTGGCCGACCGGCCGCATCAGGGCGAAGTACAGGCCCGGCTGCTGCAGCTCGGCGATGTTCTGCACCGGCAGGTGGCTCAGGCGGCGCTCGTTCTCGGCGCCGCCGAGCACGAAGCGGTTGAGGTAAACCGAATCGGCCAGGCGGCTGACCGCCACGCGGTCCTGCCAGGGCGCGTCCGACAGCTCCCAGCCGCTGCGGCGGCCACCGCGCTGGTAGGCCACCAGGAAGTTGGCGAGCTCGGCATCGCGCACGCGCAGGAACTCGACGTCCACCTCCGGCACGTTCACCGACACCACCGGCAGGCCGCGGGTCTCGCGCGCGGGCAGCACGCTGCCCTGCGAGGCGAAGGCCAGCGCCGGCTCGACCGGGCCGGTGTTGACGGTGCGGGTGTCGTCGGCGCCGAGCGTCTTGCCGTCGGCGGCGGCCAGGCCGGCGCGCAGGGTCACCGAATAATCGCGGTCGGCCTCGACGTAGGGGAAGCGCAGCGCGGTCGCGTCGTCCGACAGCACCCAGCTGCCGCTCACCGCCTCGCCGTTCGGGCCGGCCACCGCCAGCAGCTGGTCGAAGGCCTGCCCGGCCGCCAGCGGCTGCGAGAATTCCAGTTCGATCGCCAGCTGGCCGTCGTGCTGCCCGCGTCCCGCGGCGACCAGGCCGAAGCCTTCGACCACCGGCCGCGCGTCCACCGCGCCGCCCTGCAGTTCCGGGACCTCGTTGGCCTCGCGCTGGCAAGCCGCCAGCGAAACCGCCAACACCAGCGCCGCGAACATCCGCAGCACCCGCGAAACCACAACGCGTCGTTCCATGGCCGACTCCCGGGGGGACGCGGCCAGTATAGGCCGGCGGCGACGCGCGCCGCCGGCGAGACGCACGGCTCAGGCCGGAGCGGTCACTCGCTCGCCACCGGCAGGCGGGCGGCCTGCGCGGTCGCGGCGGCCACGCGCTCCACGGGGATCATGCGCATCACCATGTCGGCCATGTCCAGGCCCATGCCGCTGCCGCGCTGGCGCATGATCGAGCCCAGGTCCACGTCCACGAAGCCCATCGGCTTGCCCTCGTGCGAGAAGGCCATGCCCGGCACGCCGTCCACCAGCAGGCGGAAGCTCGGCGTGCGGGTCTCGCCCAGCACCAGGCCCGGCCGGAACACCGGCACGCCGCCCCAGTCGTCCGAGGTGCGCAAGAGCGAGAAGAACACCATGCCCGGCTCGGCCTTGGCGCCGTCGGCGAGGTCCACGAAGGGCAGCGGGCCCGGCGGCTCGCGCAGGCGCAGCCAGGCCAGGCCGAGTTCGCCGTCGCGGGTCACCAGGTCGGCGGCCAGCCAGTCGTCGCGGCCCGGCAGGCGCACCCGGAACTCGCTGGACTTGGCCACGGCCGAGCCGCCCTGCCCGCCCAGGCTGCCCAGGTCCAGGCTGACCGCGCGCGCCGGCACCAGCACCAGGCCGTCGGCGCTGACCAGCAGGCCCTGGGTGCGGTCCTCGATGCTCTGCTCGTTGCCGGCGCCGGTCACCGACATCACGAAGCGCACCGGCACCACCGCGCCGGCATGGCGTTCGGACAGGTCGCGGTAGACCTCGCGGTAGTCCTCGAAGTCGTCGGCGGGCGCGGCGGCGCAGGGCGCCGCGAGGAAGGCCGCCAGGCAGAGCGCGGCGAAGGATCGGGCGAGGGTCATGGCGTCTCCGTGAGCCAGTAGCGTTCGAGGTAGAGGATGCGCGTCTCGGCGCCGCGGATCACCTGCACCGGGATCACGCGGCCGTTGCCGGTGGCCAGGGCGGCGTCGAGCGCGGCGGACAGGCCGGCCAGGTCGCGCACCGGCCGGTCGCCGAGGCGGATGACGAGGTCCCCGCCCTGCAGGTGCGCCAGGCCGGCCGGGCCGCCGGCCTCGACGCCATCGACCAGCACGCCGGACTGGCTGGCCGGCAGGCGCCGGGCGGCGCGGTCGTAGAAGCCCAGCTCGCGCAGCTGGGCGCGCAGGCGGGTCAGGCCGAGGGTGCGCAGCGAGGCGGTGCCGGCCGGCGCTTCCACCAGCGTGGCCTCGAAGCGGCGCGGCTGGCCATCGCGCAGGGCCTCGAAGCGCGCGGTCGCGCCGATCGCCAGGTCGCGTACGCGCTGGTGGAACCCGTCCGAGGCGCTCTCGTTGGCGGCCCGCAGGGCTTCGCCGTCGAGCGAGACCAGCAGGTCGCCGACCCGGGCGCCGGCGGCGCCGAGCGGACTGCCCGGATAGACGCGGGTGATGCGGAAGCCGGGTTCGGCCAGGCCGAACTCACTGGCCAGGGCGCGCGGCACCGGCTGCACCTCGACGCCGGCCCAGGCCTTGGGCAGCTCCGGCAGCGGCGTGCGCACGCGGTCGCCGTGCACCGGCGTCAGCAGGGCCAGGCGCAGCTCGCCGTCGCGATGGAACTCGACCACGTGATCGGCGTCGCCGGACGGCGGCGTGCCGGCGGCGGCGTCCAGCGCGGCCAGGTCGGCGACCGGCTTGCCGTCCACGCGGCGGATGACGTCGCCCTGGGCCAGCGCCGGGCGGGCGATCGCGGCCGGTCCGCCCGGGCGGATGCCGGTGACCAGCAGGCCGCGCGGGTCCTCGAGGTTGCGGCGGCGGCCCATGGCCGGGGTCAGTTCGGACAGCGACAGGCCGAAGGGCGCGAAGGCGCGCTCGGCGCCGCGGTCCCGCGGCTGGGCCTGGGCCTGCAGCGACAGCGACTGGCGGCGGCCGTCGCGCACGATGTCCAGGCGCACCGTCGCCCCGGCCGGCAGCTCGGCGATGCGCCGCTGCAGCGCCGGCACGTCCACCGGCTGCGGCGCGTCGATGCGCTGGCCGTCGAGGGCCAGGATGCGGTCGCCGGCGGCCAGCCCGGCCTGCTCGGCCACCGAGCCGCGCTCGACCGCGTTCACCAGCACGCCCTCGGTTTCGCCCGTGCCCTTGAGCGAGCGCAGGCGGAAGCCGAGGTGGGTGCGCGCGACGGCGCCGCGGGCGACCAGGGTGCGCACCACGTCGCGGGCGTCCGGGCCCGGGATGGCGAAGGCCAGGTCGCCGCCGAAGATCATGCCGCGCGTGTTGACGCCGACGATGCGGCCGCGCAGGTCCACCAGCGGGCCACCGGAGTTGCCGGGCGCGATCGCGGCGTCGTGCTGGATCCAGGCGTAGTAGCGGCCGGTGGGCTCGTCGGCGCCCAGGCGGTCCTCGTAGTCGGCCTCGTCGTCGAACAGCGAGACCAGCAGGCGGCGGGGGTTGTTCACCACGCCGGCGCTCATCGAATTGGACAGGCCCCAGGGCGCGCCCATGGCCAGCACGGTGTCGCCGGGGCGCAGGTCCAGCTCGTCGGCGAACTCGGCGTGGGCGAAGGTCTCGGGCGCCGGCGGCTGGGCCTGAAGCACGGCCAGGTCGGACAGGGTGTCGGTGCCGACCAGGCGCGCCGGCAGTTCGCGGCCGTCGGCGAACACGACGCGGAAGCTGCGCCCGTTCTGGGTGACGTGGGCATTGGTGGCGATGTGCCCCTGCGGCGTGACCACCGTGCCGCTGCCGCTGGAGACGCTCAGCACCGCCTCGCCCTGCTGGAAGTCCTCGCGCACCACCAGGATGCTGACGACCACGGGAAGCACGCGGTCGCGGGCGGCGGCGATGCGCGCGCCGGCGGCGTCCTGCGCGGCGGGCGGGGCGGGCGGCGCGGCCGCGGCGTCGTCCTGGGCGGCCACGGGCAGCGCCAGCAGCAGGGACAGCGCGGCCACGAGGGCCGCGGGGGATCGGGAAAGCGTCATGCCGGTCTCCGGGCGGGTTCCGGCCTTAGGGTAACCGCCGCGCGGGGAGTTCCGCGCGGCGAATTCTTCACGCCTCGGGCTGGGCCGGCGCCGGCTCGCCGGCCTCGGCGGCCTCGTCCTCGTCGCCGATCACGTCCACGCGCTCGACCGCGATCAGCTTCTCGCCGTCGGCCACGCGCATCAGGGTGACGCCCTGGGTGTTGCGGCCGACCTGGCTGACTTCCGAGGCGCGGGTGCGCACCAGGGTGCCCTGGTCGGAGATCAGCAGGATCTCGTGCTGCTCGGTCAGCTGGATCGCGCCGACCAGCTCGCCATTGCGCTCGCTGACCTGCATGGCGATCACGCCCTGGGTGCCGCGGCCCTTGCGCGGGAACTCCGAGACCGCGGTGCGCTTGCCGTAGCCGTTCTCGCTGGCGGTGAGGATGTCGCCCTCGCCGTCCACCACGATCATGGACACGACCTTGGCGCCCTGGCCTTCGTCGTCCTCCTTCAGGCGCATGCCGCGCACGCCGGTGGCGGTGCGGCCCATCGGCCGGACCTCCGATTCGTCGAAGCGCACGGCCTTGCCGTTGCTGGCGAACAGCATGACGTTGCGCTCGCCGTTGGTGAGCTGCACGTCCACCAGGCCGTCGCCCTCGTCGAGGTTGATGGCCCAGATGCCGGTCGAGCGCGGGCGCGAGTATTCGCTCAGCGGGGTCTTCTTGACCGTGCCGTCGCGGGTGGCGAAGAACACGAAGTGGCCATCGTCGAACTCGCGCACCGGCAGCACGGCCTGCACCTTCTCGCCTTCCTGCAGCGGGATCCAGTTGACGATCGGGCGGCCGCGCGAGTTCGGGCCGGCCTCGGGCAGCTGGTAGACCTTGAGCCAGAACACGCGACCGGTGCTGGTGAAGGTCAGCAGGGTGTCGTGCGTGTTGACCACCCACAGGCGGTCGATGAAATCCTCTTCCTTGACCGCGGTGGCCGAACGGCCCTTGCCGCCGCGCTTCTGCGCGCGGTAGGTGGTCAGCGGCTGGCGCTTGGCGTAGCCGGCGTGCGAGAGCGTGACGACGACGTCCTCGGGCGCGATCAGGTCCAGGATGTCGAGGTCTTCCTCGCCCGGGCGGATCTCGGTGCGGCGCGGGTCGGCGTACTCGGCGCGCAGGGCCAGCAGCTCGTCGCGGATCACCTGCAGCAGGCGCTCCGGGCTCTCGAGGATCTCGATCAGGCCGCGGATGGTCTCGAGCAACTGCTTGTATTCGTCGGTGAGCTTTTCCTGCTCCAGGCCGGTCAGGCGGTGCAGGCGCATCTCGAGGATCTGCTGGGCCTGCGTTTCGGTGAGCTGGTAGCCCGACGGCTGCAGGCCCACGCCATCCGGCAGGTCCTCGGGGCGCGAGGCCTCGGCGCCGGCGGCCGCGAGCAGCGCGCCGACCAGGCCGGGCTGCCAGGTGCGCGCGAGCATGCGCTCCTTGGCGACCACCGGGTTCTCCGAGGTCTTGATCAGCTCGATCATCTCGTCGATGTTGGCGAGCGCGACCGTCAAGCCCTCGAGGATGTGGGCGCGGGCGCGCGCCTTGCGCAGCTCGAAGATGGTGCGGCGGGTGACCACCTCGCGGCGGTGGCGCACGAAGGCCTCGAGCATCTGCTTGAGGTTGAGCACCTGCGGGCGGCCGTCCACCAGCGCCACCATGTTGATGCCGAACACCGACTCCATCGGCGTCTGCAGGTAGAGGTTGTTGAGCACGACCTCGGCCGACTCGCCGCGCTTGACCTCGATGTAGATGCGCATGCCGTCCTTGTCGGACTCGTCGCGCAGCTCCGAGATGCCCTCGATCTTCTTTTCCTTCACCAGCTCGGCGATCTTCTCGATCAGGCGGGCCTTGTTGACCTGGTAGGGCAGCTCGGTGACGACGATGGCCTCGCGGCCGTTGTCGTCGTTGAGCTCGACCTCGGCCTTGGCGCGCACGCGCAGGCGGCCGCGGCCGGTGTGGTAGGCGGCGTGGATGCCGGCGGCGCCGTTGATGATGCCGGCGGTCGGGAAGTCCGGGCCCGGGATGTGCTGCATCAGGTCGCCGATGCTGGCGTCCGGGTCGTCGATCAGGGCGATGGTGGCGTCGATCACCTCGCCCAGGTTGTGCGGCGGGATGTTGGTGGCCATGCCGACGGCGATGCCGGCCGAGCCGTTGACGAGCAGGTTCGGGAAGCGCGCCGGCATGACCGTCGGCTCGAGTTCCTTCTCGTCGTAGTTGGGCTGGAAATCGACCGTTTCCTTGTCGATGTCGGCCATCAGCTCGTGGGCGATGCGCGACATGCGCGCCTCGGTGTAGCGCATGGCCGCGGCGGCGTCGCCGTCGATCGAGCCGAAGTTGCCCTGCCCGTCCACCAGCAGGTAGCGCAGCGAGAACGGCTGCGCCATGCGCACCAGGGTGTCGTACACGGCCGAATCGCCGTGCGGGTGGTACTTGCCGATGACGTCGCCGACGATGCGCGCCGACTTATAGTAGGGCTTGTTGCTGTGCGCGCCCAGCTCGTTCATCGCGAACAGGACGCGGCGGTGCACGGGCTTGAGGCCGTCGCGGACATCCGGGAGGGCGCGGCCGACGATCACGCTCATGGCGTAATCGAGGTAGCTCTTGCGCATCTCGTCTTCGAGGTTGACCGGGATGATTTCCTTCGCGAGGTCTGCCATTCGTGCTTCCGTGGTCCGAGGTATGGAGGGGCCTGCGGGGCCGCGCGGGGGATGTCCCCGCGCTGGCCTTCCGGGGCAGGCGAACCGCGTGGAATACTACCACGCCAGCCCGCCCAAAGCCTTGTTTTCCTTGGCCAAGAACGCCCCATGACGCCCGTCCGACCCGTCCCGCCGCCGTCGCCGCGGGGCGTCGCCGCGCGCGCCTGGCACGGGCCGCTCGCGGGCCTGCTACTGGCCCTGCTCGCGATCAAGCTGGCGGGCCTGCTGGCCGACCCGGTGCTGCGCTTCTTCATGGGCGATTCGGGCTCCTACCTGCACACCGCGCTGACCGGCTGGCGCCCGCCCGACCGCTCCTACACCTACGGCCTGCTGGTCGGCGCCACCGCTATCGCCGCGGGTTCGCCGTGGGTGCTCCTGGGGCTGCAGGCCCTGTTCGGCGTGGCCAGCGCGCTCGCGCTCGCCTGGCTGCTCGCGCGCGCGCTGGCGGTGCCGGCGGCGATCGCCGCGGCCGCCGCGCTGGCGCTGGCGATCGAACCGGCGCAGCTGCTCTACGAGCGGATGCTCATGGCCGAATCCGCGGGCACGCTGGCCTTCGTGCTGCAGGTGTGCGCACTCGCCGCCTACGCCCGGGACGGCCGGCGGCGCTGGATGGCCCTGGCCGCGGTCGCCGGCATCGCCGCCGTCAGCTTCCGGCTCAGCCTGCTGCCGGTCGTGCTGGGCCTGGCCGCGACGGTGCCGGTGGTGGTCGCGCTGGCGCACGCCCGCGCAGGCCGGCGCGGCGCCGCGCTGGCCCGGCACCTGGGCTTCGCGCTGGCCGCGACGGTGCTGCTGCACGCCATCTACCAGGCCGGTTACCGGCGCGACTACGGCGAATCCACCTACCTGCCCGCGAACGGCATGATGCGCATCGGCCTGGTGGCGCCGCTGGTGCGCGCCCACCATTTCGAGGGCACCGGCGTCGATGGCGCGCGCGTGCTGGCCGAGGTGGGCCCGCCGCTCTCCGACCCGCGCCGGCGCGAGGAGCAGATCTGGTCACCCGATGGGCTCTACCAGACCCTGGCCCGGCACACCGACCGCCCCGAAGCGGTGGCGCGCGTGGCCACCGGCCGGGCGCTGCGCGAGTCGCCGCTGGGCTGGGTCGCGCTGGGCATCGGCAACGTCACCGGCTACTTCGACCCGGCGCTGCTGCGGCACCGCCTCGAGGACGACCTCGGCCGGCGGCCGCCCGACGACGCCATGCTCGGGGTGCTGGAGGCGCGCCTGGGCTACGACGCGCGCGGCGTGGCCGCGTCCTCGTCGGCGGCGACCCGGTGGTTCGCCGCAGGCGCGCCCTGGCTGGTCGCCTGCTTCCTGCTGCTGGCGCCGCTGGCGCTGCTGTCGCTCGCCCTGCACTGGCGTTCGCCGGCGCGCGCGGTCGTGGCGGTGCTGTGCCTGGCCTCGCTCGGGCTGGTGGCCAGCCACCTGCTGTTCGCGCACATCCCGTCGCTGCGATACCTGCACCCGATGCCCTGGTTCGTGCTGGCCAACCTCGCGCTGGTGCTCGCGGCGCTGGCTCGCCGCCGTGGCGCTCAGGGCCCCGGTACGGCCAGGTAGGCCAGCAGCTTCTGTTCGCGGCGGCCGCGGGTGACGGTGTCCAGCACCAGGCCGGCGGTCAGCGACAGCGCGGCCATCAAGCCCAGGCCGGTGGCGAGGATGGCGGTCGGGAAGCGCGGCACCAGGCCGGTGTCGAGGTAGGTCAGCAGAAGCGGCGTCGCCAGGCCCAGCGACACCAGCGCCAGCGCCACCGCCGCCACGCCGTAGAAGGCCAGCGGGCGCTCGGCGATGAACAGGCGCAGGATGGTCCACAGCACGCGGAAGCCGTCGCGCCAGGTGTTGAGCTTGCTCACCGAACCGGCTGGCCGCTCCTTGTAGGGCGTGTCCACTTCGGCGATCGGCATCGCCAGCTCGAGCGTGTGCACGGTCAGCTCGGCCTCGATGCCGAACCCCGTGGACAGCACCGGGAAGGACTTCACGCAGCGCCGCGACAGCGCCCGGTAGCCGCTGAGGATGTCGCGGCAGGGGCGCCCGAACAGCCAGGACAGGAAGCCGGTGAGCAGGCGGTTGCCGAGCACGTGGCCGGGCCGGTACGCCGCCTCGCCCGTGGAGACGCGCACGCCGACGGCCATGTCGGCGCCCTGCCCCAGCACGGCCTCGACCAGGCGCGGGGCGCTGGCGGCGTGGTAGGTGTCGTCGCCATCCACCATCAGGTAGACGTCGGCCTCGACGTCGGCGAACAGCCGGCGCATCACCTGGGCCTTGCCCTGCAGGCCGACGTGGCGCACCCGGGCGCCGGCGGCGCGGGCGATGGCCGCGGTGTCGTCGCTGGAGTTGTTGTCGAACACGTGGATCTCGGCGCCCGGCAGCGCGGCGCGGAAATCGGCGATCACCCGGGCGATGGTCACCGCCTCGTTGTAGCAGGGCACGATGACCGCGACGCGTGCGCTCATGGCCGCACCGCCGGGCCGAACATCGCCTGCATGGCCGCCGCGTCGGGCCGGGCGACCACGCCCTTCTCGGTGACGATGGCGTCGACCAGGCCGGCCGGCGTCACGTCGAACACCGGGTTCCAGGCCTGCACGCCCTCGGCGACGGTGCGGGTGCCGGCCACCGAGAGCAGCTCGGCCGGGTCGCGCATCTCGATCTCGATGTCCTCGCCGCGGGCGGTGGCCATGTCCACCGTGGACGAGGGCGCGACCACCATCACCCTGGCGCCGTGGTGGCGGGCGGCGATGGCGTGCGAATAGGTGCCGATCTTGTTGGCGACGTCGCCGTTGGCGCAGATGCGGTCGGCGCCGACGATGAGCCACTGCACCGCGCCGGTCTTCATCAGGTGGGCGGCGGCGCCGTCGGCGATGAGCGTGGCGGGGATGCCGTCCTGCAGAAGTTCCCAGACCGTCAGGCGCGCACCCTGCAGCCAGGGCCGGGTCTCGCTGGCGAAGACCTGGCCGATGCGGCCTTCGGCCACGCCGGCGCGGATGACGCCCAGCGCGGTGCCGAAGCCGGCGGTGGCCAGCGAGCCGGTGTTGCAGTGCGTGAGCACGCCGCTGCCGGGGGCGATCAGCGCCGCGCCGAGCGCACCCATGCGGCGGTTGGCGGCCAGGTCCTCGGTTTCGATGGCGCGGGCTTCGCGCTCGAGTACGGCGCGCCAGTCGGCGCCGGCCGCGGCCAGCGCCCGGCGCACGCGCGCCAGCGCCCACATCAGGTTGACCGCGGTCGGCCGCGCGGCATTGAGCCGGTCCAGCGCCGGCGAAATCGCCGCGAGCGCGGCCGCGCCATCGGCGGCCTGCACGCCCTGCCCCGCCAGCACCGCGCCCCAGGCCGCGGCGATGCCGATCGCGGGCGCACCGCGCACGACCAGGGCATGGATGGCGGCGGCGACGGCGTCGCTGTCGCGGCAGGCGACCTCGGTGGCCTCGAAGGGCAGCTTGCGCTGGTCCAGCAGGGCCAGGTGGTCGCCCTGCCAACGGATCGGGCGGATGCGGTCGTAGCGGTCGAAGTCCATGCGCGCGTCGAGAGCCGGGAAGGCCGCGAGTTTAACAAGGCGGGCGGCGGCGGCCGCGTTATGCTCCGGCCATGCCGCGCACCCCGCCCCGCCGTCCCGCCCGCCCGAGCGCCCGTCCCGCGACCCCGGCCGCCGCCCGCCCTGCCCCGCGCACGCCCGCCACGGGTGCGACGCGTGGCCTGGCCCGCGCCGGCGAGGCCGGCACCGAGGCCCTGCTGCACGCCGCCTGCGTCAAGGCCGGCGCCGGCGCGGCGCTGCAGGTCTGGCTCGAGCGCCTGCCCATGCTCAAGCCGCTGCTGCCCCGCGGCCTGCGCCATGCCGGCACGCCGGCCGAGGTGGACGACATCCAGCGCGAGCTCGTGCGCGCCATCTACGCGCGCTACGGCCTGGCGCCGGCGCGCTGGGAGCTGGAAGGCGTGCTGGCGGTGGCGCAGACGCAGGCGGTGATGACGCCGCTGGCCACGCGCGAAGGCCTGCGCGGCCTGCTCGACGGCTGGCTGCCGGCGGCGCTGCGTGCGCCGCTGATGCGCTACACCCCGCTCGAGCCGCTGGTCACGGCCACGGTGCGCGCGGTCGCCGCGACCTGGGCCGCGGGCCGCTACGCCGACAGCGTCTGCCGCCTGCGCGAGGCCGGCGCGGACTGGCTGCCGGCGCCGCTGGCAGGCGCGCTCAAGCTCGCGCCTTCGACGCTCAAGGCCTGGAGCGGCGAGGCGCTGTCGCTGGCCCTGCCGCCGCTGCGCCTGGCCAGCGCGCTGGGCCGCCGGCTGGCCGCCGCGGTCGAACCCGCGCCGGCGCCGCGCCCCCCGAAAAAACGAAGCCCGGCCAGGGGCCGGGCTCCGGGGACGCGGGCGAAGCGCCCGGCTCAGTAGACGACGAAGTCGGCGCGGCAGCCGTTTTCGACCCAGATACCGTTGCGCTGGAAGCCCCAGCTGTAGCCGTAGTCGCAGCGGCTGCGGCTGAGCTGGCGCTCGATGCGCACGTCGCGGATGCGGCCGTCCACGGTGCAGAAGCGCGGGCGGTCGTCGCGCGATTCGCAGCGCACCACCACCGGGCCGCGGCCGTAGCCACCGCCGTAACCGGGCTCGTAACCGTAGCCCGGCCGGCCGTAGCCGCCGCCGACCTCGAAGCGGGCGCGGCAGCCGTGGTCCACCCAGATGCCGCCGCGGTCCACGCCCCAGCTGCGGCCGCGGATGCAGGGCGCGCGCGAGCGCTGGTCGACCAGGCGCACGCCGCCGCGGGTGTCGACGCGGCAATGGCGCGGGCGCTCGTCCTTGGATTCGCAGGTGACGATGCGGCCGCGGCCGTCGTAGCCGTCGTAGCCGTAGGGATGGCCGGCCTTGGCGGCCTGCGGGATCCCGGCCGTGGCCGCGAGGGCGAGCGCGAAGAGGATCCGGTTCATGGCGTGGCTCCTTGTGTCCGGCGGCCGGGGTTGGCCGTCGCGGCGCAGACTAGGGACGCGCGGATGAATCGCCGGCCAATCGGCGTCGCCCGGACCAGCCGCGCTTAGCGCCGATTCATGCGCGTTCGAAGGGGAAGGCCAGCACGTCGGCCAGCTTGTCGGTGCCCAGCAGCGCCATCATCAGGCGATCGACGCCCAGCGCGACGCCGGCGCAGGCCGGCAGTTTCGGCAGCGACGCCAGCAGCCGCTCGTCGATCGCCGGCTCGCGGCCGCCGCGGGCGCGCCGGCGCGCGAGGTCGGCCTCGAAGCGGGCGCGCTGCTCCACCGGGTCGGTCAGCTCGTGGTAACCGTTGGCGACCTCGAGCGGGCCGACGTAGGCCTCGAAGCGCTCGGCCACCGGCGGATCGCCCGGGCGCAGCTTCGCCAGCGCGCACTGGCTGGCCGGGTAGTCGTACACGAGCAGGATGCGGTTGGCCGGGATGGACGGCTGGATGAGGTGGGTCATCAGCAGGTCCAGCCAGTCGTCGCGGCCCAGGCCGCGCGGATCGATGTCGTACACCGACAGCGGCGCGCGCAGCTCGGCCTCGCCGGCGGTGAGCGGGTCGAAGCCGAAGCGGTCGCGATAGAGCTCGCGGAAGCTGACGTCGCGCACCGTCGCGCGGCGGCCGGCCAGGCCGAGCGCGGCCTTGAGCAGCTCGGCCACCTCGTCCATCAGCTTCAGGTGGTCCCAGCCGACGCGGTACCACTCGAGCATCGTGAATTCGGGATTGTGGCGCTTGCCGGCCTCGCCGTCGCGGAACACGCGACCCAGCTCGTAGCAGTCGCCGATGCCGGCCGCGACCAGGCGCTTGAGCGGGAACTCGGGCGAGGTGCGCAGCCAGCGCAGCGGTTCGCCGGCCGACCTGGGGCCGTCGAAGCGCAGCGAGAAGCTCTCGATGTTCGGGTCGGTATTGCCCGCGGCCGAGAGCACCGGCGTCTCGACCTCGAGCACGCCGCGCTCGGCGAAGAAACGCCGCAGCAGCGCGTACAGGTCGGCGCGCAGGCGCAGGGCCTTGGCCGGGGCGGTGGGTTTCCAGTCCTTCATGGGCATTAGGCTACGCCTGCCCCGGCCGGGCCGGGCGTGACCGGCGTCAAACGCCGCCGTGTCCGTTCAGGAATTCCAGCAGACGGGCCTCGTCCCAGACCTCGACGCCCAGCTCCCGGGCCTTGTCGAGTTTGCTGCCGGCGGCCTCGCCCGCCACCACGAAGGACGTCTTCTTCGACACGCTGCCGGCGACCTTGGCGCCCAGGGCCTGCAGGCGGGCGCCAGCCTCGTCGCGGGACAGGGCCGAGAGGGCGCCGGTCAGCACCACGGTCTGGCCGGCCAGCGGGCCCTCGGCCGCGCGCTGCGGCGGGCCCTCGGGCCAGCGCACGCCGGCGGCGCGCAGGGCGGCGATCACCTCGCGGTTGTGCGGCTCGGCGAAAAAGCCGGCGATGCGCGCGGCCACCACCGGGCCGACGTCGGGGATCTCCACCAGCTCGGCCTCGGTCGCGGCCAGGATCGGGTCGAGCGCGCCGTACCAGCGCGCCAGCGTGCGCGCGGTCGATTCGCCGACGTCGCGGATGCCGAGCGCGAACAGCAGGCGTTCAAGCGAGGTGGACTTGCTGGCGGCAATGGCCTCGACCAGGTTCTCCGCCCACTTCGTGGCCACCTTGCCGGTCTTCACGGTCTCGGGCACGGTGCCGTCGCGCTCGTCGGCGCGGCGCTTCATCGCGAGGAAATCGTCCAGGGTGAGCGCGTACAGGTCGGCGACCGTGCGCACGTAGCCGAAATCCACCAGGTCCTCGACGAAGCGCTCGCCCAGGCCCTCGATGTCCATGGCCTTGCGCGAGGCGAAATGGATCACCGCCTGCTTGCGCTGGGCCGGGCAGACCAGGCCGCCGGTGCAGACGATGGCGGCGCCTTCGGCGTATTCGATGCCGCCGGCCTTGGTCTGCTTGAGCACCTTGCGCACGGCCTCGGTGTGCGAGCCGCAGGCCGGGCAGGCAGGGGGGAATTCGTAGGGCGGATGCAGCGGCTCGCCGCGGCCGTCGAGCGGGCGACGCTCCCCGACCACGCGCACGACCTCGGGGATGACGTCGCCGGCGCGGCGCACGATCACCGTGTCGCCCACGCGCACGTCCAGTCGCGCGATCTGGTCGGCGTTGTGCAGCGTGGCATTGGTGACGACCACGCCGGCCACCTGCACCGGCGCCAGCCGCGCCACCGGCGTCAGCGCGCCGGTGCGGCCGACCTGCACCTCGATCGCCTCGACCGTGGTCAGCTGCTCCTGGGCCGGGAACTTGTGCGCGATCGCCCAGCGCGGCGCGCGCGAGACAAAGCCCATCGCCGCCTGCTGGTCGGCGCGGTCGAGCTTGTAGACCACGCCGTCGATGTCGTAGGGCAAGGCGTCGCGGCGCGCGCCGATGCGGGCGAAGTAGTCGAGAAGGCCGCGGCTCCCGCGCGCCACGTCCACTTCCGGAGCGACCGGGAAACCGAAGCCGCGCAGCGCCCGCAGCATCTCCGAATGCCGCGCCGGCGGCGTCCAGCCCTCCACGGCACCCAGGCCGTAGGCGAAGAAGGCCAGCGGCCGCGTCGCCGTGACCGCGGGGTCGAGCTGGCGCAGCGAACCGGCGGCGCCGTTGCGCGGATTGGCCAGCGGCTTGCCGCCGCTGGCGCGCATGCGTTCGTTGTAGGCCTCGAAGCCCGCGCGCGGCATGTAGACCTCGCCCCGCACCTCCAGCACCGCCGGCACGGCAGGAGCGCCTTCAGGGGCGATTCCCACCAAGCCGCCGGGGGAATCGATCGCGCCTGAAGGCGCTCCCACCCGGCGCAGGCGCAGGGGGATGGCCTTGACGGTGCGCAGGTTGGCGGTGACGTCCTCGCCGGTGGCGCCGTCGCCGCGGGTGGCGCCGCGCACGAACACGCCGTGCTCGTAGCGCAGGCTGATCGCCAGGCCGTCCATCTTCGGCTCGACCGAGAACTCCGGCTCGGGGTCCCCGAGCTCGCGGCTGATGCGGGCGACGAACTCCGCGACCTCGTCCTCGGAGAAGGCATTGTTGAGCGAGAGCATCGGCAGCGCGTGCACCACCTCCTCGAAGCCCGCGCGCGGCGCGCCGCCCACCCGCCGGGTCGGGGAGTCGTCGGTGGCGAGCGCCGGATGCGCCGCCTCGATCGCCTGCAGCTCGCGCACCAGCGCGTCGTACTCGACGTCCGGGATGGCCGGGTCGTCGAGCACGAAGTAGCGGTGGTTGGCGTCCTCGATCAGGCGGCGCAGCTCGGCGGCGCGCGCTTCGGGCGTGCTCATCGCGGTGCGCTCAGCGCGTGGTGCGCAGGTCCCACCGGCCCTGCTTGCGGTCGTAGCTGCGCAGGTCCTCGCGGATGTGGGCGATGCGCTGGCGCCCGAGCGCGTTGCGCTCCTCGTCCAGCAGCACGCCGTCGAGCAGTTCGGCCAGGCGCTGGGCCGCCGGCAGCATCGCATCCCAGGCGTCGAGCGCCGGCAGCGGGCCGGGCAGCGCCATGAAGAAGCTCAGGCCGGGCGTGCGCAGGTCCTGGATGTTGGCCAGGTCGAAGGAGCCGGGCTTGACCAGGTTGGCGACGCTGAAGATCGGGCCCTGTTCGGGATGGTTGTCCACCAGGCGGTGGAAGATGTTCATGTGGCCGAACACCAGGCCGGCCTTCTCGGCCGCGACCACCAGGTCCGGGCCATGGAAGGCCTGGCCGGCGCGCGCGGCCAGGAACAGGCTGACGACCTTGTCGAAATCCTCGATCGGGCGCGCCCCCGGCAGCGGCGCCGCGGCGGGCTTGCGGTCGGGCACGGGCTGGCCGGCCAGCGTGCGCTCGAGCAGGTCGAGCTCGGCCTGTTCGACGGCGTCGGCGGGTTCGGCGGTGCCGGCATCGGCCTCGAGGATCTCGCGCAGCGTCGGCTCCTGGCGCCCGCCGCGCGGCGCGGCCTCGCGCGCGGGCGCGGCGGCGCTGCGGCGGCCCTGCCCGGGCCGGCGCCGGCTGGTGTAGATGATCACCGCGAACAGGACCAGGGCCGCGACGCCGATGGCGATGCGCAGCAGCGTGGTCTCGCTGAGTCCGTCGAACATGGCGTCCCTCCCTGTAGGCCACGCCGGGCGCGGGCCCGGCCGACCGCGGGAATGATGCCCGATTTCCCGCCGCGGGTCAGGCCGCGGCGCGCACCGGGCCGGCGGGAATCAGGCCGCGCCGGCCAGGCGGGTGGCCTCGGCCAGGTCCACCGACACGAGGCGGCTGACGCCCGGTTCGCGCATGGTGACGCCCGAGAGCTGCTTGGCCGCTTCCATCGTCGCCTTGTTGTGGGTGACGAACAGGAACTGCACCTTCTCGCTCATCTCGGTCACCATCGCCGAGAAGCGGCCGACATTGGCCTCGTCCAGCGGCGCGTCCACCTCGTCGAGCAGGCAGAACGGCGCCGGGTTGAGGCGGAAGATCGCGAACACCAGGGCCACGGCGGTGAGCGCCTTTTCGCCGCCCGAGAGCAGCGAGATGTTCGACACGCGCTTGCCCGGCGGGCGGGCCATGATCGACACGCCGGTGTCGAGCAGGTCCTCGCCGGTGAGCTCGAGGTAGGCGTGGCCGCCGCCGAACAGGCGCGGATAGAGCTCCTGCACGCCGGCGTTGACGCGGTCGAAGGTTTCCTTGAAGCGGCCGCGGGTCTCGCGGTCGATCTTGCGGATGGCTTCCTCCAGCGTCTCGAGCGCCGAGGTGAGGTCGGCGTTCTGGGCGTCGAGGTAGGTCTTGCGCTCGCTCTGCTCGCCGTATTCCTGGATGGCGGCCAGGTTCACCGGCTCCAGGCGGCGCATCTTGGCGTCGATGTCGGCCACGGCCTTGGTCCAGGCTTCGACCTCGGCATCGGAGGGCAGCGAGGCCAGCACCTCGTCCAGGGACAGGCCGGCGGCGGCGACGGCCTCGGACAGCTGGCCGGCCCGCAGCTCCAGCGCCTGCTGCTGCAGCTTCTTCTGCGAGATCGCCTCGCGCTGGGCCAGGGCCTGCTGGTCGCGCTGCTGGCGCAGCTGCTCGTAGCGGCGAAGCTCGCCTTCGATGCCGTCGAGCGCCGAACGCGCCGCGGCCAGGTCCTTGTCCACCACCACGCGCTGGTCGAGCGCGGCCTGGCGCTGGGCCTGCAGGGCCTGCACCGGCGCATCGCCCTCGGCCAGCTGGGCCTGCAGTTCGGTCAGGCGCAGCTCGAGCTGGGCCTTCTGGCTGCCCATGCGCGCCAGCGACTGGCTGAGCGCGACCACGCGGGCGCGCTGCGATTCCAGCGACAGCGCCAGCTGGTGCATGGCCTCGCGCGATTCACGGGCGGCGTTGCGGGCGGCGTCGCGCTGCTCGCCGAAGCTGCGGCGCTGGCCGTCGAGCTGCTGGCGCTCGGTCTCGAGCTCGCCCATCTTCGCCACCGCCTGCTCCAGGCGCGCGCGCGCCTCGCGGGCATTGGCCTGGGATTCCTCCAGCGTGGTGGCGAGGGTGGCCAGCTCGCCGTCGATGCGGGTGACGCGGGCCTGGGCGGAGTCCAGGCGGCCCTTCTGGCCCTGCAGCTGGCCGGCCAGCTCGGACACGCCGCGGTGCGCCAGGTACAGCGCGCGCTGGGCGTCCTCGCGGTGCTGCTCGGCTTCGAGCAGCTTGTCGCGCATGGCGGTCAGGCCTTCGTTGAGTGCCTGCTCGCGCTTCGCCATGGCCTCGATCTCGGCGCGCAGCGACTGGATCTCGCGCTCGCGGGACAGCGCGCCCTGCTGGGCCTCGCCGCTGCGCAGCACGCGCAGCCAGCCCGGGCCCAGCCATTCGCCGGCGCGGGTGATCGCGGCCTCGCCCTCGCCCAGCGCGAGGCGGCGCGCGGACGCGGCGTCCTCGGCGGCGTGCACCTTCGCCAGCAGGCGGCGCACGGCATCGGGGCCCTGCACTTTCGCGGCCAGCGAACCGGGCGGCGCGGCGAAGCCGCTGGCCTCGCCGCTGACCAGGGCGACGCGGCCCTGGCCGAGGCTGGCGATCGCGTCGAGGAAGTCGGCCGGCGCGTCCACGGTGACCGCTTCGAGCAGGCTGCCGAGCACGGTCTCGACCGCGGTCTCCCAGCCGGCCTCCACCTGCAGCGCCTCGCCCAGGCGGGCGTGGCCATCGATGCCCTGGGCCTTGAGCCAGTCGAGCGCGACGTTCTTCTCCTGGCCCAGCGCCGCGTGCTGCAGCGCCTCGAGCGAACCGAGGCGGCCGCGCGCGGCCTGCGCCTGCTTGCGCAGTTCGGCCAGTTCGCCCTGCTGCTGGCGCTGTTGTTCCTGCAGCGCCGACAGCGCGGCCTTGCGCTGCTCGAGCTGCTCGCCCAGGCCGTCGAGGCCCGACTTTTGCTGGTCGTGGTCGCGGGTGAGCTGCTCGAGCGCGCTGGCGATCGCGCTGGTGTCCAGGCCACTGCGCTCGGCCGCCAGCGCCTCGCGGCGGCGGCCGGCCTCCAGCGCCTGGCGCTCGAGGTATTCGATCTTGGTGCGCTCGACCTCGGCCCAGCGCGCGGCCTCGGCTTGGGCCTTGGCATAGGCGTCCCAGCGCTGCTGCCAGTCGTGCAGGGCGGCCTCGGCGGCCTTCAGCGCCTCCTGGCGTTCGGCGTCCTGGGCGCGCAGCTCGACCAGGCGCGGGTCGGCGACGGCGATGGCGTTGTGCAGTTCGGCCAGCTGGCGCTCGTCGCCGCTGATGTGTTCGCCGACCTGGGCGAAGGCGGCGTCGGCCTCGGCGCGGGCGGTCTCGAGGCGCTGGCGCAGTTCCTTCTGGTGCTGGATCTGCTGCTCGATGCGGGCCAGCTCGCCGCCGACGCGGTAGACCTCGGCCTGGGCCTTGCCCAGGGCTTCGCTGGCCTCGCCCTGCTGGCTGCGGCAGGCCTCGATCTGGGCCTCGGCCTGGCGCTGGTCGGCCAGCAGCGACTGCAGCTTGATTTCGTCCTGGGTCAGGCCGTCGGTGAGCGCCTTGAGGTCGGCGTCGTAGCGGCGGAACTCCAGCGCCTTGAGCTGGGCGTCCTTGTTCAGGCGCTCGGCCTGCAGGGCCTGGTACTGCTCGGCGGCGCGGGCCTGGCGCTTGAGGTGCTCGAGCTGCTTGTCCACTTCCTCGCGCAGGTCGCTGAGGCGGTCGAGGTTCTCGCGCGTGGCCTTGATGCGCGACTCGGTTTCCTTGCGGCGCTCCTTGTACTTGGAGATGCCGGCGGCCTCCTCCAGGTAGACGCGCAGGTCCTCGGGCCGGGCCTCGATGATCTGGGAAATCATCCCCTGCTCGATGATCGAGTAGCTGCGCGCGCCCAGGCCGGTGCCCAGGAACAGGTCGGTGATGTCGCGGCGGCGGCAGCGGGCGCCGTTGAGGTAGTAGTTGCTCTGGCCGTCGCGGCTGACGGTGCGCTTGACCGAGATCTCGTTGAAGCGCGCGTACTCGCCGCCGATGGTGCCTTCGGAGTTGTCGAAGATCAGCTCGACCATGGCCTGGCTGACCGGCTTGCGCGAGGACGAACCGGAGAAGATCACGTCGGTGAGCGAATCGCCGCGCAGGCGGCTGGCCGAGCTCTCGCCCATCACCCAGCGCACCGCGTCGATGATGTTGGACTTGCCGCAGCCGTTGGGACCGACGACGCCGGTCATGTTGGTCGGCAGGTGCAGCACGGTCGGATCCACGAAGGACTTGAAGCCGGCGAGCTTGATGGTGGACAGGCGCATGCGTCGTTTTCTCGGGGCGGCCGGGGCGAGGCCAGCGGCCACGGGACGCAGGGCGTCCCGGTGCGGGGTTCACGGGGGTGTCCCGGGCAGGCCACGGTGGCCCCAAGTCGTTGAATCGACTGGACTAACGCGGCTCCCCTGCCGGGGGCTGGCGGCAGTATAGCAGCGGCCCGGCGAGGCCCGCGGCTAGGGCCGGGCGGCCGCTTCGGCCGGGGTCCGGGCCTCGATGGCCAGGGCGTGGATGTCGGTCTGCATCAGCTCGCCGAGCGCGGCGTAGACCCGGCGGTGCCGGGCCAGCGGGGCCAGGCCGGCGAAGGCCTCGGACACGATGCTGACGGCGAAATGGCCGCGGCCGTCGCGCGCCCCGGCGTGGCCGGCGTGCTTGTGGCTGTCGTCGCGGACCTCCAGTGCGACCGGGGCCAGGGCGGCCTCGAGCGCGGCGCGGATGGCGGCCGGGCGCTGTTCGCGCGGCAGGCTCACGGCAGCACCTTGCGGAACGGGCGCACGTCGACCCGGGCGTAGACGCCGGCCGCGAGGTAGGGATCGGCGTCGGCCCAGGCGCGGGCGGCGGCGAGGTCGGGGAACTCCGCGACCACCAGGCTGCCGGTGAAGCCGGCCGGGCCCGGGTCCTCGGCATCGATGGCGGGCAGCGGGCCGGCCAGCAGCAGGCGGCCGGCGTCGCGCAGCGCCTCGAGCCGGGCCAGGTGCGCCGGCCGCGCGGCCTGGCGCCCGGCCAGGGAATTCGGATGGTCGATGCCGTGGATGGCGTACCACATGGATGCAGGTCCTCCGTCCCCGCGCCGCGCGGGGCGCGCAACCTTAGCAGAGCCCGCGGGGCTGGGCGGCGCGCGGCGCAGCGGGCATCATGCGGCATGGCCGAACGCCTGCTAGTCCATCCCGTCAATCCCCAGGCCCGCCTGCTCGACAAGGCCGCCGCCGTGCTCAAGGCCGGCGGGCTGGCGATCGTGCCCACCGACGCGGGCTATTCCCTCGCCTGGTGCATGGACGCCAAGGACGCCGAGGACCGCGTGCTGCGCCTGCGCGAACTGGACAGCCGCCACCCTTTCACCTTACTCTGTCGCGCGTTGAGTGAGGCCGGCCGCCTGGCCCGGCTAGACGATCCGGCCTTCCGGCTCATGAGATCGCTGACCCCGGGGCCCTGCACCTTCATCCTCCCGGCCTCCGCGGAATTGCCCAAGCGCATCAGGAACAGCGGCCGCAGCAAGCGTCGCGACATCGGCATTCGCCTGCCCGGCCACCGGGTCGCGCAGGCCTTGCTGGACGCCGTCGGCGAACCCCTGTTGTCCACCAGCCTGGTGCTGCCGGACGAAGAAGCACCCAACAGCCACGAGGCGGAGCAGGTGGCCGACCGCTGGCAGCGCTGGGTGGACGTGATGCTGGATGCCGAGGACGTCGAGCCCGGCCCGACCAGCATCGTGGATTGCACGGGCGACGAGCCCGTGGTCGTGCGCCAGGGCTTCCACCCCGTGGCGCTGTAAGGCCCGCACCGCGCCGGCATCCCCGGCCGGCCCCCGCATACCGAGACCCGCACCGCATGAGCGATCCCATCGCAGCCGACGCCGAGCGACCGGGCTTCCCCGCCCCGCCGCAGCAGCAGGAAATGCCGCTGGCCATCGTGCACGGCCAGCCGGTGCTGCAGATGCCGCAGGACCTGTACATCCCGCCGGACGCGCTCGAGGTCATCCTCGAGGCCTTCGAGGGCCCGCTCGCCCTGCTGCTCTACCTGATCCGCCGCCAGAACCTCGACATCCTCGACATTCCCGTCGCCGAGCTCACCCGGCAGTACGTGGACT
>VFQN01001985.1_pt1 | contig 32716 bp, 47 predicted proteins | sample 3512371 | NCBI WGS metagenome assembly VFQN01 (sample SAMN10412370, study PRJNA504923) | tailings metagenome | isolation source: Replicate 2 from Balatoc abandoned mine | place: Philippines: Itogon, Benguet | collected 2017-08-28 | reverse complement strand
GTAACGACTTTCCAGCTGTGTGTGTGGCCCTCGCCAACCTGTTGCCCCTCCCCCGCCCCAACCCCGGCTCCTACACACCCTTCCCCGCCCTCCCCCAGACCGTCGTCTGGTCTCGCCCCTGGCTCAACGGCCAGAACACCGCCGAGCCTGCCAACCAGGTTCTCGCCTTCCAGGCCATCCCTGTGACGGGCGACACGAACTAAAGCGGCTCCGCGGAACGCAGGCAGGGGCGGCAAGGACAGCGCCAGCGGCTGCCGAAGGCGCATCACCTCCATGAGCGCTGTCGTTGAAATGTGCTGCCATCCGCCGCGTGCGGTGCCGCTAGTGCAGGGTACCTGCCGCCGATTTCCGAGCGATCTTGCCCAGTAAGGCGCGCTCGATGTACACTATGAATTCTAAGACACGATGTGCTGCCCGATGCGTGGCGGGGTTTGTTGGGCTCGTTGCTGGCTGGGCGGATGGTGTTGCGTACGGGGGGCCAGGGGATGGGAGGTATGTGCTGGTCAAGCGGGTTTGCTGCTATGGTTATCGGTGTCATGCAGGCGCTGGCTTTAGCGCTGAGTCATGTTGCATGGCGGGCAGTACATGAGCCCGGCCTTGTCGTAGTGTGGATTGTGGTGAAGGTATGGAACGGACGTTGCACAGGTCAATAAACCAATTGCGCTTACACTGAAGCATCAAGCACCATGCAAGTGGTTTCTACAATGGACCAGAATGGACTGCCTCACAAAAGCGGTGATGGGCCGTCCGCAGCCCTCCCAAACCTGTCACATAATGATGATGGGCGTTCACACCAGCCAGTGGGCTTCCCTGCACGCAGCAGCTTGAGCGAGAGCAGCACGACAGGGGGGACCGCTGGTGGCAGTTGTATAGGCGGCAGCAGGGCAGCAGCGGGTACACTGAAGCAGTAGAGGAGGTGTGGCGCTTTGTTGCTGCGGAATGACGCAGGCAAGAAGAGGAAGACCTTTGACTGGCGCTATTCACCGAGATTGCCGCCGTAGACGTTAGTGCAGGCTGCACCGCCGCGTGTGTCAGGCAGGATAGGGCCACGATCAGCATCCTTGGCTGTTGGAAGGGTTAGCAGTGGCGTCCTTATTGAGGGATCTTACCAGGAGAGCGTACCTTGTAGCATTCGGTTTGAGACACCAGTCCAGGGCGGTCCACAGCGGTGGAGCGGTCCACACTGGTCCACAGTACCAAAGCAGGTCAGCTCAGAGCCAGCCCTGGCTCAGAGGAGCCACCGCCTCTGTTAGCCTGTGCCAGGCGCAACAGAGCCAGTGGTGCTGATGTGCTGTGCCGACAGGGTCTCACCCGTAATCACGTACCGGTGATGACGGACGCCCAGGGGGAATTCCCGTCCCCATGGTCCCAAGGAAAGGACGAGGCTGCGCGAGGACATGGCTGTTGCCTTAGTAATATGGTTGTCGGTTGGCAAGTCTAACAATTACTGCTACGTTTTGCCACTGACCAGATCCAGCAGCTGCGGCGCAGCCTCGCGCTGATACTTCTACTGATACTTTGCTAGAGCAACAGTTTCCGTGGTTGCTGCCATCCTGGCTACTTTTACCCTGCGTCTCCCTAACGGCATAGCCCATCTGCTACATCAACACCGCTGTAACATGACGCACGTGCTCGCTAGGCAATTGCCTTGCTTAGGCAGCTATAGCGCTGGTAGAAGTGCGGTGCCTGGCCCTGCGCCGGCCATGATATCTTGCCCCAGCACGAGCGGCAGGTTTGCCCACAGTGGGCAGCAAGCTACTTCTACATTCCCTTTTGGTACAAGTAAAGGCCACTGCAACAGCCTCACAGCTCTCGCAGCGACACGGCGTACCTCGAGTGTTTCTGGCAGCCTCGTCGCGGTGCTCAAGGATGAGCTCAAATACGAGCGGGAATCTTATCGCCGAGAGGAGGGTCTAGAAGAGCTCCCAGGCGGCTTTGTCGTCCAGGATGAGCCCGGGACCAGCGCGTTCCTGCTGTTGAAGCAGTATGGCAGCGAGCAGATCATTGTGCGCGTAAACATCGACACACAGCCGGGGTACGATCAGGAGGACGAGGGGGAAGAGGAGTATGAGGAGGACGAGGAGGAGCCCCCGGTGGAGTTCACGGTGACGATTGGCAAGGAGGACACCGACGACCTGCTCATCTTTGAGTGTGAGAGCGACGGCGAGTACATGGTCGTCAACAGCGTCAACCTGGACAATATGGACGAGGACAGGGAGCCCGGGGCGCCCCCGTACCGCGGGCCGCTGTTCGAGGACCTGGACGACACCCTGCAACAGGCCTTTGTTGATTACCTGGAGGAGCGGGGGATTAACGCGTACCTGGGGTTGTACATCCAGAAGTACCTAACTGACAAGAGTGCCCTGGAGTACCAGAAGTGGCTGGGCCGGGTGCGGGACTTCATTGGGAAATGAGGGCGTGTGGTAGGGGATGGGGGGAGGAGCTGTCCGGTAATGGGGTGTGGGTTAAGGGATGACAGCGAGGTGGCGGAGGCGTTGGTGGTATTGTTTGCTATCACCCCAGACGAAGGGAGTGGCGTTGGGGCAGCACTTCATGCATGTATGTGTCTGCTGTGTGCTAGCGCGGCATTAAACTGTTGAGACGCCAGCTCCGTTGCTGCCAATGAGGGGACTTCGGGCGGCTGACTCCCACTGTTAAGCATGGATACACACATGGTGCATTGATACACACATGGTGCTTAGCGCATGCAAATTTACAACGGAGACGGTGCAAGCAAGGCACATGTGTTGAGCACGGTCTGTCATCTGCATTTGGGTTGGACGACTTCATGTGCGTTTTGTGTGGAAGCACGTGAGCCGTGTCGGTTGCCTTTTTCTGCCTGTCCCAAGGTGTGCTTGCACGCGTCTAATGGCGGATGATTGGGCATTGTGCCGGTGGAATCTTTGAGTGCATAGTTACTGGACTTCGAGTGTACTGTTAAATACTGCGAGCGCTGGAAGGTTGTGGCAGGTTGTGGGCATGCAGCAGCCATGCCAGTGCAGCAATACTAGGTGTGCTGCGCTTACCCTGCTGCGTTTTGAGGACCAACACGGGAAAAGGCTGTAGCGGACGGCGAGATGGGGCCATACGTTCTGCAAGGGCTGCGCCTGGCTGCGTGTAACCAGGACAAGGGGAGAAGTTGTCGGTAGCCGTCCGCAGTGTGCTCGTCCGCGTGGCTGCATGGGAGCCTGGGCTGCCGTGGCATAGCTTTACCCCAACAACGGTGCTTTCTGCTGCCACGTGCTGCCCTTCACGCTCTGGAACAGGTACAGCTGGTCGTCAAACTTGTCTTCGACACTTGCTCGTTCATTCTAGTGTATGACATACCGATATTTACGGAACGGGACAAGCAGCACTAGGGTGTGCATCACTCGCTGGTACCACCACTGCGCACACGTGGCACAAGGTGGCACTTCGGGGTCAAAGCAGCCATAGAGCGCGCCCGGGCCACTGTTGCTTATTACAACAGATGCATTACCGTACCTAGGGCGACAGCTGGTCAGCGCCAGTCGCTGCAGTCAAAGGGGCAATCAGTGGTTAACAACACAGCCCAAGCACAAACAGCACAGGCTTATCACAGTAACGCTGCAATGGCAGCCCTGACACACCGCCAACGTTCCGTAGGCTGTGCCATAGGGTGCATTTAGTGCTGTCCAACGCACCAACACAACAGTAGCTCTTACTCTCCTCAACACTCTCTTGTACGCACCGCAGCTGCCGATCACCGACCGGTCAGCTCGGCCGTATAGCAGTACTAACTCTCAAATGGTAGAGCGGTATGCTTCACGGCTCCAGTGCTTCACAGCAAAAAGGCACAACCAGCCAACAATGCCCGGGCCTATGGCTGCACCCTGCTGTGCGGTAATGCAGTACCCACACGTAACGCTCAGACAGGCAACGCCACCGTCAAAATTGTCGTACTGGTTGTCGGCAACCTGCTCAATCGTAACCCAGGACGTTGTCTCAAGCCGCAGCAAGCACCCGCGATGCACCCGAAGACCAGGGCACCACTACAAAGCACGAGCAAAGTTCCTGGACTGGAGATCAACGTCGTTCCATGCTCACTACTAGGTACGGAAATATGCACAACGACTGCAAACCCAAGATAGGTTTTAAAGCCATGACGTGCTGCTCCCCAGCCCCCAATCCACGCTCACCCGTTGCACCCGAACCTCAGAACTCCCTTCTCCCCTGTTCTCTCCGCCTTGCCGGCTGCGCTCTCCAGGCCGACGTGCCCCGCACCTGGGCCACGCTCTACCTTCCCATGACTCACGCCGACCCCGAACACGCCCTGCCAACCCGTGTACTCGCTTACGCTGATTTCCCGCGCATCTGCGCCATGGCCACCTCTGCCCGCGCGCGGTCAAACACGGCCCGGATGATGGTGTACAGCTTGATGACGGGCCCGGTGAGCGCCTGCGGCTTGAGCACCAGGGCCATGCACAGGATGGCCTTGAAGGGGATGTCGATCACGGGCAGGTTGATGATGAGCCAGTAGGCGGCGGTGTGCGCGGCCAGGACGAGCATGTTGAGGATGACGGGCCGCTCGCGCGCGTACGAGGTGAGGAAGTCGTTGAAGGACAGGAAGCCGTCCTCGTTGGTGTCGGCGTCCTCCAGCTTGTCCTCCACCATCTCGCGCTCGATGCCCTGGACACACACGTAGAGCGTGGATGGGGCGCAGGGCACTTGTCAGCATAGGATGTGCCACTGGCTGCAAGGGGGTGCGGCATCCCACCGGGAACCCGACGGTTGCAGACAACGCCCACGCTGCACGTAGTTTGCAATGTTTCTATCAAAGCGCCGAGCAGGCGGCAGTACATACCGGTGCTACGTATGGCGCTCCATGGCGCACTTGTACAGCACATTCCAACTATGCACGCTTGCGGAGACACACACCGATACCGGTCCTTAGCATCAGGCGGCATGCGCACTGCAGAGGAGAATGTGAAGTACGACACCGCGCAAAGTACGATACCGCACCAAGTACGACACCGTACGGTGCCCCCCGGTCTCCCACCTGCGCCTTGCGCAGGTCCTCCAGCTTGAGGTAGGCGTCGCCGTTGAAGTCCAGCAGCCGGAACACGCACAGCGCCGCCGCCAGCTCGGAGCTGGACAGCGATGTCTGCCACGTCATCTTGCCCAGATCCGCCTGCCCATACGCCGAGGTCAGGAACTCCTTGGTAGCGGAGCACTCCTTGACCTGGGGCGGACGGGAGGTGAAGGAGCAACAATGGGCGGCGGCGCGGCACTGAGTCACCGCAGGGACTGGTTTTCAGGTCAGACAGAGGGCGGCTTTCATCACGCACGAGCTGGTGCCTGTGGTGTACGGATGAAACATGGAGCCATGCGAAAGGCGACGAATTGAGGCGAAAGGTGCTGGCATGTGCGAAACCATACCCAGGTGGGGATGCTGTGCACAAACTACGCCCATGCCACTTCGATCTCCTTCCCTCCTCTCTTCTCTGTCTCCTCTCTTTCTCCTTCACCTGCTCGCGGACAATATCGATAAAGGACTCCATGTCCACGCCAGGCACAGGACGCGCGTTGGCTGCCGTGCGAGCGCTGTCGTACACCCCCTGCAGCTTGGCGTGTACGGCAGCACCCAGGCGCTCCTCGGCGTACTTGACGAACGCCTCGTACTGCTCCATGTCCAAGTAGCCTGCGGGCCGGCGGGCAGCAGGCAGCGGTATCAGCACAGCGGTCAGGGCCCTGACCGGCAACACCGCAATGTGCCGGTTGCAGCATAGCCGTCCACGTAGGCAAGGGCTAATCCAAGCAGCAAGGCAATCATCCTCAGCACACACCGTCCCCACGGCGCACTGCGTAAGCCCGTTATCGCATATTGTGCGACGATATCTCGGAGAGCTGCCCCGTTCCCAGCTGCATGCGCACGTGTGTCGCTGCCGATGTTGGTCGCCACTTGGCAACTTGTTAGCACGGTCCTTCCCCGCATCCCCGCAGACCATTACCCCTGCCACAGCGCAGGACTTGTCCCCAGCGTGCCTTTGCACCACTGGAACAGCACAACCGGCCGCAGTGCGGCTGACCCATATCTACAACGTCAAAGTTACTGCACGCTCTTTGGGGGCTCGGCCGTCATGTGTGCTGCTGCTCATTTCCTTGTAGCTGCCCCCCCCCACCACCCCGAGATAATAATAGCAAGTACCGTTGTCACACTGGTCACGTGCAAGATGCTGCTCACCCCTGCTGTCCTGGTCAAAGTTCTTAAACACCAGGATAGCTTGGAACCGCAGCCGGTCAACGGGGCGCGTGTTTTGAAGGACGGACAGCCCGCTCAGGCCGCTTAGCCCGCTCGCGCCGGACGAGGGCTGTTGCGCAGCCGCCGCTGGAACCTGGACATTAAGCGTGTCTCAAATTTTGAGTTGGTTGACTAAAGCATGCGACATGCCACAGAAAAGCAGGGTTGCGTCGTCCCTAAGCCGTGGGGTACGGGCGACAGGTACGGGCAGGCAGGCACGGTCGCAGGGACAACGCTGAAGCACCGCGACGCCAAGGGGTTGCAGGCCCCCACCTGGTTGCCGTGGGTGGCCAGTGATCGCTGTTGACGCTTGCATGCCTGGCGCGCCGGCACAGTGTGGCAGCGAAGCGGCGGGGCCGCAAAGCGGGGGCCAAGGCTGCGGTCGCTAACGCCACGCTGCAACGACGACAGGTGGCTCTGCATCCTCAATAATTTCCACTTATGAGTAGGCTACGGCCTTTTGGTGCGTACGAATTTGATCAGAAGCTGGACACTCGAATAGGTGTTTGCGTGCAACCCGAGCCGCAGACTTGCTCCAGCACTTTTTATATGGCTGCTATTCCTGTCAGTACTTGGGGTTCAACCCCCGTGCTGGCAGCGTCCGTTGACACAGACCTTCCATGGTCGCCCATGCAGACCCGGTGGAATTGCCGCGAGAACGGAGAAGAGCGCAGCGCAGCGCTCTCCGCCGTGGGCTCCACCTTTAATACATATTCTACGCAGCTATCTTTGCTTTCATTCCTTTCTACTTGCTACCTCCTCTCCTTCGCTCTCCTTACCGAGTTTCTCTAGCAGCCAGGCCGGGCTGGGATGGCCGATCACTTGACTTCTGCCTTTGGTAGGTTCAAATTATGATCTGAGAAACGGAACGGGAGTGACCAGCGATGATGACTGACTAGACCGAATGTCTCGCCTTCCATTATCGACCGCAGGGGCAGCGGCTGGTGCACCGCTGCCTGGTGGTGGGACTGGGGCAGACTTGCCTCTATCTCCCCAGTGGAGGTTGGGTCGTGCTGCTAGCGTGGTGGGTAGCAGAGGGGTTTGCTGTCCGAGACCGAGACACCGCGGGCCTTCCTGCTCACACGAGATATTTTTGCCCCATATGGTTGTGACCCCAGGAGCAGTCCATGAAGAGTGCTCTTATCGGTCCTTGGGAGGGCAATAATACAGGGGCTCCCCAGGCAAAGCAGGACGCCGCCGCCAATAAGCCTGCCACGGCGTGGCGCCCTGCCGAAAGCCGCATGGGAGAGTCCAAGTGGCCCGAGAAGGACCGGACGGACTTCAATGCCGGGGCGCGGGACAGGCCGGCGCAAGCTGGCCGCTGGCGCGAGCGCGACGAGGACCCGCGCGATCGCAACTGGGAGGCTGACAGGTAAGGCCGCGTCCTACAGTTTCGCTGGTTAGTCAAATTCGTCACAAACCAGCTCCTGAAGGGGATTTGGATCTTTGCCTGCAGGTGGGGACCCGCGGAGGAGCGTCGTTGGCACGACGAGCGGGCCGGAGGTAAGACCAAAAGGCGATCTGGCTCACATGCCACATAAGTAGAGGTTATTTTCGGTCATATGGAAAAAGGGTGCACGCCTGTGCACACCTAGACCTCGACAGCTGACGCGGCATGTGAAGAAGCTTGTTCCTGTTGACCATCCGCGTGCCTCTCTCGTTATACGGAAATGCCAAAGCCATCTTAAGCATCCGTCATCTGACCGAACCCACGTGATACCGGGTTCCTTGGCCAGATCGCTGGGGCGAGGCTGGTCGGGGCGCAGGCCGTGGCCGCGCTGCGGAGGACCGGTGGGGTGACCGGAAGCCCGCTGGCCCCGCGGTGGGGGAGAGGGAGTGGCTTCCGGGGATGCCGCCCGAGCCCGAGCTGCCCAAGCGCCCGGCACCCGACCGCTGGGCGCCTGAGAGTGAGTGCCCCCAACTTGGTCATGGGCTGTCCCACCAGCAGCACCCATTACTGTTTGTTGCCCAGCATGATGCGTCGGCGTCATACCCTTTTCCTTGCTCGCTTTCGCTGCAACGCAGACCCTGATCGCCGGGCCGTCGACGACCGTTGGCGCAACGCTGGTGAGTGGGGTTTGTGGAAGGATGGGCGGTGGGAGGTGCGGAAGGACACGTGGCAACCTGGCGACTCACCGCAACTCGCAACCGATGGAAGGAACGCTTACGCTGACCTGAATGCAGTCGGTGCAACCGCCAGGTGTACAGAGCGCATGGCTTACAGCAAGAGTCTCAGGGGCTGCTGTTTTGCCCTGCACGCAGGAGCTCCCCCGGTGGGCAGCCCCTTGAACGACGGCGCCTTCGCCGGCCGCGGCAGGGGCTTCACTGTGGGGCGCGGCAGGGGCGTCAAACGTAAGGCGTAGCATGTCTCTGCATCCATCCATGTCGCTAGCTTGCGTGCGTTGCCTTGGGGATTCATACCGCCAATCACGGCCCCTGCCGTTGGTTGTGGGGAGATGTGGGTCAACCCAGATCATTTTTGGCCGGCGCTGACGTCCCATGTGGCGTTGTCCCGTTGCAACGAACTCGCAGCCGTCGGCCCTGCCGCACCTGGGTCTGTCGCGCCGGAGCGCTGGAACTCGGGGTTTCCGGACCGTGGGCTGGACAGGGCCGACAGCGCGGCGGGCCAGGTCCCAGGGGCGGGCCCCGGCAACGGTGTCAATGGGGCCGGCGGCGCAGGCGTGAAACGGTACAACTCGCCGCAGCTCAACAAGATCTACAACCACCTGCTTGGGACGCTGGGCGAGAAGCTGCCGCCGCCGCCCATCAATCCCGAGGTGGGATGCTGCCGATGGGGCCGAACTCGCGCAACGGTTGCGGGTTTGTGAACAGTACCAAGGTGCTGCAAATGCACTCACTAAGCTTACCTCGGTGCTGCTGGGGCCTTTCCGCTGCTTGCAGGTCAACCTGCAGTACCCGGAGTACCTGGCAGGGCTTGCGGCGGAGGTAGCGGCTCAGCAGGCGGCTGCGCAGGGTAGGTGACCAGCCAGCTTTGATGCGGCCTGGAGGCACTTTGTGACAAACTAGCACTCAGCTCAGTCTACTGACGCACGTCGTGGTGCTTTGCGCGCAGGCATCACGCCCGGCAGCGACACGGAGCAGCCCGCCGCCCCCGCGGCCCCGGCCGCTGCGGCTGCTGGCAACGGGCCGACGCCTGCGCCTGCCGCCGCTGCTGGTGCTGCGCCGGCGGCAGGTGGGCCACCCGGCATGGGCCCGCCTGGCCCGGGTGCGCTGCCGCCCATTAACTTCCTTATCAACTTGGAGCTCTTCCTGGAGGACAAGTGGGTCTACAAGGACCCGCAGGGCGTGGTGAGTAACGCCGGAGGGCACGCGGCATGCCGCTGAAAGGAGGGCTCAGTGAGGTGCATGCACCTATGAGGTCCAGCGCAAGCAAAGCTGCCACCCATGGAGCGCCTGGGTGGGATCTGCACGCTTTGGGGCAGGCACGCGTGTCCTTATAATGTCTTTCAAAATACTGAGGCAAAGAACGCGTGAATCCCTGCATGCTCGCAGACGCAAGGGCCGTTCCCCCGCGCCGACATTATGGAGTGGCTCGCCTTCAGCTACTTTGGCGAGGACCTGCCAGTGCGGGCGGCGGCGCTAGAGGGGGCGCCCTTCATCCCGTTGGGGGCCATGATCAAGGCGTGGGACGCGCTGGAGCGGGGGAGGCCGCTGGGGCCGCCCGGCTTCGTGGGCGCGCCGCCGGTGGGGCCGGGGCTGGCAGCAGCGCCGGCGCCAGCCATGCAGCCAGCTGCCCCCGACCTGGCTGCTGCTGCACAGGTGCGTAGGCTTTCTCGTTTGTCTCCTGCCACGGCGGCTTACAGGGCTTAGGTCGGCTTTACGTGTGGTACAGACCTAGTAATTAGCAGCACGGAGCAGCATGGAACAGTGCTCACGCAGTTCTTCTCCGTGCAAGGCAAGACAGCAGCACGACCTTTCCTGACCCGTGCGTGGCCTTTTCCACCCAACAGATGCACGCGGGGCTGCAGCAGCAGGCGCAGCAGCCCCTCCCGGCGACGGCGGCCCCTGCGGCCGCGGCGGTGCCCTCTCCGCTGGCCAGCATGTCCCCCGCCCCGTCTGGGGAGCTGCCCGCGCCCCCGGCACCCACTCAGCGCACCTCCTCTCTCCTGGAGACGCTGCTGGGGCGGAAGCTCGCGGAGGCCCCCGCGCAGCCTGGGGCGGGCCCCGGCCCTGGCGGAGCGGGTGGCCTTGGGGACGCTCCCAGCGGTGCACGGCCGTTCACGCTGGATCCCCCGCTGCAGCTTCCACACGGCGCACCGGGCGGTCTCGGCGCGGGTGGCCTCGGCGGCATCGGCGGGTGGGTATCCGCAGCTGGTTTGTGGCACGCAATGTTCTGCAACGGACCGCACGGTGTATGCAACTGCTGTGTTGGCTATGGCCCGTGCGTGCGGGAACGGCGTATGTGGTGCACTGCTTATGCAGCCGCTGAGAGTCTTCTACCCGTTGACGTGAAAAGGAATCCGTGTCATACCATGCAGGCCCCTGGGCGGTGGCCTCGGCGGCTACGGCATGGGCGGGCCCGGCGGGCTCGGGGCGGGGCTCGGCATGGGCCCTGGCGGTCCGCTGGGTGGTCCCGGCGGCTGGGGCGCGGGCCCCCTGGGCGCACCCGGCGCACCGCCGCCTGCTGGGCCGGGCGGGCCGCTGCTGCCCGGCTGGGGCCGGGATCCGCTGATCGGGGTGGGTATACGTAGGGGCGCCTTCTCCCGTTCGGTACCTGGTGTTGCTGCCGAATCACGAGACACACGCTTGTGCATGACGCAGTTAGGTGTTCGCGTTTGCGGGGATGTACGGCACATCCGCACAACTCTGGAGTTACCTATGTACGTTCTTGTTGGCGCAGGGCTTCGACCCCTTGCGCCGTCCCGACCTCCAGCCCGGCCTGCACGCTCCCGGCGCGGGCATCTGGGGCGGTCCCGCTGCCCCGTTCCGGCCGGAGCAGCCGACTTTCGCTCCACCGCGCCCCGGTAAGCTCCTGTTGTGCTGTTGTGCCGGAGCATTCCAACAGGAGTTGATGTTGCCGTGCCTGCTTGGGTTGTGGAGCAAGTATAGAGCTATGGTACATCTTCTGCCTGCCGTGTGCAGAGCCCACTGCGGACCAGCAGCAGCAGCAGCCGGTGCCTGCTCCTGCCGCACCTCAGCAGCAGCAGCAGCCCCAGGAGCAGCAGCCAGCGGGCCCGCAGCCTGTCACGCCACCCCAGCCGTCGGCGTGGGGGGCTCCGCCGGCGCAGGCGGCCGCTGTCGCGGGCGCACCACGCAGCCTGGCGGACATCCAGCGGGAGCAGGCCATGGAGGCTGCCCGCCGCGCTGCTGCCGAGGAGCAGCACCAGGCCGCTGCTAGCGGGCTGCCGCGTGCGCCCTTCAGCCCGCCCAGCTTGAACGCATGGGTGAAGCCTGACGAGGGCAGGCAACATTCCGTCAACAGCCAGGCGCCGGTGGTCGAGGCGCTGCAGCCTCAGCCGGCGCAGCAGCAGCCCGCTGAGCCCAGCCGGCCCATTTCGGGGCTGCCCCCGGCTCTGCAGCAGATTTTTGCGACTGCCAACAAGCAGCAGCCGGCGGGGCAGACCCCTGCGGCTGGGCAGCAGCAGGCAGCAGCGCTGGCTGAGGCCGACAAGGCCTCTAGTGACACAGGTGAGCCCCTGCACCCAGCTTTGGCTGCAATGCGTCCGAGGGAAGTTTGGGCTAGAGCCTGATGCCTCCCGGAGCCCCTGGCAGACTGTTACGTGCCAACAGCTCCGCTTTGAGCTGCTGCGTGCCACCGACCGTATCACTACAGGGATGGGGCAACCCACACTGTTGCACTGCTTGTCGCGCTGCCAGGCGCTTCAGTTTACACCTGAAGTTGGATTGGCTGCACGTGCCGACTATAAGCCGCTGGCATAGCACGGGCCAAGTGAAGATGCACGCCCCCTTGCCTTGCAGGGTCCACTGGCAACGGCGCATCCGCCGCCCCAGCGGGCGACAAGAAGAAGAAGAAGGCCCAGCAGCAGCTGGTGTTGCAGAACGAGTCTAAGGCGCCTCAGTCGGCGGCCCCTGCCCCGGCGTCAGCTCCAGCTTCCGCCGCGGCCCCTGAGGACAACAGCGCAGCTGCCGCGGCTACACCCCGCCCGGAGCCTAAGCTTGCGCCGTGGGCGTCTGCCGCGGCCGCCAAGCCGCCCACCGCGGGGCTGACGCTCCGCGAGATCCAGATGCAGGAGGCGGAGGCCGCTGCTCGTGCGGCTCGTGCCGCCGCCGCCCAGGAGGCAGCGGCACAGCAGGGCGCTGCGGCGAACGCATCCGCTGCCGCTCTTGCTACCTCAGCCTCCGGTGTTTCCCCGTGGGCGAAGGTGGCGGCGGCGACACCCGGCCCGAACGCTGCCGTTGTGTCGCCGCCGGCTGCCCCGCCCGCCAACGCCTGGCGTGCGGCGGCGGCTCCACCCGCGGCCGCAGCATCCGCGACGGCTCCCACGGACGTGTCCCCGTCACGGACCGCACCCTCTGTCGCCCCAGCTGCCGCCTCCGTGGCACAGCCAGCGCGCGGCGGCCGGCCCACGGCCGCTGAGCCGCCCGCTGCCCCTGTCGGCGTGACAGGTGGCGGCCCTCGCGGCACCACCCTTGCAGAGCTGTTTGAGACAAAACTCAATCCGGCTGCAAACAACCCTGCGCCCAAGGCGTGGGGCGGCGCGGCGGCCAAGCCCCCGCCTGTGACGAACCTGCGCACTGTGTTGTACGAGGAGAGCGCCGCGGATCTGGAGGGCGGCGCTGTGGATGAGGACCTCTCGGACGTGCTGCACATGGTGCAGCAGAAGCAGCAGCAGCAGGCCGCGGCTGCAGCCGCTGCTGCTGCCTCCAGCGGGTGGTCGGCCGCGCCGGCCCCGCCGCCCGGGCCCACGCTGCGCGACATCCAGCAGCAGGAGGAGGACGCAGCGCGTCGGGCGGCGGCGGCCCGCGCTGCAGCAACAGCAGCGCAGGCGCCCGCCCGGGCGAGCTCCGGCTCAATCGCAGCCGCTTCTCCTGTTGCTTCGGCGGACGACGAGGGGCTGTTCTGGGACTACGGGCCCACCCCGGCCCGCAGCGCGGTTCCGGAGCCTGCGGCCAAGCCGGCGCCAGCACCCGCGCCCGCGCGTGCCGCAGCCCCGGCACCCGCGCCGGCCCCGGCACCAGCGCCTGTCAGCCGCGGCGGCTGGGCGTCGGCGGTGGGCGCCGCGGCCTCGTCAGCGGCCCCGGCGCCGGCACCTGCCAAGGCCGCGCTGACGGCTGCGGCGGTGGCCGCCCGGCCAGTGGCGGTGGCGCCGAAGCCGGCAGCGCAGCTTGTCCCCCTGGCTTCACGTGCCGCGCCTGCTGCTCCCCAACCTTCAGCGGCGGCGTCTGCTGCCTCTGCATCGGCGTCCACGTCTTACGCGCCCAGGGACACGGAGGAGTCCCTGGGGCTGCTGGCGGGAGAGGTGCAGATGTCGCCGGAGTTCAAGGTGGGTATCTACAGTCCTATGCCTTCAAGCTGATCCTGTAGTAGCTCCACATGAACTTGCACGGACCGCGAGCGAAAGGCTGTCCTGTTTGGCTGGCTCACCACGGTCTGGTAGGGACTGACGCGCTTTGCGTCGTGTGCCCGCAGAACTGGTGCCGGCAGAAGATGGTGGAGTTCTTCGGAAACGACGACCTGGCATTCGTGTACTGGCTGCTATCGCTGGGCAGCCGGGGCGAGGTGTCGGAGTACTGCCAGGTGGGGCTGGTCATGCGGTCCGCTGGCTTGCGTGCTGCCCTGTCCATGGTCGTGCGCCAGTCCTCGGGGCAGAGACACTGTGGCGTGCTGTTGGCCTGGACCAGGGGTCCATGGGCCGCCTGTGCTGACATTCGAGACGTACTTGGCCCAAGCGCCTTAGCACTTCCCTTCTAGGTGGCTACTTGCGGAACCCAAGCATGTTGTCATCGAGTAACGCACATTTACGGTAACATCTTATTATCCGCTATCCTGTATCAACCTGTCCTGCTTTCGGTGCCCTCCCGGGCTCGCGCTACCGCTACAGGAGTACATGCGCGGCAAGCCCAACGTGTCCAGCTTCGTGGCGGAGTTCCTGAAGCGCAAGGACGCGGAGGCGGCGCTGCGGAGCGCGGCCGGGAAGGGCAAGGGCAAGGCGGCTGCGGCGGCCGCGCCCGCCAAGCCTGTCGCCACCAAGCCGGTGGGCAACGACTGGCAGAAGGCCGCGGCAGCGCCCGCCGCCGGGAAGAAGGGCGGCGGCGGCAAGCAGCCAGCGGTGAAGAAGGTCGCGGGCATCACCGCAACCGTGCCGGGCTTCAGCCTGCTGTCCGACCGGGCGTGAGGATTGGACCGCTGGGCGTGGGCCCTGGGTGTGATGGAGCAGCTTCGCATGCTGGTCCGCGTGTTTTGAGGGTGGCCCCTGGAGGAGGGAACGAGCGGCGGTGCGATCTGGTCGTGTTTAGGGCAGCAAGCCTTCCCGACGGGCCGCTGATGGGGCCTATGGGGAGGGGAGCTGCGGCTGAGGGTGGACGCGGCCGTTGTGGGCCGGAGGACGGGGGTTGAGCGTTATACAGCATCCGCGAGAGCGGATGGGCTGTGGCTCCGGTGAGGAAACAATCGTGATCCGTGGGTGTCCATTGCGTGTGAAGGGAAGTAGGCTGCACCCTGCTGCGGCTACAGCGAGTTTGTGTAGGGCGCTCTGTATACAACAGCCACGCCTGTTTGGCTGCTTGGCGAACAGGTGTGGGGGATGGGGACTGAACGAGTGCTCGTTGCACCGAGACGGTCAGGCTGCATTGGCACCCATCCTGCGTATGCTGGCTCCAGATACGAGCCTGCCGTTGCCGCTGAATTGTAACGCCGATCTTCTGAGTCATGAACCAAGGTCAGTAAAATACAATTTGCACAGGGTACCGTACCTTCCATCAGTGATTCTGCTCACACGCTCCATGTGCACCCGGAGTCAGACCTTGCTGCAGCAAGCGCTTTGGAAGGCTGTGTGCATTGCCCTGACGTTTGCATGAATGCACGTGATGATTACGGTAGTAACCAACACACCCAGCGACCTGTCAGCCTGTCTTGGCCCATGCTGGCGCATTGACCGCCTCATAGGCTGGGCCTCTGGGCGGGATGCCCGCGCCCACTCGCATACAGGTACTTACATACTGTCTACGACACGCACGGCGTTCATTTAATATGCAAGTATGTTATGTACGACCTGGACCTGTGGACCAGCGGAGGCATGGTACGGGGGTACCATGTGCCGTGTGCCGTACAGACACGAAGGGAGTGAAGCTTGCAGCGTGTCAGCAATGTCGGGCAAGCCGAACCCTAGTGAAGCGGCACACCGTATGGTTGTGGCCAGGGGAGGGTGGCCGTGGTGGTGGCGTTCCGCCTTCCGCGGGCTCTATCTATCCCTTTCGTTGAAACCTGGGTATTGGGCGGCCGATTGGAGCAGCTGAATGTAGTGGCACAGAGTGGCAGGAGGCGTTGCTTGCAACAGCCTGCAACAGCCCGCCTGGAGCAGAAGGTCCTGGTTTGGCGCCTTGAAGGCGGCGCACACGATCATCGGGACAGTAAGCTCGGAACACAGCCGGCCTGCCTGTGAGTCGACTGTTTACATCATGCAATATCGGGTGTGCACGCATGTGCCATATCCGGTACGTGCCAGACCTCTGGCATCTGCCAGTCCGATACTCTGCTATGCCCTACCCGCTTGCCACCCGAACCTACCGCTCGCCACCACGTCTTCGCACCCGAGCCGTGATCGTGGGCTCCCTTATGACAGTCCATGCTCGTATCGTATCTTCCACCACCAACTCGCACCGCCCACATTTCCGTTACCTCCGGGCCAACCTGACCCGCCGCCCAGTGCCAGTGTGCGCGCACGCATTGCTCTGCACTTCTGCTTGGGAGCCCACTACGCAAAGCAACCATGAAAACATGTTGCAATAGGGGACACAAAACCACAGGGTGCAAGATGCATACTCTGCACAGCCACTAAGGGAAGAAATAGAGTTGTTGCGCTGCACAACTTCTGTACCTCGTGCCACCATCCGACCTTCCGCTCTCTGCCCTCCAAGTAAGGCGCCGGACCGCGCCACCAGCACACGAGCTTCTCCTTGCAGCCATGCCGACACGCGCTGACAAGCATCAACCCATACCACAATGCGTAGAAAGAAGACACGCCATCCCACAATCCGGATTCACATTTGCACTGCACCACTGTCAGGTCATGAGAAGCTTCCACTGAAATGTGTTATGGATCTTTTCCTCCCTTATCGCATTCCTGCGCCATTCAAGAGCTAGGACAAAGATGTCCAATCCTGTGCAAGACAGCTTCCGCCCAATGCAGCGGCCGATCCGTGCAACAGCCCAACCAAAGTGCCATGCACAGCACCTTCCGCTCAGCCTCTCAGCTTCCAAGGCATCCATGACCCAGACCGTCAGGATTGCGCACAGCCCGGGACTTGGAAACACATGACGCCTCCATGGCGTAACACCAGTGTACATTCGCACAGCATCCCATGTCCCTGTGCACCTACGTTTACAGCCCACTTATTTGCGGTAGTGTGAGGGTAACAACCCCTTGAAAACATGCCCTTGTGCCCACCGAATGGGGCGCAACCAGAGAGGCGCTGTGCCGCTGAAACGGACGCGGCTCGCAGCCGGCACGCAAGGACCATGCGGGCTACCAGGGCGTGGGGCCAAAACTGGCGCCGTAGCCGCCACGCCCGCCCATGTAGAGGCCCTATGCGTGCTAAACACCCGCCCTTGCCAACTCCACAACCGAGGACCACCAAAACGGGTACAGACCTTGATGCAGGAAAATTGAAGACCTCAACGGCAAATGGTGCCTGTTGATGGCATCGTCATGCCTAATCTCTGCCTCGCCTGTCGCTTGGAACGCTGCGCGGCGCACATGGTCCCTGCGCCGCGTGAGCTGCGCCCAACCCCGCCACCGTACACATCCCTCGGCCGATTTCCACCAGACAACTCACCTCCGAGCGACCACCGGCATCTCCCCTCATCCTGCGCGGGGCCGGGCCGCTGGCGGCGTTCCAGTGCCATGTTGGCCCGTTGGCCCGACGGTCAGTTACCATCACTGCCCGCAGCACTCCCGCCCTGAACAACTCTTCGTAAGCTCCTCAACTTCGGCACCGTCGAGGCCTGCAGGCCCAGACGCACGGCCCGAGCTCGCCCGCTACCTCGGGACTCGTGCGGCAGGCGTCATCCTCATCGCCGCCAACACTAACGCTGCTAGGCGGCAGCGTTGCCGAAGTACAGGCGGCGCTGCCCTATGTGCCGACGCCGCCGTCCTCGCCGTCCTCTGGTCCCCAGCCGAACACGGTGACCACCACGGTCACGTCGTCGGTGGATCCCGAGTCCAGCGCCAGCTTGAGCAGCTGGCGGGCGGCCGCGGTGGCGCCCGCGGTGCGGTGCTGCACCGACATGTGCGAGTACTGCAGCGGCAGGGGACAGCCGGGACAGCAGCAACCGTTAAGCCAGCGGATTGAAAACGGAAAAGTGCAGGTCCCTCTCCTCCTTTACACCGGGAAGCCATACCGGTACCTCTTTCAAGTCCGTCCGCACCGGTGCACCGACCCCGCCTTGGGCCCCTCGCCTCGCCCCCTCTGCCCTCCCGCCTGCTGCCCCCTACCCCCCTCACCTCCTCCAGCACGCGCGCCGCCTCGTCCACCGCCTGCTGGTCCCCCACGGCGCTCCACAGGCCGTCGCTGGCGGCGATGAGGAAGGAGTCGCGGCCGCGCTGCAGCGGCACCACCGCCACCTCGGGCTCCGCGACCACCAGCCCCGCCGCCTTGAACTCGGGGTCGCCCAGCGTGCGGGACACGGACAGCGCCTGCGGAGCCGCCGTATTGGGTTTGAAAAGTTCTGAAAAGTATGTAGCGATGCAACTAGGACGCCGAGCCCTATCGCGGGACTGTGATAGGCTGGGGGTGCTGCTGGCTGCCCCTGGTGATTTGGGTCGGGGCCGAAACGCAGCCCGTGGAGCACCCTGTTGGCGCGCACTACTGCGTGCTGGATGCGGCGTGCATGCACCACGTGTTCACAGCCTCACCCGCATCACGTCCGGCGCGTCCTTGCGCGGCATGACCACGCGCGCGGCCCCGCGTGCCACCATGACGGTGCCGCCCGCCGCCTCGATGCGCTGGCGCTCGGAGCGCAGCGCAGGGGTGTGGTCGCGGGAGAGGCGCACGGCCTGGGGGCCAGGGGCAGGGGCCAAGGAGCAGAGACGGTCAGCGTGAAGCGGCGTGGAGCGGCTTGAGCGATCTGGGTCAAGGGGAGAAGCGGCATCCGCGAGAGCTCCCTCCTTTGAATACCTTTTGACACCAACGGAGCCTAGCACACAGTGGTACGTCCACGCAACTCGCAGGTGCTGCGGCGCCAGGCGGCGCCTCACCTGGCCCTCCCTGCTGAGCACTGCGCGGCTGTCCCCCGCGTTGGCCACCGCCAGCAGGCCGCCCAGCTGCAGAGCCAGCAGCGCAGTGGTGCCGTCCGCGTACTCGTGGGGGCGGCCGGCGGCGGCGCGCTGGCGGGCCAGCCCCAGGATGGCCTCGTCCACCTTGCTGCGGGGCGGAGCCGGCCGAGGGGCGGGGCGGAGAGGTGGCATTAAGGAACAAGTGTGAGGATAGGGGCAGGCGGCGTGAGGTGGCGGGGAGGGAGGGGGATGTGGATGGCAGCAGGGGCGTGCGGTGGTGGACTGCTTAGGGTGGCGGGGTCGGAGTGGATGGCTGGGGCTGAGCGGTGGAGTGCGGTGCGCACCTGTAGGCTGACTTGAGTGCGGAGCTGGTGGCCTCGGCGTCGCCAGTGCCTGGTCAGGCGGCGAGGGGGGAGGGGTTCGTACGCCTTGAAATTCTGTAGGTGGCGTCGTGCACACTCTGGACGCCAACACTCGCCAGCTGCGGCACGCACAGGCGAGTGTCGCAGTGTCGCTTGGCCGCTTACCTAGAGACTGGTGCAGCGCGGAGTCGTTCGCCACCAGGTCCAGCATTGCTTTGTGGGCGTAGCGAGCACTGTCGTATCCTCCGTGGCCGTCGAACACGCCTGTGACCACCAGGGAGCCCCCGGCGCACGACGTGAAGACGCCCGAGCTGCCGCTGCCCGTGCTGGCGCTGCCGCCGGTGCTGCTGCTGGAGCCGCTAGCACTGCCTGTGTCCTCATCAACAGACGTTGAGCGGACAGTCACAGGCTCCAGCACCTGTGTCGCTGCGAGGAAGAAGTCCTGGCTCCGGTCCTTCAGAATACCCGTGACCTGCGTGGAAAGCAGACGAGGATGAAGAGGTTACGCGCATGTTGCTCGCTTGCGCAGCTGATTGGGCTCCTGAGGCGGGTTCTGGCTCCAGGCACAACGTCACAAGAAAATGAAATGGGGCAGACACTGCCTTGCACGACGTAGCAAAATGTTACTATACTATAATATAGAACGGACGGTGATATGCGGAGGAGCGAATGCTGACATTACGTCGGACTCTGACGAGGTCCGTCGTTCAACTTGAGGGCGTTTGCTGCAATTGGCGCTTGACGAGGTGTCCTCAGATAATGATCGTGCACATAATTACCTGTGCGTGGCCCTGGTATGTGGTGGCCGGGCCAATAGGGCTCCGACGGCAGCGACCCGCAAAACCAGCCTCCAGGGCGCCAGTGTGAGCTCCCACTTGTGCAGTGCTGACTTGACGCAGACCGCTTACTGACTTTGGGGCTGGGCAGAAGCCTGTGGTGAACAGCACCAGCGCTTTAACGGTCGGACTCGGGGGCTTGTGCGTCACTCCCCCCCACCGCTCCTCCCTCCCACCGCCTCCCCGTGCTTACCAGCTTGCTTTGAGTTGTTTCTCCACCCCATACGAGGGAGAACAGGCTGGGGGAGGAACATCGGTCTCCTGGAGGAGAACTGGACCGCTCTCTTACTTGCGCACTTCTGCATCTTCTTGTGTTGGAGTTGTACCATGTATCATCAGAGCTCCAGCAATAAGTTCGTGCCTTTGGAAGAGTTAATAGCAGGTAATAGTAGCCTGTCGCTCGCTAGTCAGGAAAGCAATTGTACCGGTTCGGGAATGCAAATGTACAACAGCAACTGCCAAAACCGATTTGCTCATCATTGCCTTGTGGCCTGTGAACCTTGTATACATTAAGTTGTTTTGTGTGTCCATGCAATCGACAGCAATGTGGCCACGTCACGATTACGCACATATGGCATACCGAAAGCTCTTTCCTGGTGCGCGCGCGAGCTCACATGTAACGCGGCAACAAGCAATAACCTCAACAAGGCATGCTGGTATGGGCCGCAGCCTGATGCGTTGCAGTCGGGTTTGCGTGGCTTGTAACGCCACCACGCACGACACCACACGGCAGCAACAGCTGACACAGCGCCTGCGAGCGTCTGCGTCACAACCGCCACCATGCCGCACCGACACCTTGCGATGCCAGGCTGGAGCTCAACAGAATGGTCAGGCGTGCTGTGGCGGGGGCTTGGGCAGGCACGGAAACCCGGCGCTGGCTGCAGCCGCCCGCTCGGCCACTGCGGCAGCAGCAAGCCTCCTACTGTTCACCTCGGGCTTGGCCGCTCCCACAACGGACCCCCACCTTCCCCCGCATCCTGTTCACGTCCTGTACATACAACCGGCCTCGGCTGAAACAGCAGATCTATACCCGCTGGGCCGGGTAGTGTTTCCCAACGACTACCTGGACCCACTCGACCTTAACAGCAGCAGCAGCCCTGCACCTGTTGCCCCGGGGGCAACGCAGGCTGACCAGGCAGCAGCTGCTGTATTTGCTACCTCCTCTCGAACTGCGGCGGACCCCCGCTGCCCTGACGGGCTGTGCCCTGGGGAGGTGAACGGGACGCTGAACACGTGCAGGTAGGCGGCCGAGCAGCTTGCAGCCCTGGAACATCGTAGAAGCTATACAGCGGCTTCAATGCCCTAACTTAATTACTTGGGCTCGTGTGGCAAGGAAGTTTTGCCATCAAGTTGGGTGTGGAGCTCTGGACCTGGCCCCCTCGCGTACTGAGTTTCCCAGCATCTTGCCCACCACCCACGCAAATCCTTTCGCACCCCCGCGCCCAGCCTAACTCTGTGGCCGGCCCCCCTGCCCTGCACGCACCCGCCGCGGCTCCGCACAGCCTGCAGGCGCCCAGCTGCGTCTCCACTTCCTCCGACGAGCCCGAGCACTTCGTGGCTCCGTGGGACTTTGGCGACGGCGGCAGCCGGGAGCAGGCGGTGGCGCGGCTGATAGAGGTGGCCACGGGGGGCTACTACGCGCCCGGGCTGAGCACGGACGACCCCACAGTCACCAACGGCTATTCGCGCATCGACGCGGCGGGGTACCTCGTACGACAGGCCGTGGCCTCCGCTACAGGTACAGTGGAATCCGCCGTACCGGGAACGCGGGGAGCTTGGCAGGAGTCCGAGTCCAATGACTGGCACAGGCATCCTTGTAAGGCACTGTTTTGTTGATTGCCGCTCCATGGGGTTGTCGTGAGTTACCGCTGTGATGGGTGTCGTCCCGCAGGGGGTGCTCCCCCGGAACGCCCGCAGCCGCGGTTGGACCCGCGCGGCGCCACGCCCTTCGACGGGCGCCTGGTGGAGACCCACACCACCGAGGACGGTGGGTCGTGCCGCTTCCTGGCGATGTGGTGCTCCAGCGCATTTGGCTGCTGCAGTGCATTTGGGTGCTGCAGCCGTCTGCAGGCATTGCATCCGCGCGGGCTGGGGCTATGCGCTGCACCGACCCGCATGGCCCTAGGTGCTCGTGTCACAGAGCCACGCGGTTGTGGGATGCTGGCTGGCTGGGGACGTGACCTTTTGCCTCAGCGTCTGAAAAGTCACTCTGGGTCGGCGGAGGGTTTGAACTTAGCTTCAGCTTTTGAACGGTCGCTTTGCGTCATGCAGGGAGCATCTACGTGTGGATTCGCTTCGGGGCCGGCGATGGTGCTGCCGCCGGCGGGCCGGCGGGCGGCGGCGAGGCGCTGCAGCAGCTGGACGCCGAATTCATCTTCCCTGCAGGTGGGCTTGCTGGGTTATTATGGATGCGGCAGCTGTCGTTCGTACACGACACACTTGTTCGTGGGCATCAGGGTCTGCTGTTGTGTAGCGTATGCAGTTGCGGGAATCGGGATACATACGGTAACCCGAACACAGACAAGATCATTAGTTTCAGAGGAAGCAGGAGAGCTCTTACCGAGGTTACTGGACGTGTTACCTTAGAGGAGGCCGCATCATGCGACCCAGGGACGCGCCGTAAGGACACGCTGACTGCAGGCTGATGCTGAGCTAAGCTGCTGATGCAACCATACCGACTGTGTCGGTTCGCCCCCCGGCGCGCGCCAGACCAGACCAGTGCATGCACACGCGGCGTGGGTGCGATGTTTACACAGCAGCAGGCGCTGGGGCGATGAAGGGAGCTGCTGTTGTGTGCATCGTACGGCCTACGGTGGAAATCCTGGCATGCGGCGCAGGGCGACGGAGAAGGCCTGACATGGTCCTCGGAGTGTGTCCGGGCGCCTCCGTGGGCTGGGTTACCAGCTCGTCACTCACGGCACAGCATGCGGACAGCATGGGCTTGCGGACAGGGCGACAGCCAACAAACATTCAGACAATTCTCGGGCCAGGGTCCGGCCTCCCCCCTTGCATTTCTGGTTGCGCCGTGGAGAGTCCCGGTGTGTAGTGTTCAACCACATGTTTCAGCCCGTCTAAAACAAAGCCGTGACGTTGTCGAGCGGAACTTGGCCTTGGCGGAGTTGTTGACATGTCCTGCTTCGGCTCCATGTTGGCCCTCAATGTCCAGGCGACACCATCGTGGTCATCCGCTGCGCACCTGCGGCTTTGGGCTACGAGCCTGGAGCAGGCAGCGTTGCGGGCACCGCCCCCGCCGCCGCTGCTGCCGCCTCCGCTTCCGAGGCGCAGGGGGCCCCGGCGGCAGGCAGTGGCGGCGGCGGCGGCGGCGGGCCCTTGGGTTCCGGCGGGCGGCTGGTGCTGTCGTTCGAGCGGGGCATCGAGTGGGACACCAACACCTCAAGGAGGTACGGTACAAACAGGGCATTGAGCAGACCCGTAGTCGAGTGCGGCCCTCTGGTCTTCGCTCCGGACCTGCCACTGAAGTGCATACCGCTCGCGATGACTACCGTACGTTGCCGACGCCTTGACACGCCAGGCCTAGAGTGTTGCATACCGGCAATGGGTGTTGAGCTGGCGGTGTGACAAGAGCACATAGCACTGCTTTCAGCCAACCGGACATTGTATGTGGATGGAACGGGCGGCAGAGAGCGTGCCTTGTGCGCTTCCACTCATGGCCACCCATGGCGCAGGAAGATGGAGTCTCTCCGCAAGGCGCTGCGCTGGGAGGTGGTGCCTGTGATGGCGGACTTCGACCCCAAGTTCAACGACGAGGTGCCGCTGTGGTTCGAGCAGCTGTACGCGCCCTTCAGGTGGGCTGGTCGGAGCCGCGGTTGCACTACCGGTGCCGGCGGTGCGGCTATACCGAGTGTTGGTGCCGAGGGGTGGCTAGGTGGTGCAGTGGTGCTCAGGAAGTGCGTGCATTGTGGTGCTCAGTGGTGCTCCGGGGTTCGTGGCTTGAGCTCCCGCAGTGTGGCCCTGGCAGCACGGCACGTGAAGCAATTATGTCATGCCTCGGGGCCGAGCGTCAGGACCTGCAGCAGAGCCTGCACGCAGTACGGGTATATGGCTACAGCGCTGGCCGGAACCGGGACGTTCAGCGCATGTCGCCTTGGTGGGCCTAGGTGGTTGACCAGTGGTGGTCGGAGCAGTTGGGCTCCGCTGGCATGCCGGAAACGAGCCCATCGGTGTAAGTTTAAACTTTGCCACATGATCCCTCCCACCTCGCAGGGCGGCTCCGCAGCTCAAGTCGCTGCTTGGTGGCAGTGGGAGTGCAGCGCAGTGACAGAGGAGCTGCAGGCTGCAGTGGGGTCAGTCGTGGGGGGCAAGCATGCGTGTGCCCAGGAGCCGGCAAGGGAACGTGTTGATGGCTTGGTGGCGCTGGAACTTTGGTACCGCTTTCCTAGTGCATAGGGCGCCGCGTTCGTGGCGCTTCCGCTCGGATCCCCTAGTATTACAGCTTATGGCACACAGTACGAACGTGAACCTTACCGTAGGCAATTTTGCAGGGACGGCAGTGGCAGCGTACACCTTCTTGGCGTTTGAGCGACATACCGTAGCGTTGTCCACGGCAGTGTGCAGTACCATATCATAGGCAATTATGGGGCAACTTGGGTGCTTCCGCAAGAGCAGCTGATACGGTAGCTGGGGTTCGTGTACGAGTGGTGTTTGCCTGCTGGTGCCCGACGTGCAACGGCACTGCCTAGTTGAGCTCCTACTGGCTCGGTGTTGCCTGATTTGCATAGAAGTGGGACTGAGGATACCAAGCAGTATTACGATGCGTGCAGCTCGTGGTGCATGGGCGCAACCGAAGAGTACCGGTATGGTATTTCATCTGTTGTTACCGCTTGCGCCGTCATGTTTTGCCCTTTGGCTGTGCCTGGCTGGGGAGTGAGGACTGTCACGTCTGTCAGCATTATGCTTCCTGCTGTGACTTCAGTGAAAGGATGCCAATCCGAGTACGGTGTGAAGTGCTGCTTTTGAGACCCAGCGTACGTCTGAGTTGGCATTCAAGGCATGTGCCGTACATATGGCTGGCGGTGCGTGCGGATGCGGTGGCGGGTGAATGACGGAGCGCCGGTGGGCAGCATGTAACGTTTGTTGGCATGAGTGGCTGGGCCGGTAGCATGGCACGCAACACCACGCATAGGCCGCTAGCAGCTGCCATAAGAGGCCACAACCTGTAACGGTTGTCATAGAGTTTCGAATGTGCCGTACAATACTAATGGTAAGTAACGGACTGCTTGTGCGTGGGCTCCTGAGTACAGACAACGCCGAAGTACGGAAGCTTCGTTTTCATGGTGAACCTGCCACAGCCAGAAGCACAGTGCTTATGCTCACCGGCCGTTTTCAAGTAAACGGCAATGAATGCGATGTACACCTGCCCGGCTGGCCAAAGCAACAGGAGCACGCGGCATTGTCCCTCGTCCTCGTGCCCAGGTCTATGCAGTGCGATGCAAGGCCGCTCACCGAAGCAAATGGGACCGAGCACACACACTCCAGGCCCTGCTCAAGGCAATACCAGTTATGCGCGTCGCTGCAATGCCGCCCAAGGCAGGGTAAGACCGGTGGTACAACACTGCTGAGACTGGTTGTACGACACTGCTGAAACACGCGTGCAGGCCTGACACACGCCTTCCATGTACCGCAGCGGTCACGCGCCGTGTAGTAACCCCATGAGGTGAAACACCGTACCGGTACTCTTTGCACGCCAACACTCCTCTCATGCTCATGGCTCTTCCGCCGCTCCTGGATTGCACGACTGGACGGCTACCTACTTCGTACAAGTGGGACCCGAACTGCACAAGTGGTATGCAACTACCCTTGCAGGATCACCGTTCCCAGCTGCCAGTGAAAAGCAACCCTTACACTGTAAGCGTACGGCAGGGCAAAACCTCCTCACAGCCGGGTTTCCATCGCCGCGATACCGGTACCCATGCTAGATTCCCAGAGATAAATGATATACTAGAACCGACACCCCCCACTGCAGGCCCACATGTTGCAAGCGCCAACTACACGTCCACAGCCGCACCCACAGTAAAGCCATGCTGTTACTCCGCTCCCGCAGCAGCCAACCCCACACTCTGCATGCAACTCACGCAGCGAGCTCCCCCTCTTGCGCCTTCGCCTGCTGCCACATGCCGTGGATCCACAGGGACCGCTCATTCCACTTGTGCCGCCACGCAGCCCTCCTGTCCTTGTCCAGCTCCTCCACCCCGTCCCAGTCCACCGGGAACCCTTGTTCCACCATCCACTGCAGCACCTCCAGGCCGCAGTCCTCCTCCACAGCCTCCCGGAATACCCCGCCGTCCCTGGGCAGGGGGCACCCTACGCGCCGCAGGCACTGCATCATGGCCACATCACCGTGCTTGGCGGCCCGCAGGTAGGGGTAGAGGGTGTCGTCCAGCATCCATTCCTGCGCAGGAGGGCGTTGCTGGGAGGATGACACCACGGCTGCAAGGGGCATGACGCAATATGCCTACAGCTTACCGGAAGCGCAGGCAAACATAACTTCTGGGCTTGACAGTGTTCCACCTTCGGTACTATACCATACCCACGTAAGAGCATAACGGCGCCACATAGCCCCAAGCCATGTGGACCTGCCCCTATGCCCATCCTGCCCTGGCACGTGCCTTCCCAACTTACATCTAGCACCTCGTAGCCCTGCTCCACCATCCACTGCACCAGCACTTCATTGCCTGACGCAGCCGCGCAGCCCAGCTGGTACGCGCCCCAGCCCACGCCCCGCGCGTGCAGCCACCGCACCAGCTCCAGGCTGCCGGACGCGCACGCCCCGTCCATCATCGCCGTGATGGCGTTCCCATATGTGCCCCTGACTGTATCCACATCCGTGCGCAACAGCTGGTCACTCTCGCTGGCCGCCGTGCGTGCACCCGGCCCCACGCCCAGCGCCCCACCGCCGCCGTCCTCGCCAGTGGACGCTGCAGCTGCGTTCCTCTTCGCTGCCTCCTCCCGCATTACCCCTAGCGCCCACTGCACCGCGCCCACCTGCCCCGTGCGGCCCGTCGCCAACGCCAGGTTCAGCGCGTCAACGGGCAGCCCCCTGCCGTGCAGCTCCTTCGCCAGGTCCAGGTGCCCCTTCTGCACAGCTGCAGGAATCAGCAACCGAGCCACCAAGTCACCCGGCGTATCCCCTGCGACTGCCTCGGCCTGCAGTGACATCTTGCGCACGAGCTCCGCCTTGCCCGCCCGCACAGCTGCCTGAAGCAGCTCCTTGCAGCCCACAAGCCCGAACCCCTGCCCCGCCAGCCACTCCAGCCGCTGCACCGCATCCGGCAGTGCTGCAAAGTCTCCGGCGGGGTGGGCGCTCAGGGTGGCAAGGGGAGAGAACAGCCGCCTTCGGAGCAGCCACAGAACCTTGTCATGCCAGTCTGGGGTGGGGCTGCAGACAGCGGCGGACAGGATGGCGGCCGCCTCGCTTTGAGTGGGGAAGCTGGTTGCCTCCTTGCACTCCCGCACCATGTCTTGTAGGTCGTACACGGGGCAGCCGTAGGCGACAGCTGGCAGGTCCTTTGGCGTGGCTTCAGTAAAGCCCTTAAGCTGCCACATGAGCTCCACGCGCCCTCCCTGGGCCGCATTGGCCCACCACTCGTCCGGCAGGTCCTCTGGCATGCCCGCCCTTGCGATGTCCTCCTCATCGGCATGGTAGAGCGTCCCCTGCCCGTAAGGCCAAGCTGACGCGTCACCGTATCCCGTACGCGCTGCAAGTAGCGTCGTGTAGTACAGCAAGCGAAAGCCGGCTGTGTACAGCTTCTCGCACAGCTGCATTTGGCCGGCCTCCACAGCAGCGGCCAGCACCCACGCCCCGTCGTCCTTCAGGGGCACCTCTTGCTCCAGCAGCCACTCGCACATGGCCTCCTGGCCTGCGCACGCGGCTGTTCGGAACACCTCCTCGTTCAGAAAGCAGCCCGTGGAGTGGGACAGTTGCTGCAGCGCCTTGATGTCCCCGCCCCGAGCGGCATCAACAAGCAACTGCACGCGCTGCTTGTAGGTCAGGCCGCGGCAGGAGCCCAGCTGGCCCCAGCGCCCTAAAAGGGCATGTGCTGGTACAGGCGGCCTCTTTTTGCCAATCGGAACTGATAAGAGCTCCTCCGAGCGGACCTCCAGCGCGAACGCTTTGCAGGCCACGCGGAGGTTGTACGCGGCCTCCCTTGGCGGTAAGAAGCCAGCAATGCGAGTTATTATACCGTCTGGTAGCTGCAAGAGGAGACTGAAACCCTGGTGGAGCTGTACGCGACCGCCCATCTCTCAGCTGTCGCCTGGACAACTTGAAGTGCTGGCGCAAAGCTCCGTTCGACTAAAGACGACCGCTGTAGCATACAGCAACTATCAGGGTGTAGCGTCAGTCACCTCATGGGCGTTCCCGGGTCATGCAAGGAGAGAAACAGCCGGCTTCGGAGCCGCAACTCACATCAGACCCTCATCCAGTCATCCTTCGAGCAGGACCCGTGCCTGTTGCCAACCTCCATGGTACCACGTTAGTAAGAGAAAAACATTGTGGCTCGGCGTTCTTCACCGGGCAACAGCTCGCAGGTGTCCCACCGCGTACTGCTTTTTGTACAGTGCCACGTGGCTCCAGAGCGCAGCGGAAAGCATCAGGGTTACCGCAGGGTACGGTACCAGTACCGGTACGCAAGCAGAAGACCTCCAAGCCATTGTGCGTAAGGAACTCTTGCAATAGGTACAGCTGCAATATTGGCATTTAGCTCAGGAGGGGCGGCCAAATCCAGGGAGGCATTAGAGTCTCAGGCAGGCGTCCGGGTTTGAGGCAACATGTCGACGGTTCTGCAGTTTTCCAGAACAGGTACCCGCAAATGGCAGCTTCGAGCTGCAAAGAGGGAGGTGATCTGCGCGGCAGCTTGAATACGGGGCCTTCGGCAGGCCGTCCAACTACCGGTGCCGTATGAGCCAACGTGCTGCTGCGCTAGCCAGCAAACGGACAGTACTGCAATACCGGTAGCAGCTGCCAACAGTAATGCAAGTTCACGCCTGGCTATGCCGCCAAGCGAGCTGCTTCACCTAATTCCAGTGCATCACCTCGCCCCATGCAAGCGGTTGAACTCCGTCCGCTGCCGTTCCTGCTGCCCTGTATTACATGCGCCTCGATGTGGCACAGGACCTGTTGCACGCACTCACACTAGCACACATACCATTTACCAACGGGGACCGTGACGAGCTCACCGGTACGCAGACACCACGGATGCCACCCGCCCCGCCCTGCCAAACTCCTCACACCTCTCACAGCATGCCTATGCTAACGCTGAGCTGTCAGCTCCTTCTCCCTCCACGACTGCAGCGGCGTCCTCGCCCCGCTGCCGCCCCTCCTGCTGCTGCTGCTGCACCTGCTCCCTCGCCTGCGCCCTTGCCTGCCGCCACTTGCCGTGAATCCACACCGACCGCTCGCCCCACTTGTGCCTCCACGCGGGCCGCTCCCGCTTGTCCTCCTCCTCCACCTGGTCCCAGTCCGCGGGGAAGCCCAGGTCCAGCAGCAGCTGCAGCACCTCGAGGCAGACGCCCGGCTCCACGGCGAAGGCAAAGCGCGAGCCGTCCACAGGCAGGGGGCAGCCCACCCGCCGCAAGCACCGCAGCATGGCCAGGTCGCCGTGCTCAGCGGCCGCTAGGTAGGGGCAGCGCTCCACGTCCCCCCCGGAGTAGTCCTGGATTAGGGGACAGCGAACGCGCGCGGTTTGGCTCAGACCGGCATTTGGACAGACGTCAGCGCGCACAGGCGATGTGTACACGTTGCCAGAACTGGGACAAAACACGGAAGGCGTAGGTAGCAATCTGGCAGCTGACACAGTGTAATTGCAGCTGGGCGTGCAGCTGTACTCCAGCACTGCAACCAGGGGACACCAGTCAGGCATACACCAGCTCAACACGGTATTCCCAAGTTCAAGTTCCCACTCTCTTCCTCCCCACTCGTGCATGCAGCCAAATAGGAAGCCGAGGCATGGCCACGCCCAATGCAACTCGCCGTTGAAACCGAGTCCTTCCCAACCCACCTCAGTCATCTCGTACCCATGCTCCACCATCCGCTCCACCAGCACCTCGTTACCCGACTTGGCCGCACAGGCCAGCTGGTACGCGTCCCAGTCAACGCCCCGCGCGTGCAGCCATTGCACCAGCTCCAGGCTGCCGGACTCGATGGCCAGGTTCCACAGTGCCGAGATGTCGAGCCAATTGTCGTCTGTAATACGCACCGCCTCCCCGCAGACCTCCCCGCCTGAACCCGTCCCGCTCTCCTGTCCAGCGCCCGTGACGTCGCCCACGTCCCTTGCCCCCTGCAGCGGCTCCTGCTGCTCTTGCCCAGCAGGTGCGCCGTCACCACCCTCCGCTGCCGCCGCTGCCGCCTCCCTGTCCTCCTCCTCCTTCATCACCCCCAGCGCCCACTGCACCACGTCCGCCCGCCCCGTGGCGCCCGCCGCCTCCGCCAGGCTGCACACGTCCACGGGTACACCCCTGCCGCGCAGCTCCCTCGCAACGCCCAGGTGCCCCTCCTGCACAGCCAGGGTGACCAGCCCCGCAAGAGACGGCGCATTCTCGGGCTCCTCCAGAACCCCTTCGCGCCTCAGCGGCAACTTGCCCACCAGCTCCGCCCGGCCCGCCTCCACCGCTGCCCTCAGCATCTCCCCGCACGCCCGCAGCCCGTACCCCTGCCCTTCTAGCCACTCCAACCGCTGCTCAGCGTCCGGCAGTGCAACGAAGCTTCGAGCCGAGTACTTGTCAAGGGCATCAATGGGGGAGCAAAACTGCGGTTGCAGCAGCCACTTGACCTTGTCCCGCCAGTCGGGAGTGGGGCTGCTGACCGCACCGGCCATAACGTGGGCCTGCCCCCTTTGCCACGAGCCGCTTTTCAGGATGCACTCGCACAGGACGCCCAGGGAACAGCCATGCGCCACCGCCTGCAGGTCCTGCGGCGTGGCGGCAACCATGGAGCCCATGAGCCCGCGCATGAGCCCCACGTGCCCTGCGTGGGCTGCGTTGGCCCACAGCTGCGTTTGCAGGCCTCCGGGCATGCCAGCGCGCCTGACGGTGTCGGGCGTAGGTTCAACATACGCGTGGTTGTCGACAACCCAGGCAACGGCGTCGCCGTGCCCGGCCCTGGCGGCAAGCCGAGCACTGTACAGCAGCACGGCGAAGCCAGCGGTGTGCAGCTGTCGCACAGCTGCACGTGCCCCGCCTCTGCTGCAGCGGCCAGCACCCACGCCCCGTCAAACCCAACACTGCACTCCTGCTCCAGCAGCCAGTCGCACACCCGCTCCTGGCCTGCGCGGGCGGCTGCCCGGAACACCTCCTCGTTGACCAGGCAGCCAGTGGAGAGGGACAGCTGCTGCAGTGCGTCGACGTCCCCACCCCGAGCAGCATCAACGAGCAGCTGTACGCGCTGCGTGTAGGTCAGGCCGCGACAGGAGCCCGGCTGGCCCCAACGCCCTAAAAGAGCATGTGTCGGCACAGGAGGCCTCTTGCTGCCGATGGGGACCGTCAGGAGCCCTTTGGCGCGGACCTCGCGCGCAAACGCTTTGCAGGCTGCGCGAAGGTTGTACGCTGCCTCTCCTGGCGGTAAAAAGCTAGCAATGTGAGCTATCACTCCACAAGGCAAATTCAAGAGGAGATTGAAGTCCCTTCGGAGCTGACTACGGCTAGCCATGCCGTTCCGTCGCGACAGCTGCGCAGTGCAGTAACCCAGGGCACTAAGAGCCATGCCAAACTTAGTCTGTCTTGGCAACAATGAAAGATATTCTACGATAAGGCACTAGTGGTGCATGGCGCATTACATCGGTGGCTCCGGAGCCGAGGTACGAATCCATGGTCGTGCATTTCGGCCAGCTTGTGCCCTTGGGAGGGTTGTCTATGCCGTGTCAGCACGGAAAGGGAAGAGCACAATCCTTCTGACCTTGTAAGCCGTCGGAAACGGTAAAGGGACACAACGGGCACAGAGAAGCACTATGTGGGCAGGGGAGCTTGGGGGAGCTCCCCTGGGTGTGGGGGCTCTGCGGCCTTTACCAGGGTCATACGCACATACGGTTCTCCATTACTCCCTTACGTCGAGCACCCTTCCTAGGGTGCCTTCCACCTCCGGCAACACGGCGAGGCGTCGAGCAACAAACACACTGAACCGCAACTCTGCACCACTGCATGCCATCTGGCCTTGAAGCCGGCTCGGGGAGATACGCAGCGTGTGCCCCGCTGCTCCCTGCCCTTTCCATACCTCCAACACCAATAGTTTGGGTACTATCCTGAGGGTGCTGTTGCCCATCTGACAATGTGTGCTACAGTCCAGGTGGTGTAGCCACACGATCCTTATTTGTCCCGTCCACACATAACAGGACATGTTCTTGTTACTAACACCCACAGTCTCTACTCCTGCCTCACCTGCTGGGCATGCACCACCCAAGCAACCTAGCGTGCGTCTGCTAGAGCTCCCACAACGGATTGCTCTCTGATAACGGTACACTCAAGGTGCTCCATTCCGCCCCCATCGAAGCGCTCAATGCAACATGCGAAAAGATAACGCATACAATGCCTCACACGTGCTGGTGCCGTTGCAGTATGGCACCTGCGGGTCAGCCCTGCAACGCGGAAGATTGAACGCAGCAAGCCTGCGCGACACCGTGCTTGGTTGTCTTGGTACCATGCTCCAGCCCGCACGCAGGTGACCCAACGGCCCCGACCCTCTGTCGCAAAACTCCCTCCCTAACACGCTACCCCTTCCACTGCGCCGCTACTAAGCTTCTCGCACCTGGGACTCCCAACGCCCTTGCTTGCTGCCCCTTCACTAGGGCTACGGGTGACCACGTAAAAGGCACGTTAGAGGCACGTTAGGGTGCC